>JADMIO010690428.1_pt1 | contig 19605 bp, 14 predicted proteins | sample 8958161 | NCBI WGS metagenome assembly JADMIO01 (sample SAMN16585339, study PRJNA669376) | soil metagenome | isolation source: Crop rotation soil | place: USA: Cullars Rotation, Alabama | collected 2011
CATCCGCCCGAACGTGGGCAACCCCAGCGCTGATCGACGCCCGTGCGCATCCCCGCTGCTGCCCGCGACGCCCCTCCGGGTGCTGGCAGGCCCCGCCGACACGGTACGTGGACATCTCGACCGCGCTTCCGAAGGGGACCACCCGATCGCGGCCGCACCGTACTCGTGGAGCGTGACGTTCGTCGCATTTCCACGAACGGCCGGCGTCGTGACCGATCGATGGGACGGCTCGATTCCGCTCTGCGCAGAGATCGACATCGCCTCATCGGAGGCGCCCACGCTCGATCCGGTCGTCGCTCTGTTGACGCTGCTGTTCGTCAAGAAGGACACGTCCGGCGAGTTGAGCAATCGCGCTTCGCTGGACATCGGCGGGGTGGGCGTTGCTATGGAGAGCATCGAGTTCAGCGCTCAACGCGCCGATGGAGTTGCCTACAGCCTGGCTGCCCCCGGCGTGTACAGGGCGCACGTCGACCTCGTCCTTCGCGCACGCGGCTCCGTGCCCGGCGTGGCGATGAAGGAAATCGCCGACGCCATGGACGTCGAGGGTGCACCTCCGGCGGTCGAGTTGCGGTTGACGGTGCATCCGTCCGATGCCGGCAATTCATCGGGAGCGATCGACCGGACGAAGCCAGTGCCACTGGATCAAGCGGCACAGTTGCCTCCGGAAGGAGCGAACCGCGCCCCAGTGACCCTGCGCTGTCCGCTGTGGCCCATCATCCGTTCACGCGGCGCCTTGCCGCTCGTGCCCTGCTCCATCGTGTTCACCGATCCGGCATACGACCGCGAACTCGCCTCGCAGCCCCTTCAGGACATGGCGGAGGTGCGGGCGACGAATGTTCAGACATTGCCGCCGAGCCGCGGCAAGGTACGCCTCGTGCTCTCGGCGGACAGACGGCGCGTGAATTGCAGGGACGGCGTGACCGTCATGGTCGACCTCGCCTACGAAAGGCGACTCGATGAACGTGCGCTGGCGGTCGCGGATCTGCCGGGGCACCGAGGTCTGGATGGCGACACGCTCGTCGAGCCGGCCGCGAAGCTCGACGTCACGATTTCGGTGCAACCGAGCGATGCGCCCGCGCGCGCGCTGCATATCCTGGGACGGCCGCACTTGGTGTTCGTTCTTGCGCGCGTTTACGAGATGAGCTTCGACACGCTGTTCGAGGCCGACGGCGCCCCGGCGCGCCTCAACCCGGGCGACTCCCTCGTGATCACCGCTTCGACCACGAAGCTATCGGCCGACGTCTGGAATTCCGACGACAACACGGTCCTGCGTTTCGAGTCCGCGGAGCGCGATGCTCCCTACTCCGTCACTTGCCGGCTGCCCGTCACCGACCAGCCGGTTGCCGAGCCGCCTGCTGCTCTCTATGCCGCGCTGGTCCGGACAACGGCGGCACCTGAATCCGCGGGCTCGCTGAAGCCCGGCAGCCTCGCCCTGCCGCTGTATGCGCAATCGCCATTGCCGCGCAGGATCGACCTGGTGAATGCAAAGGCGGATTTCCGCAGCGGGCTCATGCGACGCACGGCAACGTTCGTGTGGACGCTCGCGCGCCCGGAAGGTGAGATGGGAAGACGGGAGCGGAGCCGGATCGGTGTCTACGTGGTCAAGATCGATCGCAACGGCCAGACCTATCTTCCGTTACAGGAAAATCCACTTGCCGATTTCATTCCAGTCGACTGGCTCGACTCTCTGGCGCGTGGACTTCCTGAACGCGGTATCGTCGTCGGAGACCGGTGATGAATGATCGGGCGAGTACGGGCGTTCGAAAGGCGGCGCAAGCCGCGTACATGTGGCTGCCGTTCTTTTGGGCTACGGAGCCCGGGACACGGTCGGATTATTTCGGGCGCCTGTACTACAACGTCGGGTTCCAGGCGGTCGTGTTCCTGTTGGCCCTCATCGTCGCGATGGTGGCTGCGACGAAATACGCAACAGGCGTTGATTTCGTCACCCCTGCCCCGACAAGCACCAAAGCTGCCGCTTCACCCACCGTAGCCGATGTGACGCCCGGTACGGCGAACCCGGCGGCTGCCGACAGTCCGCCCCCGGGGGGAGCCGACCGCGTTGGCGGCACCTACGCTGCGGCCGTGCCCCCGTCGCAAAGAGGATTTGGGCCGCAGGGCAAATGCTTCGTACCGTTCCGGTACGACCAGTCGCATTCGCATTGGCTTATCGGTTTGCTGGCCATCGCGCTTCTGACGGCGACGATCGGAGCGGTCGTCAACAACTATCAGCGCGTGTCGCAGCTGGTGGCCACGCCGTTGAAGCTGCCACAACTGCCCGATTGGTACATACTCAACTTTCAGTTGTGGACCTCACCGCTGTTCGCGATGATCTTCGCGTTCATGCTCATCGCGTTGTTCTCGAGCGGGCTTATCCAGGGCAGCCTGTTCCCCAACTACAACAACACGGACTCCTGCTTTGAGCACCTGCCCGGCCTGCTTCAACTCGTCGTGCCACTGACGAACGCGGATGCGGTCAAGGTGGTCGTGTGGTGCTTCGTTGCAGGTTTGTTCGAACGGTTCGTGCCGAACATCCTGGACAGCCTGGTCGCGCGTTCGTCGACCGATTCGAATCAGCAACGCGCCGCGGCCGTGGGCGCCGCAGCGGGTGCGGCGGCCGGAGCTGGGCAGGCGGGCGTCGATGGCAATGCTGCGCTCGGCGCGGCCGTCGGCGCAGTAGCTGGCGCCGTTGCAGGTGAGGACGCCGTCGCGCAAGGCGACGCCAAGGGAGATGTCGAGGTCGCACTCGCGGGGGTGGCGGCCGGCACCGTCGCTGGTCAGGTCGTTCAGCCCGCGGCGACCGCTACGTCGCCAGACGTCCGACCGCCCGCAGGCCCAAGCGGTGGCATCGCGCCCGCGACCGAGAATTCGGCCCGCGCAGGTGACGACAACCGGCCACGGCCTTATGAGAAGCCGGCGTGACGCTAGGTTGTCCGCACAATGCCATCGCACCCAGCCCGGCCCATTGGCCTATCCGGAGCAGCTCATGTCCCCGTACATCGTGTCGCCTCGTGTCGTGCCCATCACGCAGGATACGTCGATGGCGCAGTGCTATCCCCAAGCGGCCGTGATCCGGCAGAGCTTCGCGATGCCGGACGGCTTTCCCGGCGCTGGTCAATGGGGAGTCGGCCGGCTACGGTTCCGAACGGCGGCCATCGTGTGGTGCTCGGCCGAGCGCAGCACGCACGCCATTGGCGCAAGCAAGCAGCAACTCCATTTGCCGTCGTCCCACGAATCCTGCGGATGCCGAAGCCGGAAGATTGGGCCTTGCACGACGGCGAAAGAGGGTATGGTTGGGATTGCCCGAGACCGATGAAGGGCTGCGCGCCGACAACGACCGTCTCGCCGATCGCGGCGCGCGGACCCTACAGGTAGCACCAGCGAGCACGCGGGAGCGAGTCGATATGGCGGATATCGCCACCGAGATCTACAGGCTCCTGTACGAAGACCGACGGATCGGCCAGCGTCGCTACACGCAGGACACCCCGATTCTTCCCGACGTCTGGGTAAAGTTCGCCACTTCAGCGCCGCTGGAGGCGATCTCGCTGTTGATCACTCCACACAGCGACTATCGAGCGCCCGAGGTGCTGCGCCTCCTGAAGGACCATCGGCTGCTGCCGGACGACGCGCGTGCCGCCGCCAACGAATCGCATGTGCGGCTCACGGCCAATCTCCCGCAGACGCTGGCATTGCTGCGTGCGTCGCGTTGGGTCGATCTGTTTCGCGACCGTATCACGCGTGTCGACGCGCTGACCGGCGCGGTCGACTGGATCGAGCAGCGGGCAGCGAATGTATCGCTCAGCGATCCGACGGCGCTGAAGCAGTCGGTGCTCGACGACCTTTTCCTCCAGTCGCCCCACCTTGATATTCCGTATCAAGCCGCCATCGAATTCTGGGCCTTGGTCGCCGTGGTGGCCGCCTATTCTGCATCGCGGCCGGAAGTGGCGTCGGCCCCAAAGGGCGCGCAGGGATTTGAAGCTTTCTCCGAGCGATTGATCAGCGCGCTGGGAGATGTGGACGTCCCGCACTTCATCTGGTCGATCACGGTCAATCGCGAAGGCGAATTCGCGTTGGTCGAATCGCGAAAGACCGTGAAGGCCGATGCGGCGCAGCAGTTGTTCCGCGTCGGCGGTCGGGGAATTCGCTGGGCCGTTATCGATTCCGGCATCGACGCGATGCATCCGGCGTTCGTGGACCGCAGGAAGCTCGACGGCGGCCTCGCCGCTGCACCCACCAACCCGAGTTATCCTGCCGATCCTCAGCACAGCCGCGTGGTGGAAACGCTCGACTTCACCCGCCTCGACGGACTGCTGCAGGACTCGCTTACCGACCCGCAGCGGCGAACGGTGCGGCTCACCACGGGACTCACCGACCAGCAGTTGCAGGACCAGATCGACACGCTGAGGCAGGATCTCTACAGCGGGCGCATGCTCGACTGGTCGCGCCTCGCTAGCCTTCTGCGGGTGCGGCACGACAAGGCGGGTTACGCAGCGCCACAGGTCCAGCACGGCACGCACGTTGCCGGCATCATCGGAGCGGACTGGCGACGATCCGACTACTTGAAGAAGGTTCCGGCGGAGATCGAGTCGGGCGACCTCATCGGCATGTGCCCGGAGATCGAATTCGTAGACTTGCGTGTGTTTTCTCAGGATCGCACGGACGAGTTCACGCTGCTCGCGGCCCTGCAGTATCTGCGTTGGCTCAATCAATCGAAGGACCAGCGATACGTACATGGGGCGAACCTCAGCTTCTCGCTCCCGCATGACGTTCGCAACTACGCGTGCGGACGGACGCCGATTTGCGAGGAATGCGAGCGGCTCTGGGGTACCGGCCTCGTCCTGGTCGCCGCGGCCGGCAACTACGGGTTTGCGCAACCGAAGGACGCGTTCGCGATGGGCGACGCCTATCGCAACATCTCCCTCACGGACCCGGGCAACGCAGAATGCGTCATCACCGTAGGCTCGACGCATCGGAGCGCACCTCACGCGTACGGAGTGTCGTATTTCTCCAGCCGGGGACCGACCGGAGACGGCCGGATGAAGCCGGACCTGCTGGCGCCCGGTGAAAAGATCCAGTCGACCGTACCCGGTGGCGGAGTCGCCGTGCAGGACGGAACGAGCATGGCCGCACCGCATGTTAGCGGCATCGCAGCGCTCGTCATGAGCCGCAATCCGGAGCTGCAGGGTCAGCCCAACCGCATCAAGACCCTGCTTTGCAATTCGGCGACCGACCTCGGGCGCGAGCGGTACTTCCAAGGCGCCGGCTTGGTCGACGTCCTGAGGGCGTTGCAATCCGTGTAAGGGAGAAGGGCATGGCCAAGCCAATGTTCACCCTCGAGGTCGTCGACGCGGCGCACGGCGATGCACTGCTCGTGCACTACGGTACACCGGCTGCTCCCAAGCACATCCTGCTCGATGGGGGTCCGAAGAAGACCTACGCGACGAGGCTCGGTCCTCGCCTGAGGGAGATCGCCGCAGCGGTCTCGCCCGGTGCACCGCTACGGCTCGAACGCGTGGCTCTGACGCACATCGACGAGGACCATATCCAGGGCTTGCTCGATCTCCTGAACGACCCCGACTCACCGGTCCGCACGCCGCATTTCTGGTTCAACGCGTTCGACGACCTGCGAAGCGAATTGCCGCCCGAGCTCGCCGACACGAACGTGATCGACCGCCGGGCTGGAAGCGACATGCAGTCCGTCGCGGTGATCTCGAGTGTCGGCCAGGGCGTCGACCTCCGCGACAAGGTGCGGGCGCGCGCGGCGCGCGTCAACCTCGGCGATGGACATTTGCTCGTGGCCGACGGGGCGGCGCTCGGCATCCTGGATCAGGACGGGATCCGCGTGTCCCTTGTCGCACCCGATCGCGGCCGTTTGCGGAAGCTATTCGCGGACTGGCAGAAGAAGACCAGAGATGTCGGGGCGAACACGGCCAGGGCGGAGGCCATCACGTCGGACTACGTCGACCGCTCTGTGTACAACCTGTCGAGCCTCGTGATGGTGGTGGAGACCACATCGCCGGGCCCGCCGAAGCGAATGCTCCTGACCGGCGATGCGCGGGGCGACGATATCCTCGCGGGACTAGAAAGCGGCGGATTTCTCGCCGAAGGCAAGGCGCACTTCGACATCTTCAAGATGCCGCACCACGGCAGCTCCCGCAACATGGAGCTCGCCTTTCTCAAGGCGATTACCGCGGACCACTACGTCATCTCGGCGAACGGGCGTGACGGAAATCCGGACGACGCCACCGTCGAATGGATTGCCGAAGCGCGCGGCGATTCCGCTTACACGATCCACCTGACCAACGACCGCAATCCGTTGATACCGGAATTCCGCCCGCGAATCGCGAAACTGCGTACTCGCACCGCACTTGGTGCGAAGCTGGTCGTTCGACCTCCGGCCGACTCGTCGATGAAGGTCGAGCTGGCGACCCCCATCCCCTTTTGACGAAGGAGTTGCCGTGCCATTCGGATCGGAAGGAATGGAGCCTGGCGTGGGCCTCGCCCTGTCCGGGGGAGGGTTCCGCGCCGTCCTCTTCCACGTTGGCTCGATCTGGCGGCTCAATGAGCTTGGGGTGCTAGCGCGGATCGATCGCATCTCGAGCGTATCGGGCGGCTCGATCGTCAATGGCGTTCTCGCCGCGCGGTGGCCGAGCCTGACGTTCGACGCGAACGGCGTTGCCATCAACCTCGCTGCGCTGGTCGTCGACCCGCTGCGCAGCTTCTGTGCGAAAGACATTGACGCTTGGGCGATTGCCAAAGGCGCCGTGAATCCGTTCCGCACTGCCGGCGAATACGTCGCGCAGGCGTACCGGGACGATCTCGGTCTCGGCATTCCGCTGGGAATCGTCGGCACCGACAAGCCGCGGTTCGTGTTCAACGCGACCAACCTGCAGACGGGCTCTACGTTCCGCTTCTCCAAGCCGTATTGCGGGGACTACCGGCTCGGCCTCATTCGCGAGCACGATTTTGACATCGCGATCGCTGTTGCCTGTTCCAGCGCATTCCCTCCTGTGCTATCTCCCGTCCGGTTGCAAGTCGACCCCGCGAAGTATGAACGGACGACCGGCGCGGACCTGTTCGACCAGATCAAAGTGCGTTCGAACCTCACGTTGAGTGATGGCGGCGTCTACGACAACCTCGGAACTGAGACCGTCTGGAACCGATACGAGACGGTGTTGGTGAGCGATGCCGGAAAGCCGTTCGAGCCCGACGAGAAGGTACCTGGCCTGTGGCCACAGCAACTCGCGCGCGTGCTCGACATCACGATGAACCAGGCACTCGCGCTGCGGAAGCGCGCGCTCATCGACGATTTCACCAAGAGGCGTCGAAGCGGGAGCTATTGGGGAATCAAGAGTCCGATCAGAGAATACCCGATCACCGATGCGATGGCCGTCGGCGAACCGTCGATCCGCGCGCTTGCCGCGCTTCGCACCCGCTTGTCGGCATTCACCGAGCGCGAGCAATGCGAATTGATCAACTGGGGTTACGCCGTTACGGACGCCGCCATGCGGTCGTATCCGATCGCCGCCCCAAGTGGACCACCACCTCGGTGGCCGTACGCCGACTTTCCGCTGGAGACCTGAACCGTGTTGCGGACAAAGCCAGTTCGCTCGCTCGCTGAATACGTGAATGAAGCGTGCCGCATTCGGGACCAGTGGATCGGTGGTGGATCCTTCTACGAGCCATGGTTCCGTGGCGTCAAAGATAGCAGTTGGGCTCTCCTGCCCTCGCTATATCGGCTGGACCTTGCAGAGGATGAGGAAGAACTGCGAGCCGACTTCGTCAGTCGCGGCAGACACTTGTTAGTGGAGCACGAGCCGCGGACGGAATGGGAATGGTATTTTCTGATGCAGCACTTCAAGGCTCCTACGCGATTGCTCGACTGGACAACGGGATCGCTTATCGCTTTGTACTTCGCCTTGAATTCATATTTGCCGGGATCTCCCGAAGTTCACGCTGATCCGGCCGTCTGGGTGCTCGATCCATGGTGGCTCAATGGCGAAGTCTTGCAGAGCAAGTCAATCGTGCTATCCGACTGGCCAGAGGCGGCGGCCTCCCTTCCGGGGCTGTACAGCGGGCGTGTTCTACGGCGACGGTTTCCAATTGCCGTCGAGCCACCGCATGTTGCGAGGCGCGTCGCTGTGCAGCGCAGTCGCTTCACAATTCACGGGACAGTACGCGGCGGACTGGAGCTAATTGCCAAGCGGCCGAGGAGTCGATTGAGGCAAATTGTGATCGCGAAGGCATCGGTGCCGCGCATGCGTACCGACCTTTTGACCTGCGGATATTCAGAAACGACGCTATTCCCAGACTTGGAGGGTCTGGGACGGGAAGTTGCGCGTTTCTACACAGAACCCAATTAGTGCGGTCGCAAATCAAAATTGCGCGCGCGCCGTCCGCGATGGCGCACATGCTCGACGCTGCGTCAGTCTGGGTGAGAACGGCCTTCGCAGCTCTGAAGCGGTCTGATAATGGCGACGAGCCGGCAAACCGCTTGCCTCACGAGGGTATTTTGTCTACAGAGGCTGAGTGGCCGCGTATGGCGCCATTTATCGTCTTTGAGGAATCGCGATGAACGCTCCGCTGCTCCAGTTGATCGTTTCTTGGGGCGTAGTGATGACGCTAGTGCTAATTTTTATGCTGATTGCCTTTGGCACCGCTCTCTCGGTATTTGGAATTGTGAAGTTTGCGCACCCAGCGCAACAAAAGGCTCTGTTCAACGGGTTAATCATGGTGCTAATCGCTGGCGTTGTCGGTGCCGGGGTCGCTAACATCAAGGGCGTCCTGCAGTTCGACACGAAGGACGCCGCCGCGGAAGTCGTTCGACTTGGTAACTTAGAATATTGGAAGCAGCATAAATACGCCGGAGTCCGAGAGAAGCCCAAACCACGGGAGTTCCCGGTAAAGTATTCGTATGCAGAAGGCGAGGTGCGGGGAACGCTCACCTACTCCGCTAGCGACAACATTTATATCGACAGCAATCAGCGTTTGAACGCTCCCGCCTGGTACTTCTACTTCCGACCAATCGCGAACGACAGCGAGTCGATCTTCGTCTACGACGACATGCGCAACTTCATGCTGAAACTCCCTATCAAAGACGGCATGGCCTACCTTTCGACAAACGGCGGTCAAGGGCCGTATGGTCCTTGGCGTGAAGTGACTGCTGTGCAGTGACCACGTTTCTGCCGCCGACCCTGCGCGGGTCTTCTTCACCCCTTAATCCCCAAAGGTCGCTCGGCAGCGCTTGTCCTTTCCCCCGCGGGAATCGCGTTTAGTTCACCCGCGCTACGTCGCGACGTTCCACGTACGGTTGCCTCGCACGAGGTAAGCGCGCGACGAACAAGACCGACGTCGATTAATAGCCGGCCCTTGAGCTACGTGGCGCCGAACGCGTCGAGGACGAACGGTCACCTAGTAACCAGACGCCTCGTCGTGGTCCCCGTTCGCTTGCTAGTGATTGCCGGCGCCCTTCCCAGCCTCCGATCGGAATGGCGATAGGCGCCCTGGAGAGCGCGAAGCGGAAGATGGCTGCGGTGAACTTCGATGCCACGTTCCGCTGCATCGCGGAACGCATTGCCCCTGGTCCGGTTCAGTCTGGTTCGTAATCACTAACTTGCGGGCAGCGCTGCCGCACACGGCTGAATTTGCAGCCCCCTGGTGCCCCCAAGAATTTAAAGTTCAGCAGGTTCCGCGAATCTCCGACACCGCGAATAAGTTTTCGCGACTCGCAGGGTCTGGTATCGGCGTTCTATGAACTCCATTTCTTGTTCATTCTGGGGGCCGGAGCGTCGAAATGCGGCCTTTCTCCATGACATCGTCATAGAGTTCCACGACCATCGCACGTCGAAGCGTCTTCAAGTCCTCTGCTTGACCCGGTCCATTCCGGCCCTATCCGCGAAAGAGGCGACGTTCTTAGCCATCGCTCGTTGCGCCGCCCTCGTACAAAATGCGCGTTGTCTATTGACGACAGTGGATGACCGGCTATACCGTACGCTACAACTTGTGATAAGGGCAAGCCCGTGACACTACAAGTCCAGCTTACGGCCCAAGGCGACGACGTCAAGCTTTCGTGGACGGGCCAATTTCGCAAGTGCTACTGCGTGAACCGCGACCGCGTTCGGCAAGCTAGCCAGACTGTTCGAGACATCCTTCAACTGGTCGCCACGGAATATCAGGACGACCAAGCCTCGTATGCCGCCTATTTACAGCCTCTGGCATATGCAGGACATTTGCTTAAGGGAGCGTTGTTTTATCCAACAGATAATACGGACGTCGATCCCCTGCTCAAGTATCTTGAAGGATTGCCTCCAGCTACGCCGCTGACGATTTTCTCGGACTCCTCGGTACAGGTCCCATGGAATTTCGTCTTCTCAGGCGATGCGCAAACTCTACCGCCCGCTACTCAAAAGATCCAAGATTTTGCGTCGTTCTGGACGTCTCGCTTCAAAATCCGCATCCGTTTCATCAATACCGAATTGCCCCCGCGGGGTCCTATCAATCGCGCAAGCGTTAAGACGCTGTGCGCTCTTCATCGCTCTCGCTTCCGCGCCGCCGAGCGCGTGCTTGAAGAGCACGTTGACCTCGCCCCCAAGATTGAACGACTGTTGAATCATGAAGTAGGCACAACGGCGGACTGGAACGACTGCAGGGAGAAGTGGAAGCAGATCGCGGACAGTGACAGCGTTCTATACATATTCGCGCACTCAGACGGCCAAAAATTGTATTTGAAGGAGGAGAAGGATATCCACGATATAAACGATCGCTTTCGTTACGAGCTCGACACGAACGGATTTCACACGACGTTCAAAAAGCGAAATGCGGAGACTAATACTATTTGTTTCATCAATGGATGTCGAACGGCCGATGGTGAACTCGGCAACGGCTTCCTTTCGGTAACGTCCGGGCCCGGATTTCATGGCTTCATAGGGTCCGAAGCGGAAATTTCCAATAAGCATGCAACTCGCTACGCGGTCGAATTCCTATCGGAGCTGATCGATAACGGCCGGTCCGTCGACCAAGCGTTTGAGCAAGTTCGTTCCGTATGCTTTCCGATGAGTCTCTGGTACTCCTGTTACGCTCATCCTGAGTTCAAACTGGAGGGGGGCCTTCAGTGAACGATGTGCTATCACAGCATGAAGCGCTCGCTGACACGGTTCGTTGGCCAACCACGCCGTACAAGGGACTGAATTTTTACACAGCAAGTGACTCGGCTCTCTTCTGCGAGCGGGAAGACGACATTGAAGCTTGCGCTCGTCTCGCCGCACATTTCGCCACAAAGATGCTCTTGTTGCACGGACGCACCGGTACCGGCAAATCTTCATTTCTTCGGGCTGGTTTGTTTCCACATCTATTCCTTTCCAACAGCAATTTCTTCTGCTTAGTCGACCCGGCGTCTGGGGACCCGCTTCTAATCCGATCGACGTCTGATCCAATCGCAAGCATAACTAGCGCACTTCGGACGCATCTGGAAGATGAGGTTGCCTTTGTCGAGCTTCCGCCTGACGTTCGCTCAAATGCGCTGTCGCAATTGCGAGACATCGATGGCAATGCGCCTCAGCAGCGAGCGAATGCTCTGCGTTCCGCGTTGGAACTTCTCACGGCGAAGCTGCCCGGCACATTCGTATTGGCAATCGACCAGGCCGAAGAGATCTTTACTCTCCCTGCCGTCGAAAGTACGCGAGCCGCCTATTTCGAGTTCCTAGAGACACTATGTTTTGAGCGCTTCGATATAAAGCTTCTACTCGCGCTGCGTACCGAGTACTACGGCCAATTTGCGGATGGCTTTCGATTTGAACCGGACCTGAAAATCACCCCGGTGCACTCAGGCCTGGAGCAGTTCATGCTTCGGGGCATACAAGATCCTCGACGACTCGAACGCGCGATCTTGCGACCAACGCGCAGCGACCTGTTCTGCAACGAAGTGTCGGCCCGAGATTGGTACAAATTTGAGTACGAGCACGGACTAGCGGCGCATATCGCTGCGGACATCGTACAACACTGCGGCGAGTCCAGTACATTGCCTGTGATGCAGATGGTCTGCGCCGACCTTTACAACAACATCGTCGTGAAGAAGCAACTGAGCGTGATCGATCGCCGAGCTTACAAAGACCTAGGCGCGGTGGAGGGGGCCATTGATAGATTTATCGACAGTTCAATTCAATCTGCCGTTAGCCGAGCCACTTCGCGTGATCCTTCTCAGCGCGAACTCGAGGTGTGGAAAGATGTATTGTCTGCATTGGTCGCACGGCAGGAAGGTGGCGCGCTAACGTCGTTGCTTGCAAACGAGGCGCGACTCGTATCGGAAGCGAAAAGGCAGGGTGTCGCGCAACCGATCGATTGCCTTCGACGAATGGCTGACGCGGACCTGCGGCTCCTCCGTACCGTACAGGGCGATATGGCGGGCGGACCTGCGCTCATTCGGTACAGTCTCGGGCACGATGCCCTGGCCCCGTCCTTGTTTCAGTGGAAGGAGGCGCGCTCGCAAGTGTTGGAGGTACGAGAGTCAGCGAAAAAACGCAATCGGCTAATCTGGGCCGGTGCGGGAATCTTGGCGGTGGTGTCAGTTCTTTTCGCCTCTTTCAACTTTTCGTTTGCGATCTCCGCCAAACGGGCGAGCGTTGCTGCTGTAATGCGATCTCTAGATGCCGACCCCGACGCGAGACATCGCCTGCTATACCTAGCAGCACTCGAGGCAAATACCACGCCGATCGAGCGGATATTCCTCAAAATGGGTGATGTCGAGACTCGTCTACGTTCGACATTGTTGTCGTCACCAGTGTTTGCTTATCGCGCTGTCACGGCCGGAGTGTCGCGCGACGGAAGGTCGATCGCGTGGCTGGATAAAGAAGGCGCTATACGGTTTCGCACACTCGGGGGAGTCGAGGCCGCCAAGGTAAACGGAACGAGATCCGTACGGCCACCGGCCATACCGACCTTCCCGAATCTCGTACTTGGATTTGTCGACGGCTTAGAGGAGCCTGTGATTTACAGCGACGGCGTCCTCACTTACTGGACGTCCAACACCTCGGAAGCGCAAACGTTCAGGCCTTTCGGTGCCACCTCAAACCCTCAGGCGTTCCCCGACTTTGGTGCAGGCCTCTTTCGCCTTACCGTGTGGGCGAATGAGTCCCAACCGAAATATACGTTTTCCGACTTTCGCTACGACTCCGATAATGGCAGCTTCGTGCGAATACAGCCCGATGGCGGCATCTCCCTGACCGTTCCGAACCGCATTATGCCGGCATATTCGGATACCACCAGCGATTTCGTTTACGCCTCGCGAGAGGCCGGGGCTGGGGGCGAAGTTGACTTGCTTCTGGGTGGCCGTGACAAAGCAACTCCCGCATCGCCGCTTCCAATGGCAACCGCCGATAGGCCTCGTCAGCCAAGCGCACAGCTCTACCAAAGTTCGGCTGACCCGCTACAGGATAGTGCCCTCGTACCGCGGTCGGTCGCATTTCTTTCCGACCACACCGTCGTCGTACGAGATATGGTGTCGCACTTTGCCGTCTTCGCACCACCGAGCGGGGTCGCGGCGCAACCTACTCATTATCGAATTTCCAGCGAACACTGGATCGCGGCGGAGCCTGTGCGTCCCCAATGGGGCGCCGCGCGACCGGTATTAGCTAGTGTAAAAGCCGAGTCGAAGTATCGCTTTGCGTGGTTGACTGAAGGCGGCATCGCCGCTTTCCAAACAGACAACAGTGGTCGAGTGGTTCCTCTTGGCGACCAGTCGCCGTTGTTGACTTCACTTCGCAACGCGGATTCGTTTTCCCGCCTGAAATTCAGCGCGGACGGCCAATACCTTACGCTCTTGCAGCCCGTGGGGAGGGAGACATTAATCCGAGTCTGGGACCTATCGAGCAGCTTTAGGGACTCAGTTAAATCGATGACACCAGCGATGATGTTGAGCGCTGCGTGTGACGTAACGGGCCGCTATGAAGTCGGTGCCACGACGGGAAACACGCTGACAAAGGCGGAATTTGAGCAGCTTCCGACGCTCTCTCTGCTTAATCGGCAACCCTGCAGCCCATGACAACGATGAGATCCTCATGGAGCGCACTAGCATCCGCGGCGAGGTCAATCGTTACGCGTCCGATGCCGGTTAATGAAATACGTCATTTCCATCCGGACGGATCTCCGTTCCTTCGGGCTAACGAGGGCAACGAAATTGTCCCGGAGACCCACTATTTTGGCGTCACGCTCAACCAGATGAATCTACGAGCCGGACAAGAATGGTGGGTGACCTACGATCCGCTTGTATATATCTCAGTCGAGTTTCGTTACGGAGCCGAGCGCGTAACGGTGCCAAAGCTGATAGGACCGTCAGTGTTGCGGGGTCAACTGCCGATGGCCGACACAAAGTTGGCTCATGGATTCGTTATAAAGAATTTGCGCGTGGTAGGTCCGCACCCTTTTAGGGGCGATGACATTACCTTGACGGTTGTTCTTTACAAGGTTAAGCGCACGGACTATGCGAAGCACTTCTTGCGGTTCGCGGAAACGATTTCCGGCTCGATAGGCCTTCCCGCACAAGTGGACATGGTTATCAAAGTTGGAGGAGTCGTCGTAGACGCCCTCGAGGCGCTCTTTGAAGTCAGCGAAACGAAGGCGGTTCTAGGTCATCAAATCGGTTTTAACGCGTCGTCGTTACGGGGGCTGCAGGCGCAGATGGTCGGCATCTTCGACGGGCAGAACTCCGCAACCGGTTCGACTTCAATCCGCGTAGTCGAGGATGAACTAATTGCGCCGAATAGCGTAGGAAACTTCGTCCTGTACTCCCTATGGAAGAGTGATCGCCGGTCAAACGAAGGGGCCGCATCTTTCTCGGACTTGGCAGCAAAGATAAGAGAATGTGCATTGTCAGCTAATGAAGAGGCGTGGACGCGCGGCAAGGCCATGTTGCTTACGCTCTACCAGCAGCTACTCAGCTCGCCCGATCTTGTGCGCGACGAAGCGAAACAGTTATTCTCGAACTACCGCGAAGAGATGTTGGCGTTGAGAACTCAAGCACAAGACGTTTCGTTAATGTCGGTGGAAGGCAGAGACAATAAGCTGGAACCACTTGGGCGGGCGCTTCGTGCTGAAGACTACGCGAGCTTAGATCACGAGGCGATTGCGCTTCTCGGCCCGAGTCGCACGTAAGCTGACGTTCCCCGTTTAGCGAAGCGCCTTCGGGCGGCCAACCTCGGCAACTCGTAGCACCATCGACCTAGGTATAGCAGCGTTTGGTGTGCTCCTCCGCTCATTCCGAAGTCGGTTCGGCGCAAGTCATCGACGCCGCCCTGCCAGTGTTCTGCAACCGCCGCTCCCCATAATGGACCGGCAGAGCCGCCGCCGGCGTTGCGACCTAGAACGAGCGCGACGTCGCCTATGGGGTATGCAATTGAAGGCTTTAATCGACAGTACGCGCCTGAGCGGCGGTGGGCAGTTTGCGATCCTCTGCCCGTGTGACCCATAGCGCGGCCGCGGCCCAACTGTAGCGGGTCGCGGATACCGTTGGAAAAACGCACCTCGATCAGCCTGACCGTTTACGTCTTCGTGCTGACCTTGACGACCTTCGCGTGCATCGGCCTGATCTCAAGCGCGTCTGGTATGTTTGCGGCAGGCTGCTCGGTCCCGCTTGATTCCGACGGGCGCGACGCGACGGTCACGGGCTCAAGGACATGATCCACGCTTTGGCGAAGGAGTGAGCATGCCCCAGATCACAACCTCGACAGCTCGGCAATGGACCATACGAGCCGTTGGGTCCTGAGAGCCTTGGTTAGCTGTGGTCCAGCCGGTCGATTGGATCATCGTCCGTTCTCCTGCGGTAACAAGCGCAGACTGATACACCGATACAACGGCGCAGCCGTCGCCGGAAGCAGCGCTAATACGAGGTCATTAGCGCCATTCATGGACGTCCCAAGTACAAGTACGCGCTGTGATTTCCATCGCTTGTATACCCATATTCGTGGGTAAAGAGGCCCCACTGGCGTGTCGATCCCTAGGAAGACTGCGGCCGACTTCAGCAGACCGGTCGGACTTCCCGGCACCAGCGGGTACTGCATGGGACCTGCCTCGAGAGACACGCCGGCATACGCCTCATCGAATATCCTCTGCTGCGCGAGGCGATAGGCATAGACGATGCGGCCGAAAAGCAACCGCTCGCCCAGTAACGCGCCGGTCGGATAACCGGATTGCTGGAGGAAGCCTCCCCAAGACTCGAGGTCATAGCGTGTTAGCGTTCCGTTCACCGCACCGGCGCCCTAATGCAACGCTTAGCGTGCTTGCACCGCGCGAACCTGCGGCCATGAGGTCCGCGTCGCTGGTTGAGGGAGGCTGGTCACAAGGCCACGATCGAGCAGGACCAGGCGCATTTGCGCTGGCTCGATCGTTACCTTCGCGGCAAGCAGCTGGACCTCATCGGTCGCGGCGTCGTCGCTCGACTCACCGATGAGAAACTCGCCGAGGGTGTAAGAAACGCGACGGTCAACCGGGTTCTGGAAGTCCTTCGCGCCATTCTCAGAAAGTGTGTGAACGACTGGGGGTGGCTCGATCGGTCGCCCAAGATTCGGATGCTGAACGAGCCAACGCGTCGCATCCGCTTCCTGTCCGAGGCGGAGGCACGCGATCTCATCGCGGCATTGCCGGCGGATCTCGCGGACATGGCAGCGTTCACGTTGTCCGCGGGCTTGCGCCGCGCCAACGTCACGGGTCTGCAGTGGTCGCAGATCGACCTCGCGCGGCGTTTAGCGTAGGTCCATCCCGACCAGGCGAAAGCTCGAAAGGCGATCGCCGTACCGCTCAGCGCGGATGCGGTGGCGCGGATTCAGGCAGCAGGTCGGGAAGCACCAGACGCACGTGTTCAGTTTTCGCGGCCGGCCGATCCGACAGTCAGCACCAAGGGCTTGGTATCAAGGACTCGAGCGCGCCGGAATCCAGGATTTCCGTTGGCACGATCTGCGGCATACCTGGACGAGCTGGCACCTGCAGAAGGGCACGCCGCTGTTCGCACTGCAGGAGTTGGGCGGGTGGGAAAGCGCGAGATAGTGCGGCGCTACGCGCACCTCTCGGCCGAGCACCTCGCTCCGTATGCAGATCGCCTATGTGCGACGGGTGCAGCGGCGAATTTTGGTGGGCACGTTTTAGTCGCACCCCCAAATGAAAAGGGGCGAGCAGTTAGCTAACCCCTTGATTTGATGGCGCGCCCGGCAGGATTCGAACCCACGACCCCCTGGTTCGTAGGGGCCAAAAGTGAAATTGACCAGTAGATAAATCAATACCTTGCAGCTCCCGCCAATTCTTACTGTAGCCATTCAACGCGTCGATCTAACCGCAAAGAGTCTAGCGAAACTACGATTCGGCTACGTTATTCAACGACCGCGATCGACCCATTGCGGTCACCCCCACCACCGAGTTGGATTTCCGCTTTGCATTCGTGAGCCATGCGTACAGCGGGCTCGCGGCCAATATCGGACTTCTCGTGCAACTAGGGGGCCGGTCGCGCCTCGGGAAACTTCCATTTTCCGTTGAGAATTTCTGCCCTGGGCCGATACATGCGCACCGCATAGTTCCAACCCTCGGTGATAGGCAAGCAGTTGGGCACTTTGCCGTCGCAGCCGCCGAACTGGATGCTCACCCCGCCATCCGCATCCTTCTTGCCTGTGATGCTGTTCACCGAGTAGGCGTTGTCGGAATTCTTCTCGAAGAAGCCTTTGTCGTTGTAGACGCTGATGGACCAAAAGGCATCCACCGGCACCTGGGCCGGTACCTTCATTTTGTAGACCGTCTTACCGTCGCTCTTGGCTGGCACCCCGCTAGCGTAGGCCGCGTCCTTGTCGGGATTGCCACCCCACCCAGAGGCTGTACCGATCAGGTGGTGTATCGGATTCACCTGGGTCTTCGTGCCAAAAGCGTGTTCGTAGGACGTGCGCTTCGACAGCACGAGTAAGGCCTCTCGAATCTCTTTCAGAGTGGCGTCATCCCAGTTGGGAAGCTCGAGCTTGCCGGCGTCCTGTTGGCTGATCTTGACGCTGTCCTGCAGCTTGTGGACAGCCTCAAGGTCTTTGGGACTATTTGGGTCCACGAGCGTGCGTATCGCCACGAATGCGTAACGGGTGCCCACGTCCTTCTGGGTCAAAGTGTGTGGCTTGTGGTCGTAATAGACCGCTGGCACGTAATGGTCCTGATTGACCACCATCATGGACATGAAACGCTTTCCCGCATCGGGCATGGTGACGGTCGCCGGCCCTGCCGCGAGGTCAAAGATGGCGAACGAATACAGCGTGTCTCGGTTCATCCGGATGACCGTCTGCCTGTCAATGTCTACGGGTTCTCGTGCGTGGTGGAACTTGCCCAGCGCACCCGCCTCCTTGACGTTCACTGCTAGGTAGTGATCGGTCTCCGCGCGCGTGAAGTTGTCTACCGTGACCGGGACCGCGTCTTGTGCAAGTGAGGCAGTTGAAGCAATTGCAGCCACGCAAACCATCATCCAGCGCTGTTTCATATCGTTCCCTTCGCGTGCTTTCATACAATAGAGTAATCGACAGAACTCTGCATCGACAGACCCCAGCAGATCCTCGTTTCTAGGTTATAGGCTCAACGTCTGCTCCGGAGAATCTGTGCGGCCGGTAGGGTCAGAACTGGCCACTTCCCCTCGCTGGCCGCGACATACCGCAAGTAGTCTAAAGCAGACGCCCAGGTCAGTGGCTTAATCGGCGGCGCATGGCCGATTGCGAAGGGTCCGATGCGCTGCGGCGCTACCGCCGAGTACGAATGTGTCAGCAGGCTGCCTTCGCAGCAAGGCTGCGTAGGTAGATGGCAGCGAAAAGCACGCGCGCCTGGGCCTTTCAAAGCGCGAAGCCCAAGTCACGACGAAATTGCAACAGTAGCGCCACGCTGCGCGATGGCTGGTGGCGCGGCACATTGACAGCCGATCGGCACTGTCGAAAAATATGCTCGTTGCAAGTCGCTCCTTAAAAATCTATCGGTGTCCGTCTGGATTCCATCCAGCGGGGCAAATCACTTGACCCAGGACACACTCATTTGTACGGCAATCTTATCTTCGCGAAAACCCATTCCGTCGCCGGAACCCTGTCGATGACAGCCAGACCTGACTGGTCCATGAAAAAGGCGTCACAACCTTCCTACCGGCAAAACCCCCTATACATCGCATACGTCCATACGCCGTCGACCCAACCTAAATACCTGAACACTCATTCGTAGCCCCCTTTCGATTCAAAATGTAGCGGCGTTGTTCGCGCGCTACGCGCCAGATCGTCTTCGGTAGATTTGAGCGGCCTGTGACTCCCATTAACGCATCTAGAGGAGTCAGTCATGGCTGTATCAAAGAAAGGCACCGTCTCGTCCGGAGCAGCTCGCGGACGGAAGGCATCGAGCGAAGGAAGCGCCGTAGGGCGCCTGACGCCGCGCAGCGGCGACGGCGCCCGCGGCGTTGCTCTTAGACTTGAAAAGAGGACACATCTCGACGGCGCGCGCCACCGCGTCACCCTCAGGCACTACGGTCCGGGATTGGCAGAGGTCGGCTGGTCGTTCATTCCCTCTACGGCGGGGACGAAGGCCACGCGTGGCACGTCGAAACTGTCTCTGCAAAACCAAGACCGGGCG
>JADMIO011575644.1_pt1 | contig 19604 bp, 13 predicted proteins | sample 8958161 | NCBI WGS metagenome assembly JADMIO01 (sample SAMN16585339, study PRJNA669376) | soil metagenome | isolation source: Crop rotation soil | place: USA: Cullars Rotation, Alabama | collected 2011
GCGACTTCAAGTCACGTGAATTCCAAGCTTCGGATCCCACTGTGCTGGAAAGGACCGGAGTGCCCTGGTCCCTTGCCCTGGCGCGCGCGCTCGGCACCGACGGTCAGGTCTCGCCGCTCAGCCTCCTGCGCGGCTCATGGCCGGGATTCGCCGCCGGTGCCATCGCCGCGGCAGCGCTCGGCGCGCTGGCGCTGGCGCTGCGCCTCCGCCTCGCGGCGGCGGTTTCCTGCCTGGCGCTGCCGGTCGCGGCGACCGTCGCGCTCTATGCCGCCGATGCGCGCTGGCATTTCCTGCAGACCAGCGTCGCATGGACGGTGCTGGCCATGGGCGGTGTGGCGCTGGTCGCCGACCAGGCGACCCGTGCGCCGCATCGCCGCATCGCGCTCGCCCTTGCCTGTGTCATCCTCGCCTTGCAGGTGCCGCACTATGCCGCTGCCGTGCTGCGCTATGCGCGCGATTCGCCCGAGGGGCTCCGCTTCGCGCAGGCGGACATCGATGCGATCGCGCGCACGATCGGCCCGGAAGCCGCCGAGGTGCGCCTGCGCGGGCCGGTCGCCAACGCCGCCATCGTCGTGCTGGTCGAGATGGGCCGCCGCGGCACAGCACTGCAGTGGTCCCCGGAGACGTGGCGGCTGATCCTCGGCTACCGGTCCTGGCCGGCGCCGCTTCCCGCGACCGCGGCGCCCTTCATCCTCACCGATCGCGACGAGGCGCATAGCGGCTCGCCGCTGCTCACGGTGCGCACGCGGCAATTCGACCTGCTGCGGCGCTGACCCCGCGGTTGCGCGCGGCTGCCCGGAAACGCCAAGGCAATCCGCGCTTGCTGGGGGACGGATCGGGGGGTACACCACAGGCAGATGGGCCTCCGCTTGGCCCATGACGAGCCCCGACACGCGTTCTTCTCACTCCATGCATCCATGATTCGCAGACCGCGCCGGCCAGCGACGCGATGATCTTTCTCACGTACTGGTTCGTGTGCTTCGCCGCCGGATCGCTGGCGCTCTATCTCATCGTCCGGCATCCGGCAGTGCGGCTCGTCATCCTGCTTGCCGCCTGCGGCGCCTTCTACTGGCATTTCGCCGGGCCGTCCGGCGTCGTCCCGATCGCCGTCCTCGCGGTTCTTGTCTACCTCGCGGGCCTGACCGGGCGGCGCGCGGCGTGCCTGGCGGGGATCGTGCTCTGCGCGGCGGCGCTGATCTTCTACAAGTACACGCGCTTCCTGATCGACGGCATGCTGGGCGCGATCAGCAGCAACTGGGCGGCGAGCGCGGCGGAGCTGGCGGCGCCCCTGCTCCCGGCGGTGGCCCCGCTGGGCATCAGCTTCTTCACGTTCGAGTTCGTTCACTATCTCTACGACGTGATGCGCGGCGGCCGGCCGATCCGCCGCCCGTGGGACTTCGCGGCGTTCGCCGCGTTCTGGCCGTCGGCGGTCGCGGGGCCGGTCAAGCGCTACCAGCAGTTCGTGCCGGCACTCCACCTCGGCCTGCGCAACGTCAACGGCGAGGACGTCGCGCTGGGGCTCGGGCGCGTGTGCATCGGGCTCACCAAGAAGTGGGCGGCGGACTTCCTCACGGCGTATATCGCCGCGCACGATGCCGATTTCGATGCGCAGCTGCCGTCCACGCGATGGCTGGTGTTCGGCGCGATCGGGATGCGCATCCTGCTCGACTTCAGCGGCTACAGCGACATGGCGATCGGCTTCGCGCGGATGATGGGGATCGCGCTGCCGGAAAACTTCAACTGGCCCTATCTCGCGCGCAACCTCGCCGATTTCTGGCAGCGCTGGCACATCTCGCTCAGCCTGTGGATCCGCGACTACATCTACATCCCGCTCGGCGGCAACCGGTTCGGCATCTCCCGGCGCATCGTCAACGGGCTGATCGCCTTCGCGATCTGCGGGCTGTGGCACGGGCCGGCGTGGAATTTCGTGATCTGGGGCCTCTATCACGGCGCGGGGCTCGCCGTGCTGACCGGCTTCCGCGCGCTCACGCGGCGCGGCGGCGCTGGCGGGCCGGCGGCGTTCTGGGCGGCCGACAGCGGCTCGTCGTCGCTGCTGGCGCTGCGGCTGATCGGCGGCGTCGTGTCCTGGGCCGTCACGCTGATCTTCGTCTGGGTCGGCTGGCTGATTTTCTTCTACCCGCTGGATCGCGCCCTGGCGATGCTGGCGAGCCTCTTCCGGGCAACATGAGTGACCGAATGGCAATGACGATCGGGATCGGCCGGGTCCGGCCGCTCGCCTTCTTCGCCGGGTTCGCGGTCGGGCTGGTCGCGCTGGCGCTGACGGGGCGCTCCCTGCCCCATGCCGACTTTGCCCGCAACTTCGTCCGCTTTCACTTCTATACCGGCATCGAGACCAACTATTTTCCGACCGCCTTGCAGCTGCGCGCGCTCCTGCTGCGCCGCGAGCCCTCGCCGGAGGTCGTCCATGTCGTGGTCGGGGGCAGCTCGGTGTTCAACGGCGTCGGGCAGCACGAGACGCGCCTGTGGACGCGGCGTTTGCAGGACCTGCTCGGGGAGCGCTACCTGGTCACCAACGTCGCGACCCGCGCGGGATCGCCCGGCGACTACGGCCTGGTCGCCATGAACATGCTGCTGCGCGAGGGACGTCGCGCCATCTATGTCGCCGACGGTGCGCCGGGAGCTTTCGGCGGCGCCATTCGCACCTCGCAATACACCTACATGCTCTACGACGCCGCCGCACGCGGCCTGCTGGTGCCGTGGCCGCCGCGCGACCGGCTGCTCGACGAGCTCGCGCGCACCGCCCTGGCCGAGCCCGCGCTCGGTGCGTGGTTGAATTCCTGGCTGAGCTTCAACGACTTCTGGGGCTACATCCGCTACCAACACGTGTCGACGGTCTATCACCGCCTCGTCCCGGCCCACGGGCGCTTCCGGCCGCTGCGCTGGTTCGGCGATCCCGAGATGCTCCCCGAGCAGACCGCCCTCATCGCCTATCAGCTGCCGTTCGAGCCCTCCATGGCGATCGTGCATGCCTTCGCGCGGCCCGTGCCGCCCGGCGGCTACGACCTGCTGGGCCAATCGCTGGAAGAAATCCTGCCGCCGCAGATCCGCGAGCGGACCCTGGCTTTCGTGCTGCTGAACAGCCCCTACTTCGTCGATCGGCTGAGCCCGGCGGAGCAGGCCGACTACCGGCGGAACGCCGAGGCGACGGTGGCGGTGATCGCGCGGACGGGCGTCACGGCCGTCCTGATCGGCGAGCCGCTCGCGAGCGAGGACTTCATCGATCGGACGCATCTCGCCGTTTCGGGCGGGGACAAGATCGCGCCCATCGTCGCCGAGCATGTGCGTGCGGCGGCACGGCGGCTCGGCTATGCGGGGGCAGCACGATGACGGCCCATCTGGGACGCGCCACCTGGTTCGCGGCCGGCCTGCTGGCGGCGGCCGTGGTCCATTACATGCTGTATCGCATCAGCCTGCCGATCGAGCCCTTCATCTACGTCGCATTCTAGCTTCGGGCGGACGGGGGCGGCCAGGCGCGGCCGCGCTTGTTGGGTGACGTGTCGGAGGGTAAGACCACGGGCAGGTCGGCCTGCGGTGCCGGCTCGATGACGGGTAGCCGATGTCCGCGCAAATTGAGATGGCGGCGCTCGATGGGAGCTTTCTGCTCGCCGCCTTCGCCGTGTCAGGGGCATGCGGGTGGTGGGCGGTGGCGCCGTTCCGCGCGGTCATCGGATTTCCGTTGGCGGTGGCGCCGCTCGCCGGCCTCATGCTTTTGCCGTTGTTCACACTTGCCATTTGCGTGTGCCTCGTCTGGCCGCTCGGTCGCGCGGGGCTGGTTGCGGCGCTCACGTTGTCCGGAGCGAGTGCGTGCGCGTTGCTCGTGGATGGCCGGGCGGAAATCGGACGTGGGCTCGCCACGATGGGGCTTACCGTGGCCGTGACCGCGCTCATTGCCATGACCGGCGTGCTGGCAAGCGAGATCCTCAGAGGCGAGCCGGTGCTCGCATTCATTCATGGTACGGATCATCTCGGCTACGCTCATGCCGCGGACTGGCTGCGTGCGCATCTCCGCCCTCCGGTCCTGAACTCCGCATCCCCGGAGGCGTTCGCCAGCTTCGCGTATGCCGATGATGCCTATGCGAGCTATGTCGACGTCCTCTACCGCAGGGATCCGCGCTTCGGCAGCTTTGCGCTCCTGGCGCTCATTGCCGCGGCGAGCGGTCGGTCGGGCACGTTTGCCTATGGCCTCGCTTGCACCTTGGTGATCCTGACGGGGGCGGTTGGCCTGGCGGGGGTCTTCGCGCGCACGCGCGGCGTATTCCTGCTGCTCGCTGTCGTGCTGGCCGGTTCGCCGCTGTATGGCTGGGCCGAGGCGGGCTTCCTGGGAAAGCTCGCGGGCACCTTCTCTTCCGCTCTGGCAGCGCGGCTCGCCATCGCCTGCGCGGATTCCCGCGAGCAGTCCGGCGGCGCCTCGCCTGCGCGGATTGCCGCCGCCGCCGCCCTGAGCGCCGGCGCGGCGATCCTGTGGAACGGTGCGATGACCGCGGTCGTCATCGCAGCGGCCGGCGGCGTGTTCGTTCTGCTTGGCATCCTCCCGACCACGGGACAGTACGTCCGCGACCGGCTGCGCTGCGCGGCGACGGGACTATGCAGCGTGGCGATGCTCGCCGGTGTCGCGCTGCTGTCGAGCGGGTCCATCGCGCGCCCGCTGATCGTCGGTTTTCCCGCGCTCGAGGTCACCTGGCTCTATGTTTTCGTGCGGGCTCTTGGGGTGGACAGCGCGGTGCCGGGAGTCTCCATGCTGGAGGACCGCTGGCACGCGGTCGCCGCCGTCGTGGTTCTCGGCGCAGCGCTGCTCGCGGGCGGGGCTCGCGGTGCTGCGGGAAGCACTGCCGAACGCTGCTTGCATTCTCGGCGCGCTGGCGGTCGGTGGCGCCATGTTCGGGGCAGGAATGCGCTGGCATCTCTATCAGTGGTCGCCGGTCCACATCGTCCTGCTGACGTGCGGCGTCGTTGCCGCGCTGGAGGCACCCAGCCGGAGCTCGGCAACCGCGTGGCGGCTCCTGGCCGTCGTCAGTGTTGCTCTCTTCGTCGCGATCCAGGGACTGCGTTTCATCGGAGAGATCCGCTACTACGGATGGGTCGCGCTTCCCGACTACCGTTTCGCGCGCAGCGAGGCCGATCAGCTGGCGTCGGCCATCGGCAATTGCAGTGCGTATGTGGAGGTCGATCGGGGGCCGCATGGGGGCTTGTTCCTGCTCGTCGAGCTTGGCCGACGCGGCGTCACCCTGCAGTGGTCGGGGCCGTCCTGGCGTTGGATTCTTGGATATCGGCCGTGGCCGGCGCCAGTCTACAGCAACCTTGCGCCGCTGCGCATACGCGATCGCGGGGCCGATGCCCCGGAGGGTGGTGAACGCGTGTTGCGGACGAGCCAGTATGACCTGTACCGGCTTGGCTCCGCCGCGAGTTCATGCTCGTAGCGCCGCGACCAATCCAAGGTCGATCCCCGGCTTGTCGCAGTCAACGGCCTGCGTTCGCGCCTTGCGGGAGCTTGCGCAGCACCAGGCCGATGCACAGGTTGAGATGGACGAAGGGCAGCAGGAACGGGAAGAAGCTCCGCGTCTCGGTCACGAACCGCTTGGCCAGCTCGTCCGTGATCTCCCCCGGCGCGTTGACGTGGTCCTGGCGGATGTACCAGTCGTAGGACTGGCGGTAGCGCTTGCGGAACATGCGCTCGGCGGAGATCCAGCGCGCGACGCGGTAGAGCGCGCCGGGATCGCACGGGATCACCACCACGAAGGTTCCGTCGTCGCGCAGCACGCGCTGCACCTGGTCGAGTGCTGCGGGCAGGTTCGGCAGGTGCTCGAGCACATGGATGGCGACGACGCGATCGAAATGCGCATCGGGATAGGGCAGGTTCGCCTGGCAGTCGGCGACCTTCACCGCGACCTGCGGGAAGCTGCTGCGAATTTCCTGCGCCAAGCCCTCCTTCAGCTCGACGCAGTGGTATTCCTGCCCGGTCAGGTCCTCATGGCGCAGGTGCTCGCCGCGGCCGGCGCCGATCTCGAGCGTGCGCGAGGGCGAGCGCGCCGGCCGGTGGCGCGCGGGGAAGCCGTGGTTGAAGCGCTCGATCGCGCCGTAGCGCTTGGGCAGCTGCTCGAGCCAGAGCGCCTGGAACTCGTTGGCGATGCGCCGCTGCTCGGCGGTCAGCGGCGCGATCACCTTGGGCCACTGGCCGCGGGGCGTGGTCGCCTCCGGCAAGCCTGCGGAAGCGGTTTGATTCTGCGTCATCGCGTGCACCCTAGTGGCGTGATTCGGCGGAGGCAAGCAGGCCGGGCGGACATCGGTTAGGGCGTTCCTTCGAGCTCGACCGATCGCAGCAGGATCGATGCGGCGCGGCCGTCGGCGCCGCCCAGGCGGTCGGTCGCGTCGAGGCGGATCTCGATCCATCGTGCTTCGCCCGAGCGCGGCAGCTCGGCCTGCAGCGTGAAGTCGCCCGGCGCGATGCGCCGCTGCAGGACCGGCTCGCCGTCGGCCAGCAGCGTGATGCCGGCACCTTGCTGCAGCGCGCCGATTCCGGGCAGGTGGCCGGCCACGCGCACGCCGCGCGATCCCGCCCGGAGCTGCAGGCGGAACCGGGCGGCGTCCGCCATCCACCCGTCCTCATAGACGCCCGAGAATAACAGGCCAGGCAGGAGCAGTGCGGCCGGGAACCCCGCCAGCCGGGACGGCGCGACCAGCGCGGCGGCCTGGTCCGGCGCGAGCAGCGAGATGTTGCGCGCGAAGGCGACGAGCGTGCGCGGATCGAGGTTGAGCTCGGGGTTGAACAGCCCGGTCAGGCCGGTTCGCGCATCCCTGAAGCGCGTCACGTCCGCGCCCATGTCGATCGCGATGTAGGACCGCCCGTCGATCACGTGCGGCACCAGCGGTGCCGACAGCACCCGCGCCGCGCCGCGACCGACCAGGCCGAGCTCGTCGCGCTGCTGGCCGACGGCCGCGGCGGGCGGCAGGGACCAGCCGAACCCGGCCAGCGGGCTGGTCGTGATGTCGAGCAGGAGGCGCGAGCCCGGCACCGGATTGAGGACCTGGAACAGCAGGTAGCGCCCGATCGCCTGGATCCCGCCGTTCGGGTCGGCGAAGTCGGGCTCGCGCTGCCACAGCGCCACATTTTCGATCACGCCGGGCAGCACGACGTGGCCGCGGGTCGAGTCGATCAGCGCCAGGTGGTTGCGCACGTCGGCGAGATTGCGCACGTAGTAGCGGCCGGTGGCCGGCCGCCTCGTGCTGCCGTTGATGACGCTGTGGTCGGCGGTCGGCGCGATCAGCACGGCCTGCTCGAGCGACATGCCGCGCAGCGTGACCTGGCGGAACTCGAGTGCGCCCGATGCACCGGAGCCGAGCGGGAACCCCCGGTTCTCGAGCGACGCGACGATCGTGCCGACGGCACCCGGATCGCGTGCCCGCGGGTCGAGCGCGTCGAGGAATCCTTCGACGCCAAGCGACCTGCTGCCCGCGAGGACCACGGTCGGATGGCCGCGGGTGTAGGCGGCCACGAAGCCGGGGAAGATCGGATCGGTGATGTCGAGCAGCACCGGCCGGCCCGGCTCCAAGGTGCGCAGTGCCGCCAGCCGCTCGATCATTGCGGGGCTGTCGGTCCGTGTCGTCTCCGCGAGGTAGCGGAACTGGGTCGGGAGGTTGAAGGCTGCGAGCAGCGCGACAAGCCCGGCCGCTGCGATGCGCCGGATCCCGCGCCTCATCGCGCGACCCGCAGCACCCGGCACAGCGCAAGCACGCTGGTCGGCAGCAGGAACGGCTGCATGTACATCGCGATCTTGTACATGCCGAAGCCCGAGTTCGCGGCGAACAGCAGGGGGACGAGCGCCAGCATGACCACGGTGATCGCCGCGGCCGGCTCGCGGCGCAGCGCCATCCAGACCGCGCCCGCGCTCGCGCAGAGCGACAGTGCCATGCCCGCGACGATCGCCGCGATCAGGACCGGATCGAAGGTCGGCACGTAGTGCCGCAGGCCCCAGACGGCGGCGAGCCCCGACGAGATGAGCAGATAGGGGAAGAGCTCCGCCATCTGCATCGTGGACGTGCTGGATGTCGCCTGCCCGATCATGAACCGCAGCAGGCCCGGGACCTCCGGCGCGATCAGGCCGCAGCCCACGACGCCGACCCCCGCGACCGCCGCCAGGCCGCGCCCGTAGTTGCGCCCTTCGCGGCGGATGCCGAGGGCGTGATAGATCAGGAAGGCGAGGCCGAAGAACGGCAGGGTCTCGGGATAGCCGAGGAAGAACCCCGCCATGACGAGCCCGCCCAGCGCCACGAAGCGCAGCATGTAGGCTCGTGCGGTGCGATAGAACGGAGCGAGGCACAGCACCGCGGCGAGCGCCAGGAGCGTCAGGCCCAGGGTCTGTCCGATGAGCTGGGTCACCACGCCGAGCGTCAGCATTGCCGAGGAGGCGAGCAGCGCCCCGGCGAGCAGCCGGGCGAAGCGATATTGCACCGAGATCAGCGCCGTCGCCGCCCAGATCAGCGCGACATGGAACGCCAGGATCATCGGCATGTAGACCGCGTGCCCGGTCTGCCCGGTCAGCGCGATCGCCCACGCGAGCAGCAGCTCGGAACCGGGCCGGATGCCGAAAATCTGGAAGCTGACGAAGTAGGCCGCCCAGTCGCTCTGCCGCGCCCACACTTCGGGATCGAGCTGCTGCAGGAAGCCCTGATCCACCATGCGCTGGGCGCCCAGCACGTAGTTCGCCATGTCGGGGTTGAGCTGTCCCAGCCAAGTGGCCCCTTGCGCGAGCAACGGCCAGCCGGACGCAACGAATGCGAATGCGGCGATCGCGACATAGGGCAGCGCCCGCCGCACGGGGAACAGCGGCCTGCGCCAGAGCAGGAAGGCGACCGCGGCCGCGAGCGTCGCCGGGGTCAGCCAGCGCGCGAAGCTTGCCACGGGATATCCCGCGCGGTTCGGCAGATAGGTCAGGACCAGGGTGACGACCATGCCGACCGCGGGTGCGATCAGCAGGTTGCGCACGAGATCGCGCCTGGTGTGCAGGGCGGCGACGACAGCCGCCCCGATCACCCCGAAATAGACGAAAAAGGCGACCGACAGCGCAAAGCCGGTCATCGGACCAGCGGCTCGGCTTGGCCAACCTCGTCCGCGCGCGGAGCAAGGTCGAACCGCCGCGCCGCGCTCATCGCTCGGACGCCGCCGTGGGGCGGTCAGGTCGGCCGGTCCCGATCGGAGCCGCGACGCCCGCCGGACGCTCGCTCCCGCCCTGGATCCGCGCGCTCCGGGCGATCTCGCGCGAGCCCGGCCCGTGCGGGTCGTTCACCTCGACGTTCACGGCGTGGTCGATGATGTAGTGCGGCCGCCGCCGCACCTCGTCGTAGATGCGGCCGATATACTCGCCGAGCACGCCGATCGACATCAGCTGCACGCCGCCCATGAACAGCACGAGGATGGTGATCGTCGGGATGCCGAGCGGGTATTCGTCCCGCAGGATGATCTTGGCGACGATCATCGCGAGGATCAGCAGCACCGAGAACCCCGCGATCGCGAAGCCCGTCCACATCATCAGCGACAAGGGGTACGACGAGAAGCCGACGATGCCGTTGAAGCCGATCCGCAAGGATCCGAGCAGCCGGTTGTAGTTGCCGAGGCCGATATGGCGCGCGTCGCGGTCGTATTGCACCGCCGCCTGGCGGAACCCGACCAGCGCCACAAGCCCGCGCAGGAAGCCGTGGCTCTCCGACAGGAAGCGGAACTCCTCGATCACGCGCCGCGAGATCACGCGGAAATCGCCGGTGTTGCGCGGGATCTTGACGTCCGAGATGCGGTTGATGACGCGGTAGCCGACATTGGACACGATGCGCTTGATCAGGGTCTCGCCCGCGCGGCTGCGGCGCTGGGCATAGACCACCTCGTAGCCCTCCGCCGCCTTGGCGTGCATCGTCGCGATCAGCTCGGGCGGATCCTGGAGGTCGACGTCGATCACCGCGCACCAGCGGCCGCGGCAGTTGAGGATGCCAGCCATCGTCGCGGCGGGCTGGCCGAAGCGGCGGCTGAAGGCGATCAGGCCGATGCGGCGATCGCGCGCGGCGCAGGCGCGGATAACCTCCTCGGTGCCGTCGCTCGAGGGGTCGAGGCAGAAGATCACCTCGTACGACCCGATCGACTGCAGCACGGGCTCGAGGCGCGCGAGGAACGGCTCGATATTGGCGCGCTCGTTGTAGACCGGCACCACCACCGAGATCTCGCAGCCGTCGCCGTCCCCCGCCTGGATCTCCGGCGGCGGGATCTCCATCGGGCTGGCCTCCACCGGATGAACCGGTCCTGGCTGGGCTTGCGTCACGCTCATCGCCGGGTCCGGCTCACACGATGCGGAAGCCCGCGGCGCGTGCGTCGTCGTGGAACATCTTGACGGTCTCGAGCGAGTAGGCGGCGAGGTCCTTGCCGACCAGCGCCAGCTTGGCGATCACGTCGGGCGTCGCGGTGATGATGTGGCAGCCGCAGGCATCGGCCTGGAACAGGTTGAGCAGCTCGCGCGGGCTCGCCCACAGCAGCTCGGCCTTGGGCAGGCCGCGCAGCATCTGGACCGCCTCGGTCATGAGCGGCACGGGGTCGACGCCGGTATCGGCGACCCGGCCGGCGAACACCGAGACGATCGTGCGCGAGGCCGGCGCCGCGGCCTCCGCCACCGCGCGGACCTGCGCCAGCGTGAGCATCGCCGTCACGTTGAGCGAGAACCCCTCGGCCGAGAGCTTGCGGATCAGCGGCGCCGCCGATTCGCCCTTGGTGTTGGTGATCGGGATCTTGACGTAGGTGTTGCCGCCCCAGCTCGCGATGGCGCGGGCCTCGCGCTCCATGGTCGGGAAATCGTCGGAGAAGACCTCGAAGGAGATCGGCAGGTCGGGAATGGCGGCGATGGCGGCGCGCGCGAAGCCCTCGTAGTCGCTGATCCCGGCCTTGCGCATCAAGGTGGGGTTGGTGGTGAAGCCGCTCACCAGGCCCTGGCCGCGCGCGCGCGTCATGGCCGTGAGGTCGGCCCCGTCCATGAAGAGCTTGATCTTGACGCCGTGCGGCAGCATGAGGGGCACCTCTGGCTCCGGGTTGGTCCCGCCGGGTGGGCGGGAAAGGGCGGTAGACGCGAGAGCGCGCCGCCCCGGATGGGCTCCCGCGAAGGACCAGCCGATCACGAACGCCCCGAGCACCCCACCCGCGCCCCGCGCGCGAGACTCCGGCCCGCGAGGGCGCGGCCTTCTGGTAGAGGATATCGCCAGCGTCGTCCAGCGTCGGGACGCCGCAGGCGCGCCGCCGGCCGGGCCCGCCGCACCTAGCCGCGCGGCGCGGTCCGGCGGTAATAGGCGATCGTCCCGCCGGCCATGGGAAACTCGTAGCGCAGGGCGAAATCGCGATCGAGCAGCGGCTGCCAGGCCTCGCGCGTGTCGCGCAGCGAGGCGACCGCGGGGTAGGGGTAGTCCGGCGGAAACCGGCGCCAGATCACCACCCCATCCGCCTCCGCGATGCGCGTGCGCGCGGTATCGGCGTCGATCGCGAAGATGCCGGTCTCGGTGTAGCGCAGGCCGCCGACCTGGGCGGCGCGCCCGGTTTCGTAGAGATGGACCGCGAAGGCGGCCGGATTCGTGCCTTCGCTGACCGTCATCCAGGCGACGGTGCCGCCGCCGTCGGTGGCGATGCTGTCATAGAGGCGGTTGTGCGCCTCGGCCACCGGGATCTCGAGCGGGTGCCGGATCGGCGGCCTGGCCATCGCCCGCGCCGAGATCCACAGCCCCGCGACCAGCGGCAGGAGCGCGATGGCGTGGCCGACGCGCCGCCACGGCACGGCCGAGCGGGCGGCGGCCAGCGCGAACGCGCCGAAGGCCGCCAACGGCACGCTGAGCACGCCGATCGCCACCGGAGAGGGGGCATAGGCGAGGACCGGCACGAGCACGCCCACGACCGCCGCGCCCACCACCGCGAGCGCCGGGCCGGCTGGCGCGGCGGCGGCAGCCTCCGCCAGGTCCTTGCCGCGCATGCGCGCGACGGCGATCGCCGCGACGACGAGGCCCAGGGTCGCGCCGAACCACTGCACGAGCGGGCGGAAATGCTGCCAGGCCGATTGCAGGTAGAAGCCGAAGAGCTCGGCGCGCGACGACAGGCCGAACTCGGCAAGGCGGATGCGCGACTCGTCGGTGCGCATCAGGTTGAAATAGTAGCCGTCGATCGCGCGCCAGTGCAGCGCCACGTAGAGCGCGAAGATCGCCCCCGCGGCCAGCCCGAGCGCGAACGCCGCGCGCCAGCGCGCGCGCCATGCGAGATCGCGCCGCAACACGGCCAGCGCCAGGGCCGCGATGCCGAACACGCCGATGGCGATCAGGCCGTAGGCGCCGGTGACCGAGCGCGACCACAGCGCGGCCGCATAGGCGAGCGCCGCGAGCGCGACCCGGCGCGGGTCGGGCGTCTCCGCCATGCGCCACAGCGCCAGCACGAAGATGCCGAACATCGCGAGGCCGGCGAAATCCAGGCGCAGGTCGTGCAGGCCGCCGGTCGCCTGGAACACGCTGCGGCTGGTCAGCAGCAGGCCGATCGCGGTGCCCGCGGTCCATGCATCGCAGCGCCGTGCCATCGCCGCCGCCAGCGCCACGACGATCGCCACGAGGAACACGTAGTTGATGCTCGCGAACGCCAGGCGGTTGGCCCCGAAGACGAAGCCCGCGGCGGTCGCCAGCCACGGCACCGCCCAGCCGCGCAGGTCGAGAAGCACGGGCGACACGGCCTGGAAGCGGTCCGCAAAGGGGAGGCCGGGATCGGCGAGCGTGTAGTGCGCGCGGTAGAGCCCGACATAGCCCGAGAGCTGGTCGAAATAGCGCGGAAAATACGGCGCGACCTGCGCCGCGTAGCCGATCAGGAACAGCACGAAGCCGCCCGCCAGCGCGATCGCGATCGCCACCCACATCGCCCGCCGCTCGTGCGCACTACCCATGCCGCGATTTGCCCCTGCCGATCCGCTCCGCTCCGGCGGTCTGCCCTACAGGAGAACGCGCGCGGGCGCTACACCTTGCTAACCCGGATTTCCAGCTCCGAGCGCCGCGAACCGCAGATCTGAGAGGCGCGCGTCTCGAAGCATGGGCCGCAAGCAAATCCTTCAGCCCGGCTTGGCGCGCATCCAGAACGCCGTCGGCTCGGACGAGGGATAGGTCTCGCGCATCGTCCGGATGGTCGGGAACGCCGCGTGCATGCGCTCGGGGTACGTGAGCATCATGTGGTTGCCCGGCCACAGCACCTCGAAGCGCGCGTTGAAGGCGAGGAAGGCCTGCAGCAGGTATTGCTCGTTCCAGTAGAGATGGCTGTCGTAATAGACCTTGGGGTACGGCCGCGGCAGGCTGACGTCGTGGATGTGGACGAGGACGCCGGGCTTGAGGCGCGGCAGTACCTCCATGTACTCGAAATGGACGTCGTTGCCGCTGCGCAGCACGTGGCTCGAATCGATGAACAGGATGTCGTTTTCCGCGAGCTCCTCGAAGCGCGCCAGCGGCACGTCCTGGACCCGGCCGACGACGATCTCGGCGATGCCGGGGAAGCCGTCGCGGAATGCATCGCGCGGGTAGGGGTCGATCGAGGTCAGCCGCGTTTCCGGAGCGCCGGCGGCGCGGTTCGCGGCACAGGCGGCGATCGCCACCAGGGTCGAGTTGCCGATGCCGACCTCGATGATGCGCCGCGGCCGGAAATGGCGGATCAGGCCGTAGAGCATGTCGGCATCGACCGCCATGTAGCTGCCGTTGATGAGGTGGAAGCGCGGCTCCTTCTGCCCCAGCGGATCGGGCGGCCCGTGAGTCGGAAAGCGCCCGCGGAACTCCGCGAGGTGGGGGGCGAGGGCGTTCTCGATCAGGTCGAGTGCCACCGCATCGTTGGTGTTCACGCCGACCATCGCGGACTGCGAATTCCAGAATCCGTCGAGCCGATCGGTGTCGTCGGGGATCGGCAGGTAGTAGTGCTTGCGCAGCAGATGGAAACCATACCGGTAGAAAGTGTCGTGCATCGGATCGCCTGGCAGCAACGTCAGGCGCTGCGCCAACATCTCCGCGAGCTCCTCCGTCGGAACCCCCTTCAGCGTCTCGGCCGGGTCTGCGGCGGGAAGCTGCTGCAGCACATACGCGCGACTCTCGGCCGGCATGCGCAGCAAGGTCTGGGCGTGGTCGGCGGGGGGAACGTGCTGCAGCACCTGCGCGCGGCCTTCGGCCGGCATCTGCATCAGCAGCCCGGCCAGATCCCCGGCCGACAGATGCTTCAGCACTTCTTCGTGGGCCCGCGGAATGCGCCGCGCCAGCCGCCCGATCCGTTTCTGCACGCTTCTCAAGAGGCCCATCAGCGTCTTCCCCGTCGAGTGTGATCCGCGATCATCCGCGGTCCCCGTTCCGTCGGCGCCCGCTCTGCTCGATGCTTTCCTCGACCGTTCGCCAGAACGCGGCGCGCACGTGGTCGAGATCGAATTCGGCGGCGGCGCGGCGCGCGTTGGCGCAGAGGCGGGCGACATCGCTGCCGCTCGTAGCGACCCGCTCGAGCGCCGACACCAGCTCCCCCGCGTCCGGCCGGTCGACGACGACCGCGCAGTCGCGCTCGCGGCAGAACGCGGCGACGAAGCTGCCGGGGGGCACGTGCGCGAGGATCGGCCGCCCGGCGGCGAGGTACTCGCCGAGCTTTTGCGGGGATGCGGTGCGGATCGCCTCGTCGATCCCCGATGCGAATCCGAGCGGCAGGAACAGGACGGAAGCGGCGTGGAGCACGCCGGGCATCGCCTCGCGCGGCACGGCGTCGTGTCGGGTCACGTGCGGGCCGACGACCCCGCAGCCCTCCACCACGGCTGCCGGCTGGCTGGTGAAGACGTGCAGGTGGAACTTTCCGCCGAGCCGTGCGAGCGCCGCGACGAGGTTGCGCATCGCATCGCCCTGGGCGTGATAGACCGATCCGGAATAGACGACCGGAATGGCGGAGCCGCCCGACATCGCCCGAAATGCCGGCGCGGTTTCGCCGCCGGCCCCGGCGAAGCGCGCGACCGGCACCGGGTTGCGCACCACGACGACCGTGTTGTGGCGCTTGCGCCAGCGCTCGGCCAGCAGCTCGTTCGTCACCAGGATCGCGGCGGCCTGCCGGCACCACAGGCGGGCCGCGATCCGCGCCGCGGTGCGATGCGCGGGATCGGTCCACTGGTCGATCGGATCGTCGAACAGATAGGCGAGAAAGGGGAGCCCGAGGCGGCGCGCCGCGCGCGCAGTGGCGGCCAGGTCGTAGGGACTGCCGCTGCACGCGATCAGAGCCTCGCATCGGTTGGCGATGCTCGCCGCCGCGATCTCCCGTGCGCGGCGCCGCACCGTTTCCAGCACCAGCGCGAGCAGGCCGAGGTGGCGCCATCCGCGCCGCGACAGCCGCTCGGCGAGCCGCCCGCGCTCGGGTGCAAGCACCACGGTGCTCGTGTCCGCCGCCGCGCCCGCGGCCGGGACGCGCTCGGACATGACGACGGCGTTGCCCGAGTCCGGGCCGGCGAGGAGCTGCGCGAGCACCCGCCCCTGGCCCGAGATCTCCCAGAGCGGCGCAACGGAGACGACGCCGAGGGTGACCCGTCGTGCTGTCGGCTCCACCGCGGGCCTGCCGGCGGCATCGCCGGTTCGCGCCCTCTCAGCGGTCATGCACGACGGGCGCCGCCGCTCGCGCTTCCGCCGATGCGAGAACCTGGCCGGCGGCGCGTCGCAAGAAGGCGGCGCCCATTCTTGTTGTCGATGCGAATTCCTGGTATCTCCCGGCCGGCGAGGCGTCCAGTCGCAGCCATGCGCTGCACCGCGCTTCCCGGCCTGTGTCTATCACGGGTGCCGTCCCTCGTGGAATCCAATCGCGAGCGATGCGGACGGTACGCGACCGCCTCCGCGGGTCAAGACGCCGGTCGCGCCGCGCGCTCGGGTGCACGCGGACGAGCTTCACTACTGACGTGACGCGCGCCCGCGCGCGGCGCTCATCGAGCGGGCGAGACGACGTGCAACGAGACGCAGGCCCAGAGGCGGTGGAGCGACCGGCAGCCACAAGGACCGGGATCCGCAAGCATCCGCTGCGCATCATGGTCGTGGCGATGCAGGAGAGCATTCACACGGCGCGCTGGCTGAGCCTGCTGGAGGGCGCCGGCTTCGAGATCACGCTGTTCCCGATCTGGGACCTGCCGGTCAACCCGGTCATTCGCGACGTCCGCGTGCTGGTCCCGGAGCTGGTGCCGGAGCCGGCCTGCGGTGCGGCCGATGCGGTACGCTCGCGGCCGCTGCGCGGCATCGCCAAGGCGCTCGCGCATCTCTGGAGCAGGCCCGCAGCGGTCGAGCCCGCGCGCCGTCGCCGCTTACTGCCCTACGTCGCGCTTCGGCCAGGCGCGGCGTTCAGCCGCGCCTGGGACTACCTGGCACGCGGTCCCGCGCCCGCGCGCCGCCGCACAGCCTATGTGCTGCGCTATCCGCGGCGCGCGGTCCTTGGCGCCATCGCCATCTGCTGCTACGGCGTGCCGCGCAGCTCGTCCGAAAGCGTCCTGCGACGCACGCCGCTGATCGTGCGCCGACCGCGCCGGGCGCTGCGCGAAGCGGGTGCGCTGCTGCGGCAATACGCGCGGCCGGTGCGCCCGCCGCCGCCGCCCCCGTCGCTGCCGCTGCGCCCCTACCACGTGGCGCCGGCGCCGCAGACGCCGGCCGGGCGGTGGCAATGGCTGCGCCAGCTGCTGCCGCCGCGCCAGCCCGTGCGCTACGCCGCGCTTCCGTTGCGCCTGGCGCAGTTCGGTGCCGATCCGCGCACGATCCATCAGCAGGAGATGGGCGACTCGGGCGAGCCGGCGGCCACGTGGTTCGGTCCGCGCGTGCTTGCCGAGGCGATCGCGCGCCACCGGCCCGACCTGATCCATTCGATGGAATTCCAGCACGGCGCCTATCTGGTCAACGCGGCCAGGCCGTTCGTGAGCGGCCCGTTTCCGCGCTGGCTCGCCTCCAACTGGGGCAGCGACATCTATCATTTCGGGCGCTTTCCCCGCCATCGACGGGAGATCCTGCGCGTCCTGGGCAACCTCGACTACTACGCCGCCGAGTGCCGGCGCGATGTCGAGCTTGCGCGCGAGCTCGGCTATCGCGGGGCCGTCTTCCCGGTGATCCCCTCATCGGGCGGCTTCGACCTGGCGGATTGCGCGCGCCTGCGCAGCCCCGGCCCCACGTCCGCGCGCCGCGTCGTCCTGGTCAAGGGCTACCAGCACTTCGTCGGCCGCGCGCTGATCGCGGTGGAGATCCTCGCGCGCAACGCGGATCTGCTGCGCGGATACGAGGTCGCGGTCTATTCGCCGATGCCCGAGGTCGAGCAGGCGGTGCGCGATCTCCAGGCCGGCGGCCGGCTCGACATACGCTGCCTGCCGAAGCTGTCGCACCCGGAGATGCTCATGCAGTTCGGCCGGGCGCGGATCTATATTGGGCTCAGCGAATCGGACGCGATCAGCACGGCCGTCCTCGAATCGATGGTGATGGGAACGTTCCCGATCCAGACCAACACGTCGTGCTGCAACGAGTGGTTCGCCGACGGCGAGGGCGGCTTCATCGTCGACCTCGCCGATCGGGAGGGTATCTCCGACCGGTTGCGCCGTGCCCTGGCCGATGACGCGCTCGTCGACCGCGCCGCCGCGATCAACTGGGAAGTGGCGCAGCGGCGGCTGGACTTCCGCGAGATCAGGCGGACCGTGGTCGGGGCGTATCGTGAGCTTGCCAAGGCCACCTCGTAGAGCGCACGGCATCTTGCCGAAGCGCGGCGGCAGGTCCTTGCGAGACCATGGAACCTGGCCCAAGTCTTCTGCGGATTTTGGCGCGGTCCCGGGCGTGTTGACGCAACGGTCCGCTACCTGCTACAGGCCGGTCCGCCCGCAGGACCGCTTCACGGTGCCAGATGCCAAGACGCCGGACACCCTCGTTGAGGGTCGTAGCTTTGTGGATCTGGATCGTGGCGAATCTTGGCCTTGTCTGGCTGACGTCCGTCGTCGGCATCTGGTTTGAGGGCACTCCCAGCATCCCCGGCGCGTCCATTATCCGCACGGTCGTCGGCGATGGAGCGGCCGCCGGACTCGACCGTCTGGCGCATGGGCTGCTGGCATTCCTCAGCTGAGTTGTGAATTCCGCCGGTCTCTTGGCGCTTTATGTCGCCGCTTGCTTCGGCGCCGGGCATCTCCTGACGCGGGTCATCCGCTTCCGCGCCGACGCGGGCGCCACCGCGCCGGCCGCTCTCGTACAGGTCGCGGCGGCCTTTCTTCTCGGGGTTGGGCTCCTGGCGGCGGGCTGGACCGTGGCTGCCGTGTTCGGTGCGCTCTCGTGGCCGTTGGTGCTCTCCGCGATCGTGATGTTTGCACTCGTCGGGGGGCTAACCGGCACGGCGCTGCTCGCCGACGCTGCGCTCGACATCCAATCCGCGTTCGCCACCCTGCGGCGGGAGCCATGGACGGTGCAGACAGCGGCTGCACTTACTGTCGTCCTAGCCGCGATCAATGGGATCCCATGCCTGGTGCCGCCCGCGCCGTGGACGGATCCCGCGAGCTTCTACCTGGCGATCGCCCAGACGATCGCCGCCAGCGGACGGCTTGCACCGTTGCCGGGCTACTACGAGAACTTTTCCGTGGTAGGGATGATGGGCGAGCTTCACTACGCGGCGATCCTGACGCTTGGCCGGGACACGACCGCCAAGGCGCTTGTTTTCCCGGTCGCTCTCGCCAGCGCGGTCGCCTTGTTCGGAATCGCCGAGCGGGCCGGGCTCGGCCTCCGCGGGCAGGTGTTTCTGGCGGCGGCGCTGTTCACCTCCAGCGCCTTCACACTTCTCATCGGTGACGGGAAGGTCGACCTCTTCGGCACCTGTCTTGGCCTCTGTGCGGTGCTCCTGGTCCTCTACCGGCCTATCGGCGCCCCGGTATTGGGCCAAGGGGGCGCGTATCTGGCGCTGACAGGATTGGCCGCGGGGTTCGCGGTGATCGGCAAGCTCACCTTTCTTGCCGCACTCGCGCCGCCGCTCGCCCTGCTCATCGTGTGGCAGGAGCTGGCGGCCGACGGCCCCACGAGCGGGAGCCATGCCCCCGCCTCCGCGCGAATGACGCAGGCCATCAAAGCACTGATGGTCGTCGGTGCTTTCGCGCTGATCGCCGCGCTGCCGCACATGCTGAAGAACGCCGTGCTGTTCCAGGCGCCGCTCGCGCCGCTTTACGATCCGCTGGACCGCATCGCGCGCTATCAGGGCGGCGGGGCCATTCTGCGTGATGCGGGGACCCTCTGGCGGGTGCTTGCGCTGTACCCTCTCTATCTCTCCTATGGACGGATTCCCCTCCAGTACGGGACGATGTCGCCGCTGCTCTTTGCCTTTGCCCCCCTCGCGGCGGCGAGCTGCGTGGCGCTGTGCGGCGCGAAATACAGCAGGCTGCTGCAGGTCACCGTGTGTGCCCTGCTCGGCGTCGCGCTCTATACGGCTATTCAGCCGGCCGGCTTCATGCCGCGGTACTTCCTGGTTCCGGCCGTGCTGCTGCTGGTGCCGGCCGCCTGGGCGGGAGAGCGCTGGTGGTCGCCGTCGAGGACGGCTGGAACGCGAGCGGCGGTGGCGA
>JADMIO011507106.1_pt1 | contig 19600 bp, 29 predicted proteins | sample 8958161 | NCBI WGS metagenome assembly JADMIO01 (sample SAMN16585339, study PRJNA669376) | soil metagenome | isolation source: Crop rotation soil | place: USA: Cullars Rotation, Alabama | collected 2011
GGCCGCATCTGGATCCGCGTCTTCCCGGACAAGCCGGTGTCGCAGAAGCCGGCCGAGGTCCGCATGGGCAACGGCAAGGGCAACCCGGAGTACTTCGTCACCGAGATCCAGCCGGGCAAGATCATTTTCGAGATGGACGGGGTGACGCACGACCTGGCCAAGGAAGCGTTCGCCCTCGCCGCGGCCAAGCTGCCGTTCCGCACCATTCTCGTGCAGCGGATGCTGGGAGGCTAACCATGAAAGCCAGTGAACTGCGCGGCAAGGAAGCCCCCGAGCTGCAGAAGGAGCTGGAATCGCTGCTGCGCGCCCAGTTCGGCCTGCGCATGCAGGTGGCCACCCAGCAGCTCGGCAACACCAGCCAGCTGAAGAAAGTGCGCCGGGACATCGCCCGGGTGCGCACCATTCTCAAGGAGAAGTCCGCCAAATGAGTGAACAGACTCAGGCCACCCCGGCGAAGAACCAGCGCAAGCTGGTCGGCCGCGTGACCAGCAACAAGATGCAGAAGACCGTGGTGGTGCGGGTCGAGCGCCGGGTGCGCGACGCCCTGATGGGCAAGACCATCACCCGGTCGAAGAAATACCACGCGCATGTCGAGAGCGGGGAGTTCGGCGAGGGCGACCTGGTTGAGATCGCCGAGTGCCGGCCGCTGTCCGCCACGAAGTCGTGGCGCGTGACGCGCTTAGTGGAGAAATCGAAGGCCGTTTAGGGGTAGAATCGCGGCCTTCCTAGCCCCGTACGGGGTCCAAAACTGCGCCGCTTGGCGGCGCAAGTTGGAGTGGAGAGTTAGAAATGATTCAAATGGAGTCGGTGCTGGACGTCGCCGATAACACCGGTGCACGCGCGGTCATGTGCATCAAGGTGCTCGGCGGCTCGAAGCGGCGCTACGCCTCGATCGGCGACGTCATCAAGGTGAGCGTCAAGGACGCCGCGCCGCGCGGCCGCGTGAAGAAGGGCGAGATCTATCACGCCGTGGTCGTGCGCACCGCCAAGGGCGTGCGCCGTGCCGACGGCTCGCTGATCCGCTTCGACCGCAACGCGGCGGTGCTGCTGACGCCGAAGATGGAGCCGATCGGCACGCGCATTTTCGGGCCGGTGACGCGCGAGCTGCGCACCGAGCAGTTCATGAAGATCGTTTCGCTGGCGCCGGAGGTCCTCTAATGCAGCGCATCCGCAAAGGCGACGAGGTGGTCGTGCTCAGCGGCCGCGACAAGGGCAAGCGCGGCACCGTGCTGCGCCGGATCGATGCCGAGCACGTGGTGGTCGAGGGCGTGAACCGCGTGAAGAAGCACCAGCGGCCGAACCCGATGAAGGGTGAGCAGGGCGGCATCATCGACAAGGACCTGCCGATCCACGTCTCCAACATCGCCCTCTACAACCCGGCAACGCAGAAGGCCGACCGCGCCGGCGTCAAGACGCTCGAGGACGGCCGCAAGGTGCGCGTCTTCAAGAGCAACGGCGAGCAAGTGGAAGCCTGACCATGGCCAAGGACAAGGACAAGGAACAGAAGGCAGAAGCGAAGCCGAAGGGCGAGAAGGGCGCGCCGCAGCAGCAGCAACAGAAGGCGGCGCAGCCGAAGCCGCAGCAGGGCAAGAAGGAAGCGCCCAAGGCCCCGGCCGTAGCGAAGGATGAAGGACCGAAGCTGCCGCCGCCGCCGGCGCGCCTCGCGGTGTACTACCGCGAGAAGGTGGTGCCCGAGCTGACGCAGAAGTTCGGCTACAAGACGGTGATGCAGGTGCCGCGCATCAAGAAGATCACGCTCAACATGGGCGTCGGCGAGACCACCACCGACAAGAAGGTGCTGGACAACGCGGTCGCCGACATGACCCGGATCGCCGGCCAGAAGCCGGTGGTGACCAAGTCGCGCAAGTCGATCGCCAACTTCAAGATCCGCGCCAACTTCCCGGTCGGCTGCATGGTGACGCTGCGCGGGGCGCGCATGTACGAGTTCCTCGACCGGCTGGTCAACATCGCCATCCCGCGCATCCGCGACTTCCGCGGCGTGTCGAACCGCGCGTTCGACGGCCGCGGCAACTACAGCCTGGGCGTGAAGGAGCAGATCATCTTCCCCGAGATCGAGTACGACAAGATCGACGCGATCCGCGGGATGGACATCGCCATCAACACCACGGCGAAAACCGACGACGAGGCGCGCGCGCTGCTCACGGCGTTCCGCTTCCCGTTCAAGCATTGAGAGAGACCGTATGGCCAAGCTGGCACTGAAACTGCGCGATCAGAAGCGCCGCAAGACCGTCGAGAAGTTCAAGGCGAGGCGCGCCGCGCTGCTCGAGATCATCTACGACTCGCGCGCCTCGGAGGAGGCCAAGGAGGAGGCGCGCGCCAAGCTGCAGAAGCTGCCGCGCGACGCCTCGCCGGTGCGCCTGCGCAACCGCTGCGCGCTGACCGGCCGGCCGCGCGGCGTCTACCGCAAGTTCGGCTTGGGCCGCAACAAGCTGCGCGAGCTCGCCCTCAAGGGCGAGGTGCCCGGCATCATCAAGGCAAGCTGGTAAGGAGCGCATATGAGCATGCACGACCCGATCGCCGACATGCTGACGCGCATCCGCAATGCGCAGCTGGTCGGCCACGCCGAGGTCACGATGCCCGCGTCGGGCCTGAAAGGCGCCATCGCCAAGGTGCTGAAGGACGAGGGCTACATCGAGGACTTCGCCACGCGGGAGAACGGCGCCAAGAAGGAGCTCGCCATCGCCCTCAAGTACTACGCCGGCCGCCCGGTGATCGAGCGCCTCGAGCGCGTGTCGAAGCCCGGCCTGCGCGTCTACAAGGGACGCAACGATATCCCGCGCGTCATGAACGGACTGGGCGTCGCGATCGTCTCGACCTCGCGCGGCGTGATGACCGATCGCAAAGCCCGCGCCGACGGCCTCGGCGGCGAAGTCCTCTGCATCGTCGCCTAAGGATGTTCAACATCCGCATTCAATAGAGACCGGCCATGTCGCGTATCGCAAAATATCCCGTACCGCTGCCGAAAGGCGTCGAGGTGACGATCGCTTCGGGCAACATCTCGATCAAGGGCCCGCTCGGCACCATCGCGCGTCCTGCCGATCCGAACGTCGAAGTGAAGAAAGACGGCGAGCAAGTCCTGTTCAAGGCGCTCGGCAACTCCAATCACGCCAACGCCATGTCGGGCACCATGCGTGCGCTGGTGGCCAACATGGTCGCCGGCGTGACCAAGGGTTTCGAGAAGCGCCTCACCCTGGTCGGCGTTGGCTACCGCGCGCAGGCGCAGGGCGACAAGCTGAACTTGTCGCTCGGCTTCTCGCATCCGGTGGTGCAGCAGATGCCCAAGGGCATCAAGGTGGCAACGCCGACGCAGACCGAGATCGTGATCAGCGGCATCGACAAGCAGCTCGTCGGCCAGGTGGCCGCCGAAGTGCGCGCACAGCGTCCGCCCGAGCCGTACAAGGGCAAGGGCGTGCGTTACACGGGTGAAGCGATCGTGCTGAAAGAAACGAAGAAGAAGTGACCATGAGCCAGAAAAACGACTCCAGGCTGCGCCGCGCGCGGCAGACCCGCCACAAGATCCGCGAAGTCGGCGCGGTGCGGCTGACCGTGCATCGCACGAACACGCACATCTACGCGCAGATCACTTCGGCCGCGGGCGACAAGGTGCTGGTGAGCGCTTCCAGCACCGAGAAGGAGTTGCGCGCGCAGCTCAAGCATGGCGCCAACCGCAAGGCCGCCGAGGTCATCGGCCAGCGCATCGCCGCCAAGGCGAAAGAGAAGGGCATCGACAAGGTGGCGTTCGACCGCGCCGGCTACCGTTATCACGGCCGCATCAAGGCGCTCGCCGAGGCGGCGCGTGCCGGCGGCCTGAAGTTCTGAGGAACCCTATGGCGAAGATCCAGCCCCGGATGCAACAGGAAGAGCGCGGCGACGGCCTGCGCGAGAAGATGGTCGCGGTCAACCGCGTCACCAAGGTGGTGAAGGGCGGCCGCGTGCTCGGCTTCGCCGCGCTGACCGTGGTCGGCGACGGCGACGGCGGTATCGGCATGGGCAAAGGCAAGGCGCGCGAGGTGCCGGTGGCGGTGCAAAAGGCGATGGAAGAAGCGCGCCGCAAGCTCTTCAAGGTCAAGCTGAAGACCGGTGGCACGCTGCAGCACGCGGTCATCGGCAGGCACGGCTCGGCCAAGGTGCTGATGCAGCCGGCGATGGAGGGCACCGGCATCATCGCCGGCGGCCCGATGCGCGCCGTGTTCGAGGTCATGGGCGTGACGAACGTGCTCGCCAAGTGCTTCGGCTCCACCAACCCCTACAACGTGGTGCGCGCCACGCTCGATGGGCTGAAGAAGATGAGCACGCCGGACGAGATCGCTCGTCGCCGCGGCAAGACCATCGAGGAAATCCAGCAATGAAGAAGATCAAGGTGCGGCTGCTGAAAAGCACCAACACCATCAAGCGCAGCCACCGCGCCACCGTGCGCGGCCTCGGCCTGAAGCGCATCGACCAGGTGGTCGAGCTGGTCGATACGCCGGCGGTGCGCGGCATGATCAACAAGGTGAACTATCTGGTACGGATCGACTCATGAAGCTGAATACGCTCAAACCAGCGCCCGGCGCGACCAGCGACCGCCACCGCGTCGGCCGCGGCATCGGTTCCGGCTGGGGCAAGACCGCCGGCCGCGGTCACAAGGGCCAGAGGGCGCGCTCCGGCGGCTTCCACAAGGTCGGCTTCGAGGGCGGCCAGATGCCGCTGCATCGCCGCCTGCCGAAGCGCGGCTTCCATTCGCCGACGCGAGAGGATGTGGCCGAGGTGCGCACGAGCGAGCTGCAGACGCTCGGCGCCGACGAGGTCAGCCTCGCGGTGCTGCAGGACGCGGGCATCGTCTCGCGCAAGGCGCTCGCCGCGAAGGTGATCCTGTCCGGCAAGCTCGAGCGCAAGGTCTCGCTCAAGGAGATCCAGGTGAGCAAAGGCGCGCGCGCCATGATCGAGGCGGCGGGCGGCTCGATCCAGCTGACCGAGAAGCCGAAGGTCGAAAAGAAGAAAAAGGAGAAGAAGCCGAAGAAGGCGGAGAAGCCCGAGCAGGCCGAGGGTAAAGAGGCGCCGAAGAGCTAATGGCGACACTGCCCAACCCCGGCAAGGGGATCCGCTACGGCGACCTGAAGCGGCGCCTGCTGTTCCTGCTCGGCGCGCTGGTCGTGTTCCGCATCGGTGCGCATATCCCGGTGCCGGGCATCGACCCGAACGTGCTCGCGGGCTTCTTCCAGGACAACCAGGGCGGCATGCTCGGCATGTTCAACATGTTCTCGGGCGGGGCGCTGCGGCGCTTCACGATCTTCGCCCTGGGCATCATGCCGTACATCTCGGCGTCGATCATCATGCAGCTGATGACTGCGGTCAGCCCGCAGCTCGACGCCCTGCGCAAGGAAGGCGAGTCCGGCCGTCGCAAGATCACGCAGTACACGCGCTACGGCACCGTGTTCCTGGCGCTGTTCCAGTCGACCGGCATCTCGATCATGCTCGAGTCGCAGCCGAACCTGGTGCTCGAGCCCGGTCTCATGTTCCGCATCACCACGGTGACCACGCTGGTCACCGGCACGATGTTCCTGATGTGGCTGGGCGAGCAGATCACCGAGCGGGGCCTCGGCAACGGCATCTCGATCATCATCTTCGCCGGCATCGCCGCCGGGCTGCCGAATGCGGTCGCGGGAACGCTCGAGCTGGTGCGCACCGGCGCCATGCATCCGGTAACCGCGCTGCTCATCGGCATCGCCGTCATCGTCGTCACCGCCTTCGTCTGCTTCGTCGAGCGCGGCCAGCGCAAGATCCTGGTCAACTACGCCAAGCGGCAGGTGGGCAACCGGGTCTATGGCGGGCAGAGCTCGCACCTGCCGTTCAAGCTGAACATGTCCGGGGTTATCCCGCCGATCTTCGCCTCGTCGCTGATCCTGTTTCCCGCGACGGTGCTCGGCTGGTTCGGCAGCCACGAGGGGCTGATCTGGCTCCGCGACATCGCCGGAACGCTGACTCCGGGACAGCCGATCTACGTCGTGCTCTACGCCGGCCTGATCATCTTCTTCTGCTTCTTCTACACGGCCCTGCAGTACAACCCGAAGGAGACGGCCGATAACCTGAAGAAGTCTGGGGCCTTTGTCCCCGGCATCCGTCCCGGCGACCAGACCGCCCGGTACTTGGAAAAGATCCTCACGCGCCTCACATTGGCGGGAGCGATCTACGTGACGCTCGTCTGCCTGCTGCCGGAGTTCCTGATCCTGCGGTGGAACGTGCCGTTCTATTTCGGCGGCACCTCGCTCCTGATCATCGTCGTCGTGACCATGGATTTCATGGCGCAGGTGCAGGCGTACATCATGACGCACCAGTACGAGAGCCTGCTGCGGAAGGCGAACTTCAAGGGAGGCCTGCCGGTCCGGTAATGGCGAAGGAAGACGTCATCGAGATGCAGGGCGAAGTGCTGGAGAACCTGCCGAACGCCACCTTCCGGGTAAAGCTGGAGAACGGGCACACGATCCACGCCTTCATCTCCGGAAAGATGCGAATGAACTACATCCGCATCCTGCCGGGCGACAAGGTGACGGTGCAGATGACGCCGTACGACCTAACCAAGGGACGCATCACGTTCCGAGCGAAGTGAGGATAACCAGATGAAAGTCATGGCATCGGTGAAGAAGATCTGCCGCAAGTGCAAGATCGTGCGGCGCAAGGGCGTCGTGCGCGTGATTTGCGCCGATCCGCGTCACAAGCAGCGCCAAGGTTGATAAGGCCTTGTTAAACCAGATATAATTTCAGGTTCCCCATGGCACGCATTGCAGGTATCAACGTTCCCAACCATCAGCACGCCGAGATCGCGCTCACGTCGATCTACGGCATCGGTCGCGCGCGCGCGCAGGCGATCTGCGCCGCGGCGGGCGTGCAGGGCAACCGCAAAATCAAGGACCTGAACGACAGCGAGCTCGATCGCATCCGCGAGAACATCGCCAAGTTCACGGTCGAAGGTGACCTGCGCCGCGAGGTGCAGATGTCGATCAAGCGCCTGATCGACCTGAATTCCTACCGCGGCTCGCGCCATCGCAAGGGCTTGCCCGTGCGCGGCCAGCGCACGCGCACCAACGCGCGCACGCGCAAGGGTCCGCGCAAGGCCGCGATCAAACTCAACGTGCCAGCAGGGAAGGCCGCATAAATGGCAAGCAGAAACGCACCGACGCGCCAGGAGCTGCAGCAGACCGCTGCGGCCCGCGCGCGCAAGAAAGTCAAGAAGAACGTCGCCGAGGGCATCGCGCATATTCACGCCTCGTTCAACAACACAATCGTCACGATCACCGACCGCCAAGGCAACACGCTCGCCTGGGCGACCTCCGGCAACGCCGGCTTCAAGGGCTCGCGCAAGTCGACGCCGTTCGCGGCGCAGGTGGCCGCCGAGCGCTGCGGGCGCGCCGCGCAGGAGTGCGGTGTGAAGAACATCGAGGTGCGCATCAAGGGACCTGGCCCCGGCCGCGAGTCGGCGGTGCGCGCGCTCAACGCGATCGGCCTGAAGATCGGCAGCATCGCCGACGTCACGCCGATTCCGCACAACGGTTGCCGCCCGCCGAAGCGGCGCAGGGTATAGGGACATGGCCAAGAATCTCGACAAGTGCAGGCACTGCCGCCGCGAGGGCGAGAAGCTCTACCTGAAGGGCGAGAAGTGCTTTACCGACAAGTGCCCGGTGGAGCGCCGCGCCTACGCGCCCGGCCAGCACGGGCAGAAGAGCGGCGCGCGCCTTTCCGACTACGGCAAGCAGCTGCGCGAGAAGCAGAAGATGCGCCATACCTACGGCCTGCTCGAGCGGCAGTTCCGCAACACCTATCACGATGCGGCGCGCGCCAAAGGTGTCACCGGCGAGCGGCTGCTGCAGCTGCTCGAGTCGCGGCTCGACAACATCACCTATCGCATGGGCTTCGGCGCCTCGCGCGGCGAGGCGCGGCAGGTGGTGCGCCATAACGCCATCCTGGTGAACGGCAAGCGCGTGAATATCCCCTCGTATCGCCTGCGTCCGGGTGACGTGGTGGAGGTCGCGCCGAAGGCCAAGGAGCAGCTGCGGATCAAGGCCTCCGCCGAGGCCGCGGAAGGGCGCGGCTTCCCGGAGTGGCTGGAAGTGGACTCCAAGGCGCTCAAGGGGACGTTCAAGGCGATGCCGGCGCGCGCCGATCTTTCTTCGACGATTAACGAGCACCTGGTCATCGAGTTGTACTCGAAGTAACCAGTAGTCAGTACACAGGACCCAAAAATGCCGCAATCCGGATTCCTTAAGCCACGCATTGTCGACGTCCAGAACCTCTCGCCGAACCACGCGCGGGTGACGATGGAGCCGTTCGAGCGCGGCTATGGCCACACGCTGGGCAACGCCCTGCGCCGCGTGCTGCTCTCCTCGATGCCGGGCTACGCCCCCACCGAGGTGCAGATCGCCGGCGTAGTGCATGAGTACTCCACGCTGGACGGCGTGCGCGAGGACGTGGTCGACATCCTGCTCAACCTGAAGGGCGTGGTGTTCCGCCTGCATAACCGCGCCGAAGCGATCCTGTCGCTGAAGAAGAAAGGCGACGGCGCCGTCACCGCGGCCGACATCGAGCCGGCGCACGACGTCGAGATCGTCAATCCCGACCACGTCATCGCGCACATCGCCTCGGGCGGCAAGCTCGAGATGCAGATCAAGGTCGAGTCCGGCCGCGGCTATGTGCCGGGCAACATGCGCTACCTGCCGGAGGAGACCAAAGGCATCGGCCGCATCATCCTCGACGCCTCGTTCAGCCCGGTGCGGCGCGTGTCCTACGCCGTCGAATCGGCGCGCGTCGAGCAGCGCACCGACCTGGACAAGCTGATCATGGATATCGAGACCAACGGCGCGATCGAGCCGGAAGAGGCGATCCGTTACGCCGCGCGCGTGCTGGTCGACCAGCTGTCGGTGTTCGCGCAGCTCGAAGGCACGGCGCTGCCGGCCGAGCAGCCGAAGTCGCCGGCGGTGGATCCGATCCTGCTGCGTCCGGTCGACGACCTGGAGCTCACCGTGCGCTCGGCCAACTGCCTGAAGGCCGAGAACATCTACTACATCGGCGACCTGATCCAGCGCACCGAGACCGAGCTCCTCAAGACGCCGAATCTCGGCCGCAAGTCGCTCAACGAGATCAAGGAAGTGCTGGCTTCGCGCGGGCTCACGCTCGGCATGAAGCTGGAGAACTGGCCGCCGGCCGGCCTCGAGCACAGGACCTGAACATGAGACACGGCTCCGGCCTCAGGAAACTCAACCGCACCTCGGCTCACCGGCTGGCGATGCTGCGGAACATGACCGTGTCGCTGCTGCGCCACGAGGAGATCAAGACCACGCTGCCCAAGGCCAAGGAGCTGCGCCGCGTCGCCGAGCCGATGATCACGCTCGGCAAGAAGCCGTCGCTCGCCAACCGCCGCCTCGCCTTCGACCGCCTGCGCGACCGCGGCATCGTCGAGAAGCTGTTCGACGACCTCGGGCCGCGCTACGCCAAGCGCAACGGCGGCTACCTGCGCATCCTGAAGATGGGCTTCCGCAAGGGCGACAACGCGCCGCTCGCGCTCGTCAGCCTGCTCGACCGTCCCGAGACTGCGGCGCCCGCCGCCGGAGACGACGAAGCCAAGGCCGGCAAGAAGAAGGCGAAGAAAACCGAGCAAGCCTCGGCCGCCTGAGGCTGTCCTGATCTACACCGCGGGCCACGGTGCGCGCAGCGCCGTGGCCTTCGTTTCTCTGCTGCAGCAAGCGCGCATCGAGCTGCTGGTCGACGTACGCGCCCATCCGGCGTCGCGTCGTCATCCGCACTTCTCGCGCGCGCCGCTCGCCGAGAGCCTGGTCGCCGCCGGAATCCGCTATGACTGGCAGGGCGCGGCGCTGGGCGGCCTGCGCAAGGGCGGCTACGCCGCCCACATGGAAACAGCGCTATTCGCCGACGCCGCTCGAGCGCTCATTGCCACGGCCCGGGACGCCAGGCTTTGCCTCATGTGCGCCGAGACCGAGCCGGCCGACTGCCACCGCTCGCACATCGCCGACTGGCTGGTGGCGCGCGGCGAGGCGGTTGTGCACCTGATCACGCCCGGCGCGTGCCGGCAGCACGCAGCGCGCTTGTTTTGACGAGTTCTGCGCAATAAATGGTCAAAAACCCCTTGCTGGCGCCCGCATTTCCGCCACGATAGCGGCCAGCCATCAAGGGGAGTAGCGCCATGGGAGCAATGCTGCTGGATCCGGATCTCGTCGCCGAAATTCGCCGTGTCGAAGAGGCGACCGGCCGAGCCGATCTGTTTTCAGGTTTCGTCGTCCGGCTCGAAGCCAACATCGGCCGCTTTGCCACCGCCTTCGCCGACTGCGTCGCTCGCGGCGACACCACGGCCGCGGCGCGCGAGGCGCACACGCTCAAAGGCTCGTGCCTGCAGCTCGGCGCCATGGCGCTGGGCAAGCTGTTCGCCGACATCGAGACGAGCGCGCGGGCCGGAAACTACGCCGAGGCCCAGCGTACGTTCTACGGCAGCGCCCCGCTCATCGCCCAGTCGCTGGACGCGCTGAAGCGAGCCTAAGCCGCGGCGCGCTGCGGCGCCGCCGAGCCCTTGATCTGCGTGCGATGCATGACGCGGCGCGCCTTCGGATCGAAGGCATCGCGGCGATGCATGGTGGTGCGGTTATCCCAGAGGACCAGATCGCCGAGCGCCCAACGGTGCCGGTAGACCGCCGTTTCGACGTAAGACCATAGCTCGTCCAGCAGTCGCTCGGACTCTTCGAGCTCGAGCCCCATGACGTAGGCATTCAGCCGGCGGCCGAGGTAAAGGGCCTGCTCGCCCGACACGGGATGCCGGATGACGATCGGATGCGGCGTGCCGACCGAGGTGCGGGCATCATTCGACGGCGTCAGACCCTTGCGCACGTTGCCGCCGGAGTCGTAGGTACCGTCGTGCTTGATGTCCAGGTGACGAACGCGTTCGACCAGGGCCTTCGGCATGCGCGCCAGCGCCGCCTTCATGCTGCAGAACGAGGTATCGCCGCCGCCCTTCGGTATCTCGAGGGCGTAGAGCATCGATGCGTCGGGCGGCTGCGCGGCGTAGCTCATGTCGGTGTGCCAGGCGGCCTCGCCGTCGCCGAGGGCGCCGATCGGCTCGCCCTGCTTGTCGAGCACGTTCGAGACGATGTAGACCTCCGGATAGCCCGGCGGCGACTTGCGTCCGGCGCCCTGGTTCGGCGGCGAATCGAGCGCGCCGAAATGGCGTGAGAAATTTAACAGATCGTCGTCGCTCAGCCGCTGATTGCGGAACAAGAGCACATCGTGGCGGTACCACGCGCTCTTGATCGCGTCGACTTCTGCTCGCGTCACGCGCGCGAGATCGATGTTTTTCATCTCGGCGCCGATCACATCGAGCGCTCTCACTTTCAGTTTCATCACGGCCGCCATTACTGTCTCCGCTTCTCTGAGGAGTAATTAACGATGCTATACAAACACATGCGGCGACAATCGCAAAGTTAAGTCAGGTACCAGAAAGGGCGTTAATGCGAAGCGAGAATAGCGCCGCCGAACGAAACGACGCGAGGAAAAAAGACCGTGGCTGACATCGTACTAGTGCTGTGCATTCTGATGAGCGCGTACTTCATACGCGGAATCACTGGCTTTGGCTCCGGACTGATCTCGGTACCTCTGCTCGCGCTGTCGCAACCGCTGCACTTCGCCATTCCGCTGGTGCTCGCGCTCGACTTCACCGCCTCGGTGGTGCTCGGCAGCACCAACAACAAGAAAGCCAACTGGAGCGAGATCAAGATCCTGCTGCCGGCCGGCATGATCGGCGCTTGCATCGGCGCCTTCGCGCTGCTCAGCCTGCCGACGCAACCGATTCTGATCGCGCTCGGCGCGTTCACCATGTTCGTCGGCTTCCGCAACATCTTCGGCTTGCAGACCGCCGGGCAGCTGTCGCGCTCCTGGGCGATTCCGGCCGGCCTCGCCGGCGGCGGCGCCGGCGCGCTGTTCGGCGTGGGCTCCCCGCCGTACATCATCTATCTGACGCGCCGCCTGCAGGACAAGAGCGAAGTGCGCGCCACCTTCTCGTGGCTGATCGCCATCGACGGCGGCTTCCGCCTCGGCCTGTTCCTGGTCGCCGGCCTCTTGTTCCAGCCGAAGCTGCAGATCGCCTACGCGCTCGGCCTGATTCCGATGGGGCTCGGGCTGTACATGGGCAACAAGGTGCACCTCGACATGACCAGCGAAGGCATGCTGCGCGTGGTCGGCGCGCTGCTCGTCCTGAGCGGCGCAATGCTGTTCGTGAAAGTAGCCACCTGAGCGACTTGGGGGGACCCATGCTTCGAAAAGCTTTCACCTGCGTTGCCGCGCTGCTCGCCGCGGCACTCATCGCGCCGCTGCCGGCTGCCGCCGAGCAGCCCTACGCCTTCCACGTGCTGATGCAGCGGAGCATCGCGCTGACCGCGCAATATTGGAACCCGATCCTGACGTACGTCAGCACGAAGAGCGGCGTGCCGCTCGTCCTCAAGCTGACGCGCACTGCCCAGGAGGGCAACGCGATCGCCGAACAGCTCGGCTACGACTTCCTCTATACCAACCACTTCTTCACGCCCGAGCGCGATCGCCTCGGCTACCGCGTCATCGCGCGTCCGGCCGGGCCGGGCATCCGCTCGCAGATCGTGGTGCCCGAGGATTCCGCGATCCAGACGCTGCAGGACCTGAACGGCAAGGATGTCGCGTTCGTGACGCCGGACGGCTTCACCGGCTACTGGCTGCCGATGGACGCGCTGCTGCGCGCCAAGGTGAAGATCAACGTGGTGTTCACCGGCAACCAGGAAGCCTCGTCGGCGCAGCTGCGCGTCAATAAGGTGGCGGCGGCAGGCGTCAACAGCTCGGTCATGGCGCGCTATGGCCGGCGCGAATCGTTCGCCTACCGCGCGCTCTGGACATCGGAGATCTACCAGGACCTGTGCATCATGGCCAACCCGAAGGTGCCGCCGGAGAAGGTGGCCGCGGTGCGGCAGGCGCTGATCGACATGGCGCGTGATGCGGAGGGCCGCCAGGTGCTGCAGGCCGGCGCCGACCTGCTGAAGAGCACGGGCGAGCTCGGCTTCGTCGCCGCCGACAACCGCGATTACGACAACTACCGCAAGTTCTACCGCAGCACACAAGTCAAATAGGTCCGCCAACGGACCGGAGCCGAACATGAAGAACCTGCGTGTGTTTCGCTTCTGGATGGGCCTGGGGCTCATCTCGCGCCTCATGCTGGCGGTCGGCGTCGCCATCATCGCCGGCGGCGGCGTGCAGACCGCGCTGCTGGTGGCGGAGGGCGCGGCCGAGCACTCGCAGCGCCTCGCGCGCGAGCAGGCGGAGACGCTGGCCTTCCTCGCCCCCCTGGTCGCCGACCAGGCGCTGGTCGGCGATTACGCCGCGATCAGCCAGCTCCTGAAGAACCAGGTGAAGAAGGGCGAGGTCGACCGCTTCGCCTGGACCGACAAGGACGGCAAGCGGCTGGTGGCCCAGGACGAGCCCGACAAGCTCGAGGCGCCGACCTGGTTCGCGCGCCTGGCGGTGATCGAGCACGAGGACCAGAGCCTCGAGGTGACCGCGGGCGGCGTCGGCTACGGCACGCTGAGCGCCAGCATGACGCCGGTCAAGGCGCAGAACCGGCTCTGGTACCAGTTCGTCAAGCAGCTGCAGATCGTGGCGGTGACGCTGTTCCTGATGCTGCAGTTCATCTGGCTGATCTTCCGCGGCAACCTCGGCACGCTGCGCATGCTGGCCGAGGGTGCCAACCGCTTCAGCCAGGGCGACCACGCGGTGCGCATCGAGGCGGAAGGCGCGCCCGAGGTCGGCCTCGCCGCCGAGGCTTTCAACAACATGGCGAACAACATCGAGAGCCTGATCGCCTCTCTCGGCAAGAGCGAATCGAAGAACAAGCTGCTCGCCACGATCGTCGAGCAGTCGAGCGAAGCCATCTGGACCACCGACCTGGGCGGCGTCATCACCAGCTGGAACTCCGGCGCGCACACCATGTTCGGCTACCCGCCGAGCGAGGCCATCGGCCGCGCGCTGACCGTCGGCGACGCCACCGTGCAAGAAGAGGAGGCGCGCACCCGCCGGCTGCTGGCCGGCGAGAAGTTCGCCTACGACGCCAAGGCCACCACGCGCTCGAAGACCTCGATCGACATCCAGGTCGCGGTCGCGCCGCTGCTCGACGACACCAACGAGTGCGTCGGCCGGATTGCCGTGGCGCGCGACGTCACGCAGCACAAGCGCAACGAAGAGGCGCTGCGCCTCGCGCGCGAAGCCGCCGAGAGCGCCAACCACGCCAAGAGCTCGTTCCTGGCGCGCATGAGCCACGAGATCCGCACGCCCATGAACGGCGTGCTCGGCATGACCGAGCTCCTGCTGGAAACCGGCCTCAGCAGCACGCAGCGCAAGTACGCCGAGACCGTGCAGCGCTCGGGCAAGAACCTGCTGGCGATCATCAACGACCTGCTCGACTTCTCGAAGATCGAGGCCGGCAAGCTCGAGCTCGAGCACGTCGACATGGACCTGCGGCGCATCATCGAGGACATCGTCGAGCTGCTGGCCGAGCGCGCGCACAGCAAGGGCCTCGAGCTCGCCTGCAGCATCCCGAGCGACCTGATCACGCACGTCAAGGGCGACCCGCTGCGCCTGGGCCAGATCCTGACCAACCTGCTCGGCAACGCCATCAAGTTCACCGAGCGCGGCGCCGTGGTGATCCGCGTGGAGAGCGTCGGCGAAAGCGCCAAGAACGCGACCATGCGCTTCGAGGTCACGGACACCGGCGTCGGCATCAGCGAAAGCGCGCAATCGCGCATCTTCGAGGAATTTTCCCAGGCCGACGGCTCGACCACGCGCAAGCACGAAGGCTCGGGCCTCGGCCTCGCCATTAGCAAGCAGCTGGTCGAGATGATGGGCGGCAACATCCACGTCAAGTCCTCGCTCGGCGCCGGCTCCACCTTCTGGTTCACCCTGAGCTTCGAGAAGCAGGCGGAGCCGCGCAGCGACTCGCGCGCCGCGCCGATCGGCCTGCTGACCGGCGTGCGCGGCCTGATCGTCGAGTCGAGCGCCGTGCACCGCGGCATCCTGCAGGCGCACATGGCCAGCTGGGAGATGAGCCTGCGCGTCGCGGAAGCGCCGAAACAGGCCATCGAGCTGCTCGCCGAGGCCGCCGCGCGCTGCGTGCCTTACGACCTCGCAGTGGTCGACCTCGGCACCACCGGAACGGAAGCCCTGGAGCTCGCGCGGACCATCCGCGCGCGCGCCGACATCGGCAAGGTGCGCCTGGTCATGCTGACGCGCCGCCCCATAGACATCCAGCACGCGCAGGAGGCCGGCTTCAACGCCTGCCTGGTCAAGCCCGTGCGCCAGACCGTGCTGTACGAGTGCATGGTCAACATCATGGCCGGGCGCCCGCAGGAGGCGGCCGCTGCCCCCGCCATGGCCAAGCCGGCGGCGGCGCCGACCGAGGTCGGCGGCAGCATCCTGCTGGTCGAGGACAACGTCATCAACCAGCAGGTCGCGCTCGGCATCCTGCAAATCCGCGGCTACAGCGTGACCGTGGTGAGCAACGGCCGCGAGGCGCTGGAAGCGCATGGCCAAGGCGCCTTCGACCTGATCCTGATGGACTGCCACATGCCGGAGATGGACGGCTTCGAGGCGACGCGCGAAATCCGCCGCCGCGAGAAGACGGCCAAGAGCAATCGGATACCGATCGTCGCGCTGACCGCCAACGCGATGGCGCGCGACCGGGAGGAATGCCTCAACGCCGGCATGGACGACCATCTCAGCAAGCCGTTCAACATGCTCGCCCTGCAGGAAATGCTCGACCGCTGGATGCCGAAGGGCGCGGCCAAGCAGGCGCAAGCCTCGCAGCTGGCGGCGCGCGCCACCGCGAAAGCGGCGGAGGTGCTCGACCGGCAGGTGCTCGACCAGCTGGGCAAGGTGGTGACCAACGGCAAGCCCGAGTTGCTGGCGCGCGTGATCAAGACCTATCTGGCGGAATCACCGAAGCTGATCCGCAAGCTCCAGGAAGCGGCGCGCAAGGGCGATACGGCGCAGATTGCCGCGTCGGCGCATGCGCTCAAGTCGTGCAGCGCCAACCTCGGCGCCACGGTGCTGAGCCGCTACTGCGACGACGTCGAAGCCTCGGCGCGCGCCGCCGACACGGAAGCGGCGCGCCGGATCGTGACTCAGATCGAGTCGGAGCACGGCTCGGTGCAGAGCGCGCTCAGCTCGGAATTCAAAACCCTGGCGGCCAGCCAGGCATAGAGGGAGGATGCAATGAAAAAAGCAATCGTTTTGCTGCTGGGCCTGTTCGCGGCGCTGGCGGCGTCGGCCGAGGAATGGCCGGCCAAGCCGGTGCGCTTCATCGTGCCCTATCCGCCGGGCGGCGGCACGGACGTCATCGCGCGCATCGTGCAGAGCCGCCTGGCCGACGCGCTCGGCCAGCCGATCGTGATCGAGAACCGCGGCGGCGCCGGCGGCGTGCTCGGCACCGAGGCCGCGGCCAAGGCGGCGCCCGACGGCTATACCTTCCTCTTCACGCTGTCGTCGCACACCATCAACCCGCTGCTGTACAAGCTCAGCTTCGACATCGAGCGCGATTTCACGCCGGTGACGCTGATCGTCAGCGTGCCGCAGCTGATCGCCGCGTACCCGGGCGCGCACATCGACAGCATGAAGGACATCGTCACCCAGGCGAAGCAGGAGCCGGGCAAGATCGCCTTCGCCTCCGTCGGCAACGGCACGCCGTCGCACATCGCCGGCGAGCTGCTCATGCTGCGGACCGGGATCGACCTGATCCATGTTCCCTACAAGGGCGGCGGGCCGGCCGTGGCCGATACGCTCAGCGGCCAGGTGCCGCTGCTGATGGTGACCATGCCCGCGGCCATCTCGCACGTGCGCGCCGGCAAGCTGCGCGCGCTGGCGGTGACCACGCGCAAGCGCAACCCGGGTGCGCCCGAGATTCCCACCGTCGCCGAAGCGCTGCAGATCCCGGACTACGAGGTCGACTCGTGGTATGCGCTCTTCGCCCCGGCCAAGACGCCGCCGGCCATCGTGGCGCGCATGCAAAAGGCGGTGGCGCACACGATCGAGCTGCCCGAGGTGAAGCAGCGGCTCCTCGAGCAAGGCGGCGACACCGTCGGCTCGACACCCGAGGAGCTCGACAAGGTGGTGAAGGGCGAGCTGCGCAAGTGGCGCGACCTGATCCGCACCGCCAACATCACCGTGGAATGACGCCTTGAGCGCCGTAGCCGCCCCGGCGGCCGAAACGCTGCTGCTGGACAACACCCCGGTCACCGCGGGGCGCTACATCGCGCACGTCGCCATCCCGTGCCGCGACCTGGACGAGGCTGCGCGCTGGTACGCCGAGGTCCTGGGTGCGCAGCCGATCCGCCGGCTGAAGGACCGCGTCACCTTCAGCTTCGGCGGCGTCCTGCAGCTGGTCTGTCACCTGGAGCGGCGTTCGATCGCGCCCAATCCGCGGGCCTACCCCCGGCACCACGGCCTGACCTTCCTGCGCATGGAAGACTTCGCCCGTATGGAAGCGCACCTGCAGAAGCTCGGGCTGAAGTTCATCGTGCGTCCTACGTTGCGCTTCGCCGGCACCCCCCACGAGCACCACACCCTCATGCTGGCCGATCCCTCGGGGAACGTGGTCGAGTTCAAGTGCTACCGGGATCCCGACCTCAGCTACTAGCCGGATAAGATTGGCAGGATGAGCGGCAGGCTCGCCGGCAAGGTGGCGATCGTCGCCGGCGCCGGCGCGAGCACGAGTGGCGTCATCGGCAACGGGCAGGCGACCGCGATCCTCTTCGCGCGCCAAGGCGCGAAAGTGCTGTGCGCCGATGCGCTGCTGGAGCGTGCGCAGGCGACGGTCGACATGATCACCAAGGAAGCCGGCACGGCATCGGCGGTCCGCGCGGACGTCGCCAAGGCTGCTGACTGCAAGGCCATGGTGCAGGCGGCGCTCGAGCGCTATGGCCGGCTCGACATCCTGCACAACAACGTCGGCATCTCGGTGCGCGCCGACGTGCTGGAAGTAAGCGAGGCGGACTGGGACCGGGTCATGGCGGTCAATGTGAAGAGCATCATGCTCACCGCGAAATACGCGATTCCGGAGATGAAGAAGGCGGGCGGCGGCTCGATCATCAATGTCTCTTCGGTCGCCGGGCTGCGCGCCAACCAGAGCACGCCTTACACCACCTCCAAGGCCGCCGTTGTCGGACTGACGCGCTCGATGGCCGGTGACCACGGGCGCGACGGCATCCGCGTGAACTGCATCCTTCCCGGCTTGATCTATGGTCCGATGACTGCGCCGCGCATGGACGAGGAGATCCGGCGCAAGCGCCGCGAGGCTGGCGCCCTGGGGACGGAAGGCACCGGTTGGGATGTGGCGTGGGCAGCCGTGTTCCTGGCGAGCGACGAGTCGCGCTGGATCACCGGTGTGGCACTGCCGGTCGATGCCGGCTTCCTCGTGATGAGCCCGACCACCAACGTCCGGCTCGCGCAGCAAAAGCTCTAGGTCACCAGGATCGCGCGGTAATCGTTGACGTTGGTGCGCGTCGGTCCGGTGACGACCAGGTCGCCGAGCGCGCTGAAGAACCCATAGCTGTCGTGCCGGGCGAGCAGCGCCCTGGCATCGCGGCCCCGCTGCATGCTGTCGGGCGTCAGCACGGCGCCGGCGTTGTCCTCGGAGCCGTCGATGCCGTCGGTGTCGCCGGCGATCGCCCAGACGCCGCCAGTCTCGATGCCGAGCGATAGCAGGAACTCCCCGCAGCGCCCGCCGCGTCCGCCTTCGCCGGTGATGGTGACCGTGCATTCGCCGCCGGAGATCAGGGCCACTGGCGGCGTCCACGGGCCGCCGTGGCTGCGAATCTCGCGCACCAGCGCGGCCATCGCTTTCGCCACCTCGGCCGCCTCGCCGGTGACCGTATCGCCGAGGATCACCGGCTGCACGCCCGCGCGCGCGAACACCGCCGCCGCGGCCTCGAGCGAGCCGTGCGCGGTGGCGATGACCTTGTTCTGCACTTTGGCGAATCGGGCGTCGCCGGGCTTGGGCGTCTCGTCCAGGGCCTGCTCGAGCCTTGCCCTCACCGAGGGTGGGGCATCAACGCGGTAGCGCGCCAGGATCTCGCGCGCATCGGCATAGGTCGTTGGATCGGGCGCGCAGGGCCCGGAGGCGATGTGCGTCGGATCATCGCCGGTCACGTCCGAGATGATGAGCGCCACCACCGGCGCGCGCGACGCCGCGGCCAGGCGCCCGCCGTGGATCGCCGAGAGGTGCTTGCGCACCGTGTTCATCTCCTGGATGGCCGCGCCGCTTTTCAGCAGCTGGCCGGTGACTTTCTTCAACTCGGCCATCGGCACATCGGGCGCCGGCAGCGAGAGCAGGCTCGAGCCGCCGCCGGACAGCAGAGCCAGCAGCAGGTCATCCGGCCCGAGCTGGGCGACCTCGTTCAGGATTTCGCGCGCCGCTGCCTCGCCCGCTTCGTCGGGCACCGGATGCCCGGCTTCGACGACGCGGATGCGCGCTGTCGGCATGCCATGGCCGTATCGCGTAATGGCAATGCCGCCGAGCGGTCCTCGCCAGCGCTGCTCG
>JADMIO011411919.1_pt1 | contig 19598 bp, 13 predicted proteins | sample 8958161 | NCBI WGS metagenome assembly JADMIO01 (sample SAMN16585339, study PRJNA669376) | soil metagenome | isolation source: Crop rotation soil | place: USA: Cullars Rotation, Alabama | collected 2011
ACTATTGAAAACAAGCCATTTAGCTTAGTTCTGGGAATAGACAAAAGAAGTAACATAATTGATGTTAAAATTTCATAAATAGCCATATTGCCAAAGCTCAACCCATATAAATCATTCAACCTTTTTAATGTAGTAATATGAAATCTAATAGACGAAACTTTATTCAAACCCTTGGCTTAGGTACAGCCGGCATAGGGATAGGCAGTGCAGTACCTTTAAGCGCCAACGCATTTGATACGAAAGAGAAAGATGATGAGCAGATATTATTTGTTGGAGATAACATTGCCGTAGCCAATACCAGTTACGGAAAAATAAGAGGATATATACTAAGAGGTATTCATACTTTTCTGGGGATTCCTTACGGAGCAGATACTGGTGGTAAAAATCGTTTTATGCCTCCACAAAAACCAGAAGCCTGGACCGACGTAAAACCAACTGTATGGTGGGGCAATACTGCGCCACAGATTATGGAAAAACGCTATGCCGACCAATACTCTTCGTTTGTTGACCATTGGAATTATGATGATGTAAGCGAAGATTGTTTAAGACTTAATGTCTGGACTCCGGCACTGGACAATAAAAAAAGACCTGTAATAGTGTGGCTGCATGGTGGCGGCTTTGTGAACGGAAACGGCATAGAACAAGATGGCTATTACGGCGAAAACATCAGCCGTTTGGGCGATGTTGTCTATGTTTCGCTGAATCACCGTTTAGGTACGCTTGGTTTTACCAATCTTGCTGGTGCTGGTGGTGAAAAATTTGCTGCTTCGGGCAATGTGGGTATGCTTGATATTGTGGCTGCCTTGGAGTGGGTAAAGTCAAATATTGCCAATTTTGGTGGCGATGCCAACAATGTAACCATCATTGGGCAATCGGGTGGAGGAGCAAAAGTTTGTACTTTGATGGCAATGCCATCAGCTAAAGGTCTGTTTCATAAAGCGGTATCATTAAGTGGTTCAACTTTGAGTGGTGTACCAAAAGAATATTCTGAAAAACTAGGCGCAGCTGTATTAAAAGAGGCTGGTTTAGGGCCAAACGATATTGATAAATTACAGCAGATACCGTGGCGTCAGTACATTGACATTGCCAATAAAGCCGTAGCCTCAATGGCTGATGAAGCTAAAAAGATGAATCTTATGAGAGGTGGTTTTGCTCCGGTAGGCGATGGGCAGTACCTGAGCGATAAGCCGTTTTTCTCTGATAATAATCATTTCTCGGCCGATGTTCCGCTTATTATCAGCAGTACTTTCAATGAGTTTTCACCGAGCCGCACCGACGCTTCTATTGAAACAGTATCTCTTAGCGATGTAAAAGAAAAACTGAAACCACGATTCGGCGACAAATCAGGCGAAATAACGGATGCTTATGCCAAGGTTTTTCCGAATAAAAAGCCAATCGAAATCTGGTCTATGATTATCAGCAACCGTAAAAATGCCATTGCTGCCGCCGATGCCAAAGTAAAACAAAAAGCTCCTGTGTATGTAGCGTGGTTTGGCTGGCAACCGCCATTGTTCGATGGTAGAATGAGGGCCTTCCATTGCGATGATATTTGTTTTTGGTTCTATAATACTGACCTGATGCTGACACACACAGGCGGTGGCGCAAGACCACGCCGTTTGTCTGAAAAAATGGCAAAATCGTTTCTGAATTTTGTACGCACGGGTAATCCGAATGGGGGTGGACTTCCAAATTGGGCACCTTACACTACAGCCAATGGAGAAACGATGATTCTTGACGATGTGTGTGTGTTGAAAAATGACCCTGATCGTGAGGCACGCAAAGCAATTGTTTAAACTGAATTTTGAGTAAAATAAAAGTTGTTTAGGACTTCAATAGCCCTAAACAACTTTACAAATAACCTATTATTATGAAAAAAACACTGTTTACAACTTTCTTAATGCTTGCTGTTTTGGGAATGGCAAAGGCACAAAATGTGATTCCCCTATATGCCGACAAAGCACCCGGTTCAGAAAATTGGAACTGGGATGAAAAAGAAAACAACAAAAATCTTTTCAATACAAGGGTGGTGTATAATGTAACCAAACCAACACTGACGGCTTACCTGCCCGATCCTGCAGTTGCCAATGGTACGGCTGTAGTAATTGCGCCCGGTGGTGGTTTTCATACACTTTCTATTGATAGCGAAGGCATAGATGTAGCCAAATGGCTCAATGCCAAAGGGGTAACCTGTTTTGTATTGAAGTACAGACTGGTACACTCATTAACCGATGACCCTGTGAAAGAACTGATGGCAAAAATGGGTAAGCCAGATATGGATAAACAAAATGCTGAGGTGATTCCGCTGGCGGTTAAAGATGGGCTGGAAGCCATGAAATATGTACGCACACACGCGACAGAATATAAAATCAAACCGGATAAAATAGGATTTATGGGCTTTTCGGCTGGTGGAACGGTAACGATGGGTGTAACCTATCAGTACACGCCTGAAACCCGCCCCGATTTTATAGCACCTATTTATGCCTATACAGCGGCGTTTCCGAAAACACCTGCACCCAAAGATGCACCACCTGCTTTTATCGTAGTAGCCAGCGACGACCAATTGGGTTTAGCACCACATAGCATTCAGTTATACAGCGATTGGCTTGAGGCTAAAAAATCGGTTGAGTTACACGCGTACGCAAAAGGCGGTCATGGTTTTGGCATGAGAAAATCAAATACACCTACCGAAAAATGGATAGAGCGTTTTGGCGAATGGATGGAGGTTCAAGGACTATTAAAAAAATAAACAATTGCATGATAGTGCGCCATCACCTGTTGGTAATCTGGCCACAAGTTTTGCTAATCTGAAACAAATAGTAGCAAAATAAGATATATAACACCCCGAACCCTGAAAAGCGACAGTCGTCTTTCCTTCATTAAGAGGAAAGCGGCTGGAGCTTATTTTTGTATAAGGGTTTTGTAAGCAGCCTTTTAATTTGGATTTAAATACTTTATGATTGTATATTTACTACTTATTCACCTTTAACCTGTACACCAGCAATGAAACGCATTTTTAATGTGTTGTTTTTACTCTTGTCTTTTACTTCGTTTGCGCAGCAAGGTATTGTAAAAGAAAGCCTCATTATTAAAAGTTCTCTTCTAGGCAAAGAAGTAAAATACAATATTTACCTTCCGGCCGACTACTCAACCTCAAATCGTTCGTACCCGATTCTTTATCTATTGCATGGTTTTGGTGACGACGAAACAGGCTGGGTGCAATTTGGTGAAGCCAATAATATTACCGATAAATTAACCCAGAATGGTGAAATAGCACCTATGATAATTGCCATGCCTGATGGCGGTGTAAGCGGCTACGTAAATAGTCATGATGGCAAAGTACCCTACGAAGATTTCTTTATTAAAGAGTTTATTCCTCACATCGAATCAACTTACAGAATACGTGCCCAAAAACGCTACAGAGCCATTGCAGGGCTTTCAATGGGCGGGTATGGCACATTAGTGATGTCTACCAAGCACCCTGATTTATTCGCTGCTTCTGCACCACTAAGTGCAGGTGTTCGTACCGACGAAGAAGTAATAGCCATGCCCGATGCACAATGGGCTAACTCGTATGCCCAACGTTATGGTAAAGATTTAGTAGGCAATGCCCGTATCAACGAGCATTATAACAAAAACTCAATCCTGAAAATTATTGAAACGGCTAATCCGGACGATATTAAAAAAGTAAGATACTACATTGATTGTGGCGACGACGATTTTCTGATTAAAGGCAACATGGCACTACATGCTCTGATGATAGACAAGAAAATTCCGCATGAGTTTCGTGTTCGCCAAGGTGGGCATACGTGGTCATACTGGCGTACGGCATTACCCGAAGTACTTAAGTTTGTAAGCGAAAGTTTCCATCAAAAATAAAACCTGACATAAATGAAAAAGATAAGCGTGTTATTTCTGTTACTTGTTTCAACACTCAGCTTTGCGCAACAAGGTATTGTAAAAGAAAGTCTAAAAATAAAAAGTAGTACATTAGGCAAGGAAGTGAAGTATAATATTTACCTGCCTGCCGATTACGAAAAAAACAATCGTTTGTATCCGGTGCTTTATTTATTGCATGGCTACACCGACAACGAAACAGGCTGGACACAATTCGGGAAGACACCGGAAATTGCCGATAAAGCCATTAACAGCGGAGATGTTCCACCAATGATTATCGTAATGCCCGATGCAGGTATAACCTGGTACATGAATACCCATGATGGAAAAACAAAGTATGAAGATTTTTTTATTAAAGAGTTTATTCCATATATCGAAACAACCTACCGAATTCGTTCTAAGAAAGAATTCAGAGCCGTAGCTGGTCTGTCGATGGGAGGGCTCGGTACGCTTCTCTATTCAACCAAACACCCTGAAATGTTTGCTGCTGCTGCTCCCTTGAGTGCAGCTATATGGACTGACGAAGAAGTTGTAACCGGAAACCAGGAGCAGGAAAGATGGAACTACGTTTTCGGCGATTTATATGGTAAAGACCTGAAAGGCAAAGACCGCCTCACAGACCATTACTACAAAAATGCGCCAATCAAAATTGTAGAAACAGCTAATGTTGAAGATTTGAAAAAAGTAAGATTTTATATTGATTGTGGCGACGACGATTTTCTGATTAAAGGCAACATGGCACTACACGCCATGATGATCGACAAGAAAGTGCCGCACGAGTTCAGGGTAAGAGACGGAGGCCATACATGGTCATACTGGCGCACAGCCCTACCGGAAGTATTGAAATTTGTAGGGGAGAGTTTTACGAGATAAGAATTTAGTGAATGTGTGATTATTTTAATAGCGAATATTTTAAAACGTAAAGTTTATTAAACAATTATTCGCTAACTCACCATTCGTAATTCACGATTAAAATAATCACACATTCACTCAATCATAAACAGCAACAACCAGCGTAACACATATATTTTTTAAACATTATCCATTTTTATTAACCTTATCAAGAATGAATCGTAGAGAAGCTGTTCAGAGAGTTGCCCTGTTAGTAGGAGGGGTGTTGTCTCCACCACTGATAGCTGGTGTAATGGGACAAGTACTTAATACTGGCCCTAGCGTAGCTACTACCGCTGGTCAAGAGGCATTATTAGCCGAAGTTGCCGACATCATTATTCCTACAACCGATACGCCTGGTGCAAAAGCTGCCGGAGCAGAGAAGTTTATCGTAAGAGTGATGCGTGATTGTTTTGTGAAAGAAGACCAGGATAAATTTTATGCGGGTCTTGCCAAACTAGATGCTGATAGTAAAACTAAGTTTGGTAAAGGATTTGTAGATTTAAGTACGCCTGAGAAAAACGAAATGGTAAAACAAACCATTACGAACGATAAGCCATTCTTCCAGAGAATGAAAGAACTGACAACAGTAGGTTATTTTACGTCTGAAATAGGTGCAACACAAGCCTTAGAGTATTTGCCGATTCCGGGTAGATTCGATGGTTCTGCACCCTATAAACCCGGACAAAAAACCTGGGCTATTTAATTTCTTAACCTATTCACAGATAAACCTACAGACAAAAAATGAACTTAAATATAGATGCAATTAAAGCCCAGACTTACGATGCCATTATTATTGGCTCGGGTGTAACAGGAGGTTGGGCAGCAAAAGAACTGACAGAGAAAGGACTGCGTGTAATAATGCTCGAAAAAGGTAAGCAATTAGAGCACGTAACAGGCTATGAAAATGCCATGAAAAACCCGTGGGAAACGCAGTATAACGGACGCTTGACGATTGCTCAGAAAGAATCGCATCCGAAATTATCACGCGATTATCCTTATAATGAAATGTCGGAGAAATACTGGATGAACGATTCAGATTCGCTCTACAAAGAAGATAAAAGATTTGACTGGTACCGTCCGGGTATTGTGGGTGGAAAATCAATTATGTGGGGACGTCAGTCATATCGTTTGAGTGATATAGATTTTGAAGCAAACTTAAAAGACGGTATAGCTGTTGACTGGCCTATCCGTTATAAAGATATAGCGCCTTGGTACTCTTACGTAGAGAAATTTGTAGGTATATCAGGCGAAAAACTTAATTTACCTCAGTTGCCTGACAGTGATTTTATAGCACCGATGGAAATGTATTGCGTAGAAAAAGAAGTACGTAAACGCATCGAGAAAAACTTCCCGGGTCGTGTAATGACAATCGGCCGTGTGGCTAACCTTTCAGAAGCAGCTAAAGCACAATTAGGTGTTGGCCGTGCAGCATGTCAGTATCGTAACAAATGTGCACTAGGTTGTCCGTTCGGAGCCTATTTCAGTACACAATCAACTACTTTACCACCAGCAGCTAAAACTGGTCGTTTGACACTACGTCCTGACTCGGTGGTAACTGAAATCGTTTACGACGAAAACAAAAAACGTGCTACAGGTGTAAGAGTAATTGATGCCGTAACACTACAACCTACTGAGTATTTTGCTAAGATTGTTTTTGTTTGTGGTAGTGCTTTGGGGTCTACATCTATCATGCTTAACTCAAAATCAAACCGTTTCCCTAATGGACTAGGTAATGATTCTGAGCAATTAGGCCATAACCTGATGGATCACCACTTCCGCACAGGTGCTTCGGGCGTTTGGGATGGTGATTTAGATAAATACTCTTATGGCCGCCGTGCCAATGGTATATATGTACCACGCTATCGTAACATTGGTAACGATAAACGTGATTATATACGTGGTTTTGGTTACCAGGGTGGTGCAGGTGCAGGTCGACAAGGCTGGCAACGTAATGTAGCAGAATTGAGCTTCGGCGCTGACTACAAAAATGAAGTAACAACACCGGGCTTATGGACAATGGGCTTAGGTGGCTTTGGTGAAACCTTGCCATACTACGAAAACAGAATGTACTTACACGCTACCGAAAAAGATAAATGGGGTATGCCATTGGTAGTTTTCGATGCAGAGTTGAAAGAAAACGAAAAGAAAATGCGTGTAGATATGATGAACGATGCCAAAGAAATGTTAGAAACCGCAGGTGTGAAAAACGTTCGTGCGTATGACAATGGCTCTTATCTTGGTATGGCGATTCACGAAATGGGTACTGCCCGTATGGGACGTGATCCTAAAACATCGGTAGTGAATGCTAACAATCAGCTTCATGAGGTGAAAAACGTGTTTGTAACTGATGGTGCTTGTATGACATCTGCTTCATGCGTAAACCCATCATTAACTTATATGGCACTTACAGCCCGTGCTGCTAATTTTGCAGTAAACGAATTGAAGAAAAAGAATATATAATCTTACTGAGATTATGCATAAGTTTTTAACCTCTCTGGCATAAAGTCGGAGAGGTTAATTTTATCAACAAACCCAAACCTTATACAATGAAATTATTCAGGATAATAAGCTTTATCTCTTTCATTAGTTTATTATTCATTATTAGCTGCCAACAAAAACAAGACGCTCAGCAACAGAGTGGCGAAGAATTAGCTAAGGTACATTGTGCTTCTTGTCACCTTTTTCCAGAACCCGAATTATTGGATAAATCTACGTGGGAGAAAGATATACTTCCTGTTATGGCTTCAAAATTGGGTTTTTTAGTAATTAATGAAGTAGTGTACCTCGATATTCAGCAAGAGAAGGTAGATGGTACTACTCAATTGGTTAATAAATCGGCTATAAGCATCGAAGACTGGGAAAAGATAGTGGCATATTACAAAGAAAAAGCTCCGCTGACAATAGCACCACAGAACCGACCTCCGGTTACTGAAATAAGTAATTTGTTCGATATAAACGCCAGAACTGTACAAAAAAATGGTTTTCCGGCTACAGCTTATCTAAAAATTGATGAAGGTAATCAGCAGATTTATGAGGCAAGTCTTTTTGATAGCTCATTGAATGTATTTGATAAAAACCTCAAAGCTGTTTTGTCAAGAAAACTCAATGCCACTATTGTAGATATTGATTTTGGCGGAGACCTAAAGAAAGCAGGTAAACGCAGTGGATTTCTGACCAGTATCGGAATTTTAACCCCGAATGATTTAACAAAAGGAAAATTACTCGATTTCAATGCTATTTCTAAAAGTAAACCCTTAATAGATAGCTTGCAAAGACCTGTGCAAAGCATAGCCGTAGATCTGGATAATGATGGGTACAAAGACCAGTTGATTTGTAGCTTTGGTAATAAAAACGGTGTATTGGCATGGTATAAAAACCTAAAAGGCAAAGGCTATCAGAAGAAAGTAATAAGAGAATTGCCGGGAGCCCTTAAAGCCTATATATCTGACGAAAACAACGATGGCTTACCTGATATATGGGTGTTGTTTGCGCAGGCGCAAGAAGGTGTGTTTCTGTTTATGAACAAAGGTGATGGTAATTTTGATCCCCAAGAAATATTACGTTTTCCACCAATATATGGTTCAAGTTATTTCGAAATGGTTGATTTGAACCAAGATGGGCATAAAGATATACTTTATGTAAGTGGCGATAATGCTGATTTAACAGGGCATCTGATGAAAAACTATTATGGTGTATATGGTTATCTGAACAATGGTAAGAATCAGTTTAAGCAAGCGTTTTTCTTTCCGATTAATGGTTGTTATAAAGCTATTGCCCGTGATTTTGATAAAGATGGGGATATTGATATTGCTACTATCTCGTATTTCCCTGACACTAAAACTCAGCCTCTTGAGGGCTTTATCTATCTTGAAAACCAAGGAAAACTCAACTTCAAGCCTTATTCTATTAAAGAGGTAAATGCGGGTAAGTGGTTAACAATGGATGCGGGAGATATAGATGGCGATGGCGATGAAGATATAATTATCGGCAGCCTTGATTTAACTAAACGGTACAATCAAGATGTGTCTCAGAAAGATACCGCCTTTTTATTGCTGAAGAATCGTACAATCAAACCTTAATAAGTAAATGAAGAAGATTTTATTTCTATGTCTGATAGTATTTTTGGCTAAGGCACAGTCAAAAGCGCCATTTGGAACGGTAAAAACACAAAATGGCCTTGTATCGGGTATCCATAGCAATGGCGTTAACGTTTTTAAGGGCATTCCGTTTGCAGCGCCTCCCATAGGTGAACTACGTTGGAAAGCACCACAGCCTGCGGCAAACTGGCAGGGTGTGCGCCAATGTGATACTTTTTCGGCCAGTGCTATGCAGGCAAAACCTGCGCCTTTTATGATGTATACTGCTGAATTTCTGGCCCCACCAGAGCCACTGAGCGAAGATTGCCTATACCTGAATGTATGGACTGCGGCAAAAGCAACAAGTGAAAAAAGACCTGTAATTGTTTGGATTCATGGCGGTGGATTCACCGGTGGTTCGGGTTCTGTACCCTTGTATGATGGCGAAGATTTAGCCAAAAAAGGCGTTGTATTTGTTACGATTAACTACCGTTTAGGTGTATTTGGTTTTCTGGCACACCCCGAGCTAAGCAAAGAAGCCAATGGAAAAGAAGTAGGAAACTATGCTTTTCTTGACCAGATTGCAGCATTTGAATGGGTAAAGAAAAATATAGCTGCTTTTGGCGGAGACCCTAACAATGTAACATTGGCCGGGCAGTCAGCTGGGGCGTTTAGTGTAAATGTACTGATGGCATCGCCGTTGGCAAAGGGCTTATTCCATAAAGCTATTGCCGAAAGTGGTGGTATGTTTGGTATTTCTTCACGTACCAAATCTGTGGCCGATGCCGAGCAAACAGGTGTAGCTTTTGCCCAGAAATTACAGGCTAAATCAATAGCAGATTTAAGAGCCAAATCGGCAGACGAAATATTGAAAGCAGGTGGTGGCATTGCAAGCCCGGTTCTGGATAAGCACGTGATTGTAGGCGATATGTATAGCCTTTTTGCTAACAATAAACAAAATGATGTACCTCTGCTAACAGGCTGGAATGCAGGTGATAGATTCCCTTCACCTAAAACACTGACAGCCGAAGAGTTTAAAGCCGATGCAGAGAAAAAGTATGGTGCTTTTGCCAACGATTTCCTGAAAGTATATCCATCGGCTACCGATGCCGAAGCCAAAGAATCACAGTTGGAAGTAGGAGGGCATTTGCTATTTGCATGGCAGAATTATACATGGGCCAAGCTGCAATCATCATACGGTAAAAATAAGGCTTATCTGTATCTCTTTAAGCATGTACCGCCGCATCATGCCGATAAGCCTGATTTTGGCGCATTTCATTCAGCCGAATTTGGTTATGCTTTGCATACACTACGCAACTGGGATAGACCTTTTACGGAGGTCGACAGGAAACTGGAAGACCAGATGTCGTCGTACTGGGTGAATTTTGCAAAGATTGGCAACCCCAATGCAAAAGGCTTACCGGAATGGAAGGCTTTTGATGCTACTAAACCTCAGGCAATGATATTTGGAGATGTACCTCAAACAGAAATACTAACTTCTAAAGCGCAGTTTGAGTTTTGGGATAAATATCGAGAGAGTCTAAAATAGGGTAGAAGGAGAAGGGAGAATGAAGGAAGTGAAATAGCAACTATTATTCCTTTCCTCCATTCCCTTTAATTACACTCAGTTGAATACGACCAAAGGTGTTCATCAAATTTTGCCCAACGGTGGTTGTTTTCTAGTTTTTTTAGTAGCGTAGGGCAATCTTTGTATAAAGCTGCATAGGCATCATCATAATCTTTTTTACGTAGTTTTATCGCCGTAGCATCGCCAACTTTAACAAAATAAGATTTATTTTCATCGTAGGTAATAGTAATACCCGCTACTTCAGTACTAGCGCTTACCTTCGCTAACGGAATATCATATACTTTGACTTTCTCGCTGAAAGAAGGATTCAACACTTGTAATAATAGCTCTTCAATTTCTTTGTTTTTCACTACTTTGGTTTTCTCAAAATAGACATAACCTTTGTCGATAATTTCAGTATTGATGCCTTTATTTCGGCCTAATACATGTTTGTTGAACGTTCGATTAATAGCGTTATCGAGTTTGTTGAAACTGCTTATAGGGAGATACATCTCCGAAATAGCCTCCGATTTCAGGTTAACTTTTTTCTTTTCTCCGCTGGGCGTAATAGAAATTGATTTAATAAGCCCGTTTGTTTTATTAACAGAATTAATAATCCCCTCAAGCGTAGTGCCATCTTCAAGATGAATGTAGGCTACTTCTTTAATTGAAAAAAGGTCAAAAACTGGAGTAAATAATTGAGCCGAAACTGTTGTGTAGCTCAATACGTAAAAAAGCAATGCTAGTTTTTTCATAATTGTTATAAAATTGTGTTAAATAAGAGGTGATTTTTGTTCAAACGAAATAGTTAAAGCAGAATTGTTTGTACGCACTTTCTCAAATTCTTAATTTTTGTTAAAATCAATATTTGAGATTATTTGTGGCTATTTTACTTTATATAAAACGAGCGTGCCTCGGTTTAAAACCGAAGCACGCCCATAAAAACTACTTTTAACCTAAGTTAAAATTACTTACATTCGCTGGTATAAGACCACAAATGTTCGTCAAATTTTGACCATTTATGGTCGTCTTTTATTTTCTTTAATAAATCCGGGCAGTCTTTGTATAAAGCCAGATAGGCTTTATCGTAATCGGCTCTCTTGATTTTCACGGCAGTGGCATCACCTATTTTTACATAGTATGATTTATCATCGCCTCCGGCAAGTGTAACGCCTGCTACACCGAAACGCATACTTTCTTGTGCACGGGGGTCATGATATACCTTGATTTTTTGGCTAAATGAAGGGTTTACCATCTGCATCAATAACACTTCTATATCTTTTTTGATACCAACCGTTGATTTCTCAAAATAAGCATAGCCTTTGTTGATGATTTCCATGTTTACATTGTTATCTTGCCATTTTTTTGCATTAAAAGTCTGCTCTGATGCATTGACAAGTTTGTTATAGCCACTAGCAGGTAAATACATAGATTTGATTTCCTCGGCTTTAACTTTGCGTTTTTTCTTTTCACCGCTAGGGAGCAACACTATTTCTTCAATTAAACCTTTTTTGCGGTCAATATCATCAATAGTACCTTCAAGTTTAGTGCCATTTTCTAATTCAAGATAAGCAACTTCTTTGCCCGAAAAACGATCAAAAGCAGGAATAAATGATTGAGCAAAAGCAGTTGTGCTGCCCAATAAGCAGCAAAGCATGACGATTTTTTTCATAAGGAGCATTTAGATTTAATTATTAAATAAAAGGTAATTGTTTTTTGGTGGTAAAGGGAGAAAGGAAAATGGAGAAAGGGTTTTATTTACTTTTCTATTTCCTTTTCCATTAATATTAAAGATTTCTTTGTTTTAGTTCAGCAATCGCATAGGCTAGGAAGGCCATATAAGTAAATGAGGGATTCTGACAAGGCGAGGATGTGATACTTGCCCTATCGGTATAGAAAACTTTATTCACTTTTATTTTTGCACAACCTATACCTACCAAGATTAGACTATTTTAACTTATTATATTTCTTGCTCAATTCCAGCACTTTATCCACAGGTAATGCCTGGATAACCCCATTAGCTCCTTTGGTAGTTTGAGCTGCAAACATTGAGTTGATAATGGCTTCTTCGGTTGCTTCTATGGCTGCTAAAAACAATGGAGACACATCATCGTTACATAGCTCAATAGCTTCATAAAACTTAGTTGGATTGCTATGCGGTACACGTAATTGCTTGGCAGTTGAAAATGCAATTACATAATCGCCGCTGCCATTAGAGGCGATGCCTCCGGTTTTGGCAAGTCCAAAAATGGCTCTTTTGGCTAATCTTTCCAGATTACGAGCGGTAAGGGGGGCATCTGTAGCCACTACTATCATACAAGAGCCATCGGCAGGGTCGTTGAGTTGGTCGTTCATAAAATACTGTTTCAACTCTTCGCCTACGGGCACACCGTTTACTTGTAAAACTCCGCCGAAATTGGTTTGTACTATTACACCAACCGTATATCCACCCGATTTAGATGGCAATACCCTTGAGGCAGTTCCGATACCGCCTTTCCATGCAAAGCAGATAGTACCTGTGCCTGCTCCTACATTGCCTTCTTCCACTTTGCCAGTACTGGCTATTTCTATGGCTCTTAACACATCTTCTTTCTTTACGTGTCGGCCTGTAATATCATTCAGATAACTATCGTTGGTTTCGCCCACAACCGGATTCACCGAGCGAACCTTTTCATTTCCTTTCTGAGCCAATGTATAGTCAATTACAGCATCAGCGGCTGTAGGTATTGAAAGCGTATTGGTGAGTATAATTGGTGTTTCAATATTACCCAATTCTTGCACCTGACTGATACCCGCCAGCTTACCAAAACCATTGGCAATAAAAATAGCCGCAGGTACTTTTTCCTGAAACAAATTGCCTTCGTGCGGAATAATGGCTGTTACACCTGTACGGATTTTTTCGCCTTCAATCAGGCTTATTTGCCCAACTTTTAGTCCGGTTACATCTGTAATGGCATTGTTTTGCCCGGTTTTCAAGATACCAATCTTTATACCTAACTCACGTGGGCGTTTGTTTTGTGCATGAGCTACTATACTTGCTAAAGTAAGACAAAACAGGAGAAACTTCATGTGTATTGTTTTATTGATGAATATAATAATTTACTGTGCAAAGGTATCTTCATACACGAGCGAGCCATCGCCTTTGGTTAGTTTCACGTCGTCAACCAGACCTGAACCATGAAAACGGTATTTAATACCCACAATTTTGCTCACAGAGCCTTGGTAAGGAAACGCATAAGCTAGTTTATTATCGACAAATATTTTTACTTGTCCATTTACAGACTCACAGCGCACTTTTGCGAAATCTTTAAAATCGACACCAAAACCAGATAAATCATGTTCTTTGCCCGAGATGGCTTTCCCTATAAAAAATAAGCTATTCTCTGAAATACAGCCTTTGGCAGATAGCCGAATCATAATAGCCGCACCCTCGCAAAGCAGAGCGATTTCGGTGTACTGACAAACCGATGCTCCTTCACGAAATGTATTTTTCACTGAGGTCTCAAAAACAAAGTTATTAGTTCTAATATCTCCGAAATCTTTCAGATTAGTATATTGTACAACAGGGGCTACGGGTTTCAGATTGATATTCTGAGCCTGAATTTTTTCTACAGATAAGCCAAGTTTTCCACCACTAATGGCTTCAGCTTGTTTGAAATAAACAGGAATCGGGTCTTGTTCTATGAATGGCAACCAGCCGTCGGTTTGAATAAACAGATTATGCTCTTTCACCACCTGCTTACCTATTACTAACTTGGCTTGAAATTGCCCAGGATAATAGTAAACAGAAGTATGTTGGTGTTGATTCTTGGCTATTTGTATGCGTTTAGATGGGTCCCAGTCTTGCTGTACAAATACCGAATCGTCGGGTGCGTGAGAGGCATCATAATCAAAAATAACAGAATTAGGCACACCTACCGATACTACCTTTTTGCTGTTGAATGAAAAATCTGCGGCATTAACCTGAACGCTTGTATGTGGGTCTTTTGATATGAAATACCAACTTGCAATACCCAATACTAAAAATAAAGGCAGAATAAACGAAAATAAATAGGGTTGTTTAGCTCTTGGTGCTTTTTCAATTGTACTTACTATTGTAGGTTCGCTGGTGTCATTCTTAGGGAAATGATTCTGCCGAAAAGCCCGCCAGTGTTCAAAGCCAATAAATTGAGCAAGCGTATTGAGGGTAGTAATGGTAGGAGCAGAGTCATATTTCACTTTTCCCCAGATTCTTTTCAGTGTAGTGGGGCTAAGAGTGATAGTTGTTGCGTCAAAAATTCTTTGAGAAAGTTCTTCAAAATCCTGATTGGTCCATTTTTCACTATTTCCCCAGCCTAACTTTTCTTCAATCAGGTTTTTGCAGCGAATTAACAATATATCTTCCGATTCAACAATCACTTGGTAGTCAGTTATTTATAGACGTGAATAAACTTGAATGAATTTGGAAAGACCTTGACCATCTATACTGCAAAGGTCTTTTTAGTTTTATGCTCTCAAGTTTTAAAAAAAATTATCTTTTAATCTAAAAAGCATCTAACAAAGCTATGCAAAAGAACACAAAAACAAGGGCTCTGACAGCGTTTTTTTTCACTTTATCACTACTTTCGTTCACTATTATGGCGCAAGACAATGCCCAACGTCCATCGCCTCCGGCCTCTGCAACCGGACAAATTAGTGGAAAAAGTGTTACTATTAATTACGGCCAACCTTCTGTAAAAGGCCGTGAGGTTTGGGGAAAACTGGTGCCTTATGGCCAAGTGTGGCGAGCAGGCGCCAACGAGGCGACAACCATTGAGTTTTCGAAAGACGTAACGATTGAAGGCAAGACGCTTCCGGCAGGGAAATATGGTTTCTTTACGATTCCAAACGCTAACGATTGGACGATTGTCTTTAACAAAGTACCTAACCAATGGGGCGCTTTCAAGTACGATGCCGCACAAGATGCGCTTCGGGTAAATGTAAAGCCTAAAAAATCAAAGGCTTTCAACGAGAAACTGGTGTATGGAGTTAATAAAAACTCAGTAAGCCTTGCTTGGGAAAATACGGAAGTAGCCTTTGCTGTGAAGTAAGGCTGAATGAAAGAGCTATCTACACTTACATTTATTCTGAGTTATGCCACAATAGGTATAGCTCAGAATTTTGTCAATTAACAAGCAGTTTTCAGTCAAAAAATCATTGACAAATTTTCTTAATCTTTCTGCTAAGACTACATTCTACGAAAACTGTTTCTTCTCCAACTTCTTATCGTTTTATTACTAAGCCTCAAAATGCCCCTTTTTAGCCTTTTTACCCCGGACAAAATATGGACAATTGGGTTTTGAGCCACGTATACTATTGACGTTTGTAGCTTGGGTGTATACTTTTACAGGAGCATTGAAAAGCAATCTCCCTCACAAATTATACATTTAGCCACTAATGAAACAATTTTATTCTATTAAGTCAGCTCTTTTTTTTGCTTTGCTACTAGCTTTAGCAAGACCCTCTTCTGCGCAATTACCCTACCTAGTTAAAGACATAGCTATTGGAGGGTCGTCTAACCCGTCGAATTTAACTAATGTAAATGGGATTCTGTTTTTTACTGCCATCGACCCTAATAATAACTATGGGGAAGAACTTTGGCGAAGCGACGGTACCCCCGCAGGAACTTACATGGTGAAAGATATTAATCCGGGCGGTGGATCTTCTCAGGCAACGGTGCTAGCAAATATAAATGGAACCTTGTTTTTTAGAGCTGATGATACTTCCGGCAGCCGACTATGGAAAAGCAATGGTACGCCCGAAGGAACCATGAGAGTAGCACCTCTGAAAGATTTTTCGTTGCCCGGCAGAATAGTTAATGTAAACGGAGTAGCTTATTTCAGAGGTACAAGTTCTGCCTCTGGTAATGAACTATGGAAAAGTGACGGTACGCCCGAAGGAACAATAATGGTAAAGGATATTATTGAAGGCACCGGGAGTTCGTTCGTAGGCAACTTAACCGATGTAAATGGTACTTTGTATTTTAAAACTATGCACGCCGGTGGTAGTGAGTTATGGAAAAGCGATGGCACACCTGAGGGAACTGTTATGATAAAAAACTTTAGCTTATTGTCTTCATTTCCTGATTTAACAAATTTTACTAACCTCAATGGTACATTGTATTTTACAGCTGATGACGGAGAACATGGTCTGGAGTTATGGAAAAGCAATGGTACACCGCAAGGAACACAAATAGTGAAAGATATTAATCTAGGGGCAAATGGGTCTGTTATCACGCAGATAGTTAATGCCAATGGCACTTTGTTTTTTATGGCTGACGATGGTGTGCATGGTGAAGAGTTGTGGAAAAGCGATGGTACATCTACAGGAACAGAATTAGTGAAAGATATTTTAGATGGATCTTTGGGGGCTTATCCGCATTTTTTGACTAATGTAAACGGCACAGTATTCTTTCTGGCTGATGATTTGGTAAGTGGTCGAGAATTGTGGAAAACTGACGGAACAACAGCCGGAACAGTATTAGTAAAAGATATAGCATCGGGCTCGTGGGAACCATTTATAACTAATATGCTTGCTGTAGATAATACTTTGTATTTTCTGGCTGATGTCGGAACAGAAGGAAACGAACTATGGAAAAGTGACGGCACAGAGAACGGAACCGTACTAGTGAAAGACATAAATCCGGATTATATGAGTTCGGAAGTGAGTAACATGACTAACGTAAACGGGAAATTGTATTTTTCGGCAAGTGCTCAGGTAAATGATGTTGATTACGGTACAGAGTTGTGGAGTTTGGGCGCTTGTACTTCTACTAATGCTATTGTAAATACAGAGGGAAAAACTACGGTTTATAATACACAAAAACAGAGTTTATCTGTAACCTGCCATTGCGATGTATTTAATAATGTGATAGGCATAATTGATTCTGTGGACAATAATTCAGTTAGTGGGATTGTTGATAGCAAAGTCTGGATAGATTCTGATGCGGCAAACTACGTTAGTCGGCATTATGAATTCTATCCTTTAGAATCTCTTCCTTCAAGTACTGCTAAAATAACTTTATATTTTACACAGGCCGAATTTAATAACTATAATACAACAGTTGGGCAAAATGCCCCTCACTTACCTACTTCTGGCACTGATGTAGCGGGTATTAGCAATATCATAATCGAAAAACGTGAATGGCCGAGCGAAGATGATACTGGCTCACCCGAAAGTTATTCAGGCCCTGTAAGCACTATCAATTTTGAAGATGTTGATGTTGATTGGAATACTACAGCTCAACGTTGGGAGGTGAGTTTTCTTACGCCGGGATTTGGAGGTTTCTTCCTGAAAAGCCCTGTGTTAGATGCCCCCACTGATTTAGAAGTGAGCAATACAGCCATTTGTAGTGGCGATAGTATTTCGCTTTGGGCTACTTGTTTAAGTGGAACAGTAAATTGGTACACTTCGGCTACGGGTGGTACTAGCCTAGGCACAAGTTTACCTTTGTGGGCTGCGCCTGCAAGCACTACAACGTATTATGCCGCTTGCGAGTATAATACCAATAGCTCGGCCAGAGTAACTACTAACGAGGTTGTAGTAACGCCTATGCCAACTCTGCCAAGCAATGTACAGCTTAGCAGTTCAAATATCTGTTCGGGTAGTAGTGTTACTTTAATGGCCAACTGTGCCATTGGTACACTTGTATGGTACGATTCAGCTACGGGCTATGATATAGGCACAGGTAATAATCTTGTCCAAACTCCAACTACCAACAAAACTTATTATGCAGCATGTGAAAGTGGATTTTGCAGAAACGAAAAAGTAATGGTAGGAGAGGTGCAAATAACTGAGCCGCCATATCCACCTTTTGGTGTATCAATCAATAAAACGGCTGTTTGTAGCGGCACATCAGTAACGCTAACAGCTAATTGTTTTTATAGCACAGTCACTTGGTACAATCAAGCCACAGGAGGAACCGCAATCGGTACGGGAAATGGCTTAGCCCATAGCCCTACTATAACCACAACCTATTATGTAGCTTGCGAAAATAGTATGTGTAAAAGCCAGAGAACAGCTACCACTGAAGTAGTAGTAACAACGCAACCAGCCAGCCCTACTGCTGTGTCGGTCAATAATACTGCGATGTGTAGCAATAGTGTTACCAGCGTTCTTTTATCGGCTACTTGCAGCATTGGTACAGTTACCTGGTACAACCAAGCTACGGGCGGAATAGCATTAGGCACCGGAACAGGCTTGAGCCAAAGCCCTACCTCAACTGTTACGTATTATGCTGCCTGCGAAAATGGTACTTGTGTAAGTGCACGAGTTGCTACCAAAGAAGTAGTAATTTTTGAACAGCCCACAAACCCAACTGATTTGTATCAAGGTGGAAGAGATATTTGCATAGGTTATGGTGTGTATTTAACGGCATCTTGTAACGCTGGTACAGCAACATGGTACACTGCTGCAAGTGGAGGCACTGCAATAGCCACAGGAGGTTATGCTACGCCTCAACCAACCGTAACCACTACCTATTACGTTGCCTGCGAAAACGGGACTTGTAAGAGCCAGAGAGTAGCTTATGATGAAATAATAGTTTATCAACAACCTATCAGTCCAACAGGCGTTTCGGTTAGTCAAACAGCCATTTGTAATGGCGATAGCATCACTTTATCGGGCTCATGCCTTATAGGTACATTAAGATGGTACAAAACCAGCATGGATCCGGATACTGCTTTTACGTACAGGCCAAAGATGAACACTATCTACTATGCTTTTTGTGCGAATGGGTTTTGTTCTAGTGATAGAGTCGCTACCAGCCAGGTAGTAGTAACACAAAAACCAAGCAAGCCAAGCAATGTGTCAGTAAATACTACAAGTATTTGTGTAACCGAAACAGTTACGCTTACAGCCACCTGTGCTTCAGGAACTGTGAGTTGGTATAACTCCTCCTCGGGGGCTACAACCGTAGGTACAGGCAATACGCTTAACCATACGCCAAGCGCTAGTATTATTTATTATGCCGCCTGTGTTAATGGTATTTGTAATAGTGAAAGAGTAGCTACAGATGCAGTAACAGTGAAGGCTAAACCTGCAACACCAGCTATCTCGTCAACCAAACCAGTTATTTGCAATGGCGAAAGTGTTACGCTAACGGCATCAGCACCTGCTAATACTCCGGCTGCAACTTTCCGTTGGTCGGG
>JADMIO011618460.1_pt1 | contig 19597 bp, 11 predicted proteins | sample 8958161 | NCBI WGS metagenome assembly JADMIO01 (sample SAMN16585339, study PRJNA669376) | soil metagenome | isolation source: Crop rotation soil | place: USA: Cullars Rotation, Alabama | collected 2011
GCCCGCCTCCGAACGCCGGGCCACGGCGCTGCTCGCGCTGCTCGTGGGGCTCGCCGCGCTCTCCGCGGCGGCCTCGCCGCTGGCACCGCGGCTCGTCCCGGACCTCCTCGGGATCGCCGCGGCCGCGGGGCTCGCGCTCGCGACGTTCCGCGTGCCACGCGCGCTCCTGGCCGCGACCGCGCTCGGCTCCGCAGGTCTCCTCGGCGCCCTCGCGGTGGTGTCGAGCGCGGGCTCGCCGGCGGTGGTCGCGGAGGTGCGGCCGACGGGGACCCTCGCCGACGCCGAGACGCTGGGCGTGCTCCTCGGCCCCGCGAGCGCGGCCGGGCTGGCGCTCGCCGCCGCCCGCGGTGGCCGGGTCGCGGTCGCGGCCCTGGTGGCGGCAGCGCTTGCCGCGGCGGGGACGCTCGCGAGCCTGAGCCGCGGCGCCGTGCTCGCGCTCGCCGCCGGCGCGCTCCTCGGCGTCGCGGCGGGCGGCCGGCCACGGGCCCGGGCGCGGAGCCTCGTGGCGGGCGCGCTCGTGCTCCTGCTCGCCGGCGCGCTCGCGCTCGCTGTCCTGCTCGCGACCGGCCGCGGCGCGCTGGTGCGCAGTCGCGTGAACCCGCTCGTCGAGGTGAACGCGAGCGTGACGCCGTCGCGGCCGGCGCTCGCGGCGCTCGCCCTCGCTCTGGTGCGTGAGCGCCCTCTCCTCGGGCACGGTCCCGGGAGCTTCCCCTGGCTCGCGCCCGGAGCCACGCTCGCGGCGCGCGCGGCCGGCCGGCTCGGCCCCAGGGTCTCGCCCTGGCCGCACGCGCAGAACGACGTGCTCGAGATCGCGGCGACGCTGGGCTTGCCGGGCGCCGTCCTGCTGGTCGCGCTCGGCTCGCACTCGCTCCGCGCTGCCTGGCGCCGGCGCGACAGCGCCGCGGGACGGGTCGCCCTCGCGGCACTGGCCGCGCTCGCGGTGTCGATGGCGCTCCATCACCCGCTCGAGTCGGCCGCGGGCCGGATGGTCGCGGCGCTCGGGGTCGGGCTCGCCTGCGGCGCCGGCAGCGAGGACCGGGAGCGCGGCAACGCGTCGAGCCCCGATGCCGGCGTGCTCGCGCGCCGGGGCACCGGTCCACGGCACGACGCGGCGCGCGCGGCGCTGGTCGCGATCGCGCTCGCCGCGTTCGGGACGGCGGCCGCGGCGCTGCCCGAGGACGCCGGACTCCACCTCCGGCGGGTGCGCAAGCTCGCGGCGGCAGGGGACATGGGCGGCGCGCTCGCGCTCTCGCGCCGGGCCGCGGCGATCGCGCCGCAGATGCCGCGGAGCCGCACGCGCCTCGCCAAGGCCGAGAGCATGGCCGGCGACCTCGACGGCGCCGAGCGCACCCTGCGCGCCGTGCTCGTCACCTGGCCGCAGGACGAGCCCGCGCGCGTCCTGCTCGCGGAGGTCCTGCTTGCGCAAGGGAGGCCTGGGGCGGCGCTCGCGGCGCTCGCGTCGGGCGGCGAGAGCGAGACGAGCCGGCGCGTACGCGAGCTCGAAGCGCGGGCGCGCGCGGCCCTCGCCGGGACGCGGTGAGGCGAAGGGCCGCTCGAGCAGACGTTCAGGATGGGGCGACGGAGCGGGCGCGGTTCCTGCCGCGCCGCTCCTCTAGCGCTGGTTGAAGAAGCTCGCCGCGGCACCCAGGAGCGAGCCGAGACCGGGCTCTCCCGTGTGCTGCTTGGGCACCTCGCCGTGCGGCGTGAGCTTGTCGACGATGAGCGGCAGCACCATCGCGAGGATGGGAAGCAGCTGCTGCGGATTCATCCCGAGCTTGCTCGCCATCCCGTTGACCTGCGAGGGCCCGAGGCCCTGCTCGATCTGCTGCGGCGTGGCGGGGATGTTCTGTCCGGTGCTGATCCAGGACTGCACGACGCTCGCGAGTCCAGCGCCCTCGAAGCTGCGCACGAGCCCGTCGAGGCCGCCGATCCCGCCCGGTCCAGCCGGCACGGGTGCTGTCCCGGTCCCGGCGGGTGCCGCCCCGCCCATCGCCGACTTGGAGAGCATCTCGAGGACGCTCTCCGCCACGCCCCGGTGCTGTGCCTGCGCCTGGGGCGCGGTCGCGCCCATCGAGCCGACCACCTGCTCGAGGAATCCGTCCAGCATGCCGCTCATGTTCGCCTCCCCTCGCGCCGATGCCCGCCCCGCGGCCGGCGATGCGGCCCGGCGGGCGGTGGGCGATGTAGACCCCGGCGCGCGCGCGTGGAGCAGCACCGGGCGCCCGAGTGTCCCACGCTTTCGGCCGGAGAGGGTAGCCGCGGGGGGCGCCACGCGGGATCCGCCGGTCGCGCACGCGCCGGCGGGGGGCTCGATGCGGCAGGCAGCGGATCCCGGCCGCGTTCTCCGCGGCGGCGGCGTGACGGCGGCGCGAGCGCTCCGGGAGTATGATCGCGGCGTTCCAACCTGGCTCCCGCCCCACGTAAGGAGGTCCACATGTCCACCATGCAACCGGCGCTCACGGAGACGCCGCGCAACCTGCCGCGCATCAACGATCCCGCCCCCGCGTTCAACGCCAACTCGACGCACGGGCCGCTCACCCTCGATCAGTTCAAGGGGAAGTGGGTCGTATTGTTCTCGCACCCGGCCGACTTCACGCCGGTCTGCTCGACCGAGTTCGTCGAGTTCGCCAAGCACCAGGACGACTTCGCGAAGCTCGGCACGCAGCTCGTCGGGCTGAGCGTCGACGGGGTCTTCTCGCACATCGCCTGGGTGCGCCAGATCGAGTCGATGTTCGGGGTCAAGGTCGGCTTCCCGGTCATCGCCGACGTCGACATGAAGGTCGCCAAGGACTACGGGATGATCCACCCCGGCGCCTCCGACACCGCCACCGTCCGCGCGGTGTTCGTCATCGACGACAAGCAGAAGATCCGCACGATGATCTACTACCCGATGAGCAACGGCCGCAGCATCCAGGAGATCCTGCGCATGGTCGAAGGGCTCCAGCTCGCCGACAAGAACGCGTGCGCGATGCCGGCAGAGTGGCGCCCGGGCGACAAGGTCATCATCCCGCCGCCGAAGACCCAGGCCGACGCCGAGAAGCGGCTGACCGAGGGCCACGAGTCCAAGGACTGGTGGTTCTGCACCAAGAAGCTCTAGCTCCGATGACGGCCCGCCGCCCCGCGCGGCGCGCACCGCTTGCGGGCGGGTCCGGCATCCGGCCGGACCCGCCGACACCCCCGATCCCTCGCTCGACGACATCGCGCTTGGCGCGCTCCGGGTCGCCCTTCGCCTCACGGAGAGGTCGACGTCGTGGGGGGGCGATTGCCTTTCTCGCAGTGCTGCTGCACCGACTGGAACAGGTTCTGGCAGAAGTTGTCGCCCGCCAGACCGCGATCGCGACATTGGCCTACCCGCCACTCGGCGCTCTTCACGAACTCGGTCATCTTCGGCACCGATTCGCAGAAGCCCGGCGTCGGACGGCTCTCGTCGAGGCAGACGCGTAGGAAGAGGCTGGCGGACAACGCGGTGGACATGCCGGGATCCTTCTTGTAGCGCGCCAGTCCCTCGTCGAGGCAACCCTGGTTGTCGCTTTGGCGGCCGAACTCCTTCGCCTCGTCGCCGACCTTCTGGATCCCCGCCACCAGCGTGTCCTTGTTTCGCCGCCACCACAGGGCGCCCGCGGCGATGACGCCCATGACCAGGAAAGAGAAGACGGCTGCGACCACGAGCAACGCCTTGAGCCAGGCCGGCATGCGGTGACCTCCATTCGGTTGCGTTGCGGACGAGCTCGGCGCGCCGGTGGCGGCACGGCGCGATGCGGCCCGACTACGGGCCGGCGTCCTCCTCCTGGGGCGTCTTGAGCACGAGGTCGAGCGCGAGGGTCGCGCTCGGGTCGGTGAGGACCACCTCCTGCGCGGACTGGAACCGCCCGGCGTCGGACATGAAATGGAGGCGCATGATCTCGACCGTGTAGCCTCCCGCCTCGAGCCCCGCGAGCCGGTAGGCGCCGTCCTCGTCGGTCATCGCGTGGGCGCCGCCGCCGCCCGGTCCGTCACCGGCGCCGCGCGCCTGGACCATCACGTCGGCGACCGGCCGTCCACGCTGGTCGCGCACCTTCCCGGCGATCACCGCTCCCTCGCCGAGGAGGATGGTCGGACTCGCGAGCAGGCTCATCCGGACCGGCCCCGACGCGCGGTAACCATCCGCGGAGACCTCGATTTCGAACGGCGTCTCCGGCGCGTCGAGCAGCACGAACTCGCCGCGCGCGTCGGTCTCGGCGTACAGGTCGCCGGCTTCTTCCGACGTGCGGACGAGGCTCGCGCCCTCGATGGGCTCTCCGGTCCGAGCGCTGACCACGCGTCCGCGGAGGCGGGCGGTGGGCTCGAGCGAGAGGGTGCCGAGGTCCACCCGATCCTTCCCGGCGAGGTCCTCGACGGGGATCGAGGTCTCGCGGTATCCGCGTGCCTTGACGGTGATCGACGGCCCCGCCGTGCTCGGGACGCGTACCCGGAAGACCCCGCCTGCGTCGTCGCTCGACGGGACTCCGGCGATCGAGCACGACGCGATCGGCCGGCCGTCGGTCCCGCGCAGGCGCCCGGTGAGCTCGACGCCGGGGTCGAGCGTGAATTCGAGGTCCGTCGCGGGCGGGCGAGCGGCGAGCGTCGCGCTCGACGCGTCGGAGCCGGAGATCGAGCGCGCCTCGAGCTCGTAGTCCGCGGCGCCCAGTCCTTCGAGCTCGAACCGGCCCGCGTCGTCGGTGTACGCCTGGGAATAGCCCCGGTCCTCCGGAAGCTCCTGGCTCGCCGTGTGCGCGGACACGGAGGCGTGCGCCACGGGCCTGCCCTCGAGGTCGCGCACCTGGCCGCTCATCGTGCGCCCGCGGTCGAGACGCAGCACGAGAGGGGAGGCGGCGGCATCCCGTGGGAGCGCCAGGGCCTCGAGCGCGACTCGTGCGCGCCGGACCGCTGACTCGAGGCGATAGACGCCGTCGGCGACGTGCTCGAGGTGGAAATGACCGCTCTCGTCCGTCTCCGTCGAGTCGCATCCCCGGATCTCCGTCCCCGCCGTGAGGCACGCGAGGACGGAGGCGCGTGCGCCCGGGCTGCCGTCCTCGAACAGCACGACTCCCTCGAGCGGGTTTCCCGCCGGCAGCGTGAGCTCGAGCGGTCCCGCGGGAAGCTCGAGCTCGAGGGCGTCGTCCTTCGGCCCCCACGTGAGTCGTGCGTGGCCTGACGGCGGGCCCGCGAGGTCGAAGGCACCCTTCGCGTCCGTGGTGGCGCTCACCGAGTCGGCGCGGGCCTCGCCGAGCGCTCGAAAGCGGAGCGTCACGCTCCTCGCGGCCGCCGGGGTCCCGTCGTCGTAGCGCACGACGCCGGTGAGGTGGGTGGTGCGGATGAGACGGATGGCGATCTCGGTGGTCGCGCCGCGGACAGCGCTCACGCGGGTGACGCTCGTCGCGTAGCCGTCGGCGTTGACGTGGATCCGCGTGCGGCCCGAGGCGGAGCTCAGGAGCTCGAATCGCCCCTGCTCGTCGCTCCAGGTCATGCCGCGATCGTCGGCCGCGGACTCGATGAAGACGAGCGCGCCGGAGACGGGCTCGCCGTCCGGGTCCGTGATCCGCCCGCTCACGGTCGCCCGAGGCTCGATCGGGATCACGATCCCGTCGAGGTCGCCCGCCGGCGGAAACGTGCCGGACACGCTCCCGGTGCGGTCACGCGACCGCGCGACCAGGTTGTAGCGCTCGCCGCGGAGTGCCATCCGGAAACGCCCCTCGGGGTCGGTGACGGCGCGGGTCCCGACCTCGCCCTCCACCCGGACCTGCGCCTCGGCGACCGGCGCGCCCTCCTCCTCGACCCTGCCGGCGAGGGTGTGCACCGCCATCGCCTCGCGCGGGAGCGCGGGGAGCGGGACACGTGCGTCCGGATCGTCGAGCAGCGCCGTCTCGATCACGTAGAGCTGGTCGACGTCGGCGTCGACCTCGATGCGCGAGGGGACGAGGATGTCGCCGGCCACGCAGTAGTCGGTCGTGTGCTCGACCATGGTCGAGCCGAGGGTCGCGTAGTTCGCGTGACGGTGCACGACGAGGAGGCCCGTCTCGGCGTCGAACAGCCACCGCTCCGGCGGCAGCAGGTCGGCCCGCGCCTCGACCTCGTAGGCGGCGCGGCCGCCGACCGCCGCGACGCCGACCGTCTCGAGCGAGGTGAAGAAGGCAGTCGCGTGAAGCCCGAGGAAGTCCGCGCCGAGCCGCGCGGACCACGCCTGCGGCCCGTCGACCACCGAGGGCGGGCTCCCCGGGTAGCGGAGGTAGCAGAGCTCGTCCAGGCAGCCCTCCTCGAGGTCGCCGAGGCCCGGGATCGAGGCGCGCTGGACCGAGGCCGAAGGCGCCACCGCCACCTGTTCGTAGGATCCCTCGCGTTCGTAGGCTCCCTCGCGGACCGGACCGGAGAGCGCGATGAACCCGCGGAGGGTGAGGCTCGCATGCGCCTCGAGCGCCTCGCGCCCGCCGGAGACGGCGAGGTGCCGCTCGAAGAGCGCGCGCGCGTCGGGGAGCGCCGCGGCGGCCGGCCGCGCCGCCACGAGGCCGAGCACGGCCACCGCCATGGTCGTCGCCGCTGCAGATGCCGCCACGCCGAGGGATCGCGCGTGCATGTCTCCCGCCCTCCCGGCGGGAGCGCCACACCCGCCGCATCGTGAACGTAACACGGAGGCGGGGGCTCCGCGGCGTCGAGAGGACATACGCGGGGCCTGCCCGGCGGGTTCGGTCCAGGGTGCGCCGGCAGCTCAGCGCCGCGCGGACGCTTCACGCGTGGACGTCTCCCGCGCGGACGCCTCGCGCGCCTGCACGAGCCGCGCGGTCGCGCTCAGCCACGCGCCGGTGTGCGCGATCCAGCTCTCGTCGGACACGTACGCGGGCGCCTCCGGGCCGTCGGGCAGGCGCTTGTCGAACGCGGGCGTCGCAGAGAGCCCGTTCACGATGGCCCCCGGGATGCGCGCGAACGGGCCGTGGGCGTCCTCGAGGGCGCGGTAGCCGCGCCCGGCGAGGCACGAGAACGGCTCCGGCGCCTCGGGGAACGGGTAGCCGGTGTTGAGCCCGCCGACCCACAGGAGCTGCCGCTCGGCAAGGTCGAGGAGCGCCGGATCGCCGCTCGCACCCGGCCCGGCGCCGTCCCGGCGCAACTCGGCGTAGCGCACGAGCGCCGCCGCCGCGAGCGCGTACGACACGCTCATCCCGTGATAGAGGTCGGAGAACCAGCGGACCCCGCCGTCGTGGACGCCGTTCGCGACCAGGCCGAACGGCGAGAGCGCGGCCGCCGGCTCGACGAAGCCGGCCACCAGGTCGTCGAGCATGGCCGCCCAGAGCGGCGCGTCGCGGTCACCGGGAGCACGCTCGAGCAGGACCGTGAGCCCCTCGATGGGGAGCGCGAAGCAGGCGCCCGTCTTGCTCCCCGGGCCGTGCTCGTTGAGCCGCGCGAGCTCGCGGCCCCTGGTCCGCTCGCGCAGCAGACCCGGGAAGCGCGGCAGCAGCGCCTCGTCGGCGGGCAGCTCGGTCGCGAGCTGGCGCGCCCGGAGCGCGCGCGCGATGGCGCGGGCGCGCTCGAGCGCCTCGGGCTCGGGAGCGCCAGGATCGGCGACCCACTCGGCCTCGAGGAGCAGGAGCGGCGCCAGGATCGCCGTATCGCTGTCCGCGATCGCGAGGCCTTCGCGGGCATGGCGGAGGGCGAGGCGCGCCTTCTCGAGCAGCAGGTCCGACTCGAGCGGACGCACGGCCCGACGGTGGCGCGCGACGCGCAGGAGCGCGCGCGCTCCCTGGAGGTGGTTCGGCCACTCGCCGTCCTCGAGCACGCGCCCGAACGGATCGAATCCGGCCCGGATGCGGCCATCCGGGTCCTGCACGCTCAGCACGAAGCGCGCGAGGGCATCGACGTGGGTCTCGGCCTCGCGCCGCGTCGCCTCGTCGAGCGAGGACGGGTCGCGCTCGAGCTCGAGCGCGTCGAGCAGCCCGAGGAGCGCCGCCGCCAGCGCGTGCGTCTCGCGGAAGTCGTTGCCGCAATCGGCGTAGCCGCCCGCGCCGTCGGTGCGCCGCCGCGCCGCGAGCTCCTGGGTCATCATGGTCACGCGATCGGCGTCGAGCCAGAGCGCGCGCGGAGTCGCGACGGGGAAGCGCTGCGAGACGAGGCTGCCGGCGCGGATGCGGTAGGTCCCCGGAGCGGTGAGCGAGCTCAGGTCGAGACGCCAGAAGTCCATGCCCTGCCAGCAGCCGGCATACACCGGCGCCGTGGCGTGGACGGTGTGCCCGCGCGCGTCTTCGAGGGTGAAGCGATCGATCGCGTCGCCGGCGGCGCGGTCGCGCGCGGCCAGGAACGCGGCGCGCACGCCGGGGTCGGCGTAGCCCACCTGGCTCACGAGCAGGCTCACGCCGTCTTCGTGGAAGCGGACCTCCGGGTCCGGTGTTGCCACCAGGAAGAGCGGCGCGCCGGCGGCGTGAGCTCGATCTCCTGAGGCGCTCGCGAGCGCCGCGAGCGCGAGGGGGAAAAGGGCGGCCGCGAGCAACGCCCGCGGCCGAGAGGAAGAGGATCGTGGATGGGGGAGGTACCCGCATGGCATCCGCCCGAGCCGGTTCGCGCTCGCAGCCGATCCCATGCATCGATGAAGACCGCGCCTCCGGGCCTCTGCGTTCACGCGCACCGCGAGGAACGGAAGGGCGCGAATCGGAGCGGCGGCGCGGAGGCGGCGGGCCTCCGGCCGGACCTTGCCACCGAGGAGTGGTGCCGGTGGCCGGACCTCTGTCTCCGGCGAGCGGTCCCGGTGGCCGGGCCAGGTGAGCCGGTCAGGGGCGGATGGCACCGGAAGGCTTTGCCGCGGCCTCCCTTCCGTGCAAAGTGATGCCGGTGACCGAAGGGCGGAGCAACGACTTGAAGCGCCCGCCGGCGCTCGTGGTGCTCACGCGCCGCCTCGCGGGGCTCGGCTGGTGCGTGGTCCTCGCCGCGCTCGTCCTGGTCCTCGCGCTCGCGCTCTGCGGGCGCGCGCCCCGGCCCGGTGACTGGCTCGACGGCTCGCCTCCGCTCGACGCCGAGCCGCCGCTCGCCGCCACCGTCGCGACGGCGCTCGGGCTGCTCGCCATCGTGACGCTCCTCGAGGCGCTCCTCCTCGCGCTGGTGGCCCTGCCCGGAAGGCGGGAGGTGGTCGCCGCCCATGTGGCCCTCGCGGCGGCGCCGGCGCACGAGCGCATGCTCAAGGCCATCGACCGGCTGCTTCACCACGGCTACCACATGCCCCCCGAGGGTCCCGGGACGGACGCGCTCGCTGCTCTTTCGCGCGTGCGGCTCGTGCGCCCGCGGTCGCTGTGGAGGGACGACGTCCGCCACCTCGCGCAGGAGGTGTCCCTCGAGTGCGATGCGAGCGGACTGCGCGTGGAGCACCGCTGGCGCGGGGCGCGCCGAGGGCCGGACCGCGGCGAGGAGGACTACCGCCGGTGGCTGGTCGAGCAGCTGGCCCGCGGGCGCTCGCTCCGTGACGGCGCTCCCGCGCGGCTCTTCGCCCACGCGCTCGCCACGCCACTCGCCCTCGCCGGCGCCGGCGCCGCGAACGCGGTGCTCCCCGTGGTGACGCCCGCTGCCGTGGCCTGGACGGTGGTCGCGGGTGCCGTCCTCGCCGTGCTGGTGCTCGGGACCGCGGTCGTGGGGAGGCGGCTCTGGGCGGTCGTCCGCACCCGCCCGCGATCCGCGGACGCGCCGGCGCGCATCGACGAGCCGGGGTTGGCGCTCGCCGTGCTCGCCCTCGTGCTCGCGACCGCGGCGCCGATCGCGTGGGAGGTGGGCGGCACGGGGACGTGCGCACCGGAGCCGGCGCTCGCGAGGAAGGCCGCGGCGCCGCGCGGTGACGCGCTGGCGGTCCTCGCGCGGCATGCCCATCGCCAGCACCGGGCGCCCGTGTCGCGAACGCGCCGGGTGCGGTAGCGCGCACACAGGGTGCGGGTTGCCGCACTCTGCCCCGACGGCAGCCGAGGGCGCTCTCGAGTTCCGGCATGACGACGCCGTGCAGGATCGCGCCGCGATGGCGCGCCGGTTGCTTCAGGGCCGCGCGCTCGATCCGCAATCGTGCGGGCGCGAGCTGGGGGAGGACCTGTGGCAAGGAGATCGACACGGGTGATGCTGGTCGCAACTGCGCTCTCGCTGCAGGCGAGCGCAACCGTCGCGAGGCCGTTCGACGTCGCGGAAGAGCTGGAGAAGGACCTGCCCGGGAACGAGGGTGGGGAGGGCGTGTGGGTGCCGCAGCTCAAGACTGCGATCGAGTTCCTGGAGAAGCAAGACGAGGAGCAGCGGGGGCTCGGCGGGAAGGTGGGCCTGAGCGCAAGCAGCGACCGTGCCGCGAAGAGCCGGGACGTCACCACGGCGACGGCCGACACACCGGCCGCGGAGGAAACCCTCCTTTCGGAGGCGACGGCCGAAGCCGTCTCGGTGAGCGTCGACCTCAACAAGGGGACCTACCCGCGCGAGCTCCGGCTCACCTACCAGACCGACATCAAGCACAAGGAGGGGAAGCTCCAGGAGGAGTTCTCCAAGCTGCTCCTCAACTACGACTACCACCCCCGGCCGTACCTCGAGATCTTCGGCTTCGCGGAGCGCTTCGACGATTCGTATCTGAGCATCGCCGCGCGCTACGAGGCGGGGTTCGGCGCGAAGCTCGAGAAGGAGTGGGGACTCGCGGTCACCAAGAAGGACCGCGCCGCCCTCATCACCTACTTGCGTTCCGCATACGGGAGCGACGATACGCTTCCGGGCAACACGCCGGCACCTCGCGACGCTCTCTGGCGAGTGTTCCGCAAGGACTCCGCGGCGGCGATCAGCACCCAGGACGCCCAGCTCGGGTACGCGACCTGCGTCGGCGCTTGTTACGAGAAACCGTCGAGCCGGCCGTGCGAGCGGAAGTGTCTCGCGACCTTCTACAAGGAGTGCGCCGACCTCTATGCCGAGGACGAGGACCCGAAGGACGCGACCGAGCGGCAGCAGAAGGTGAACAAGTGCCTGGCCGAGCTCGAATGCGCGCGGGAGCACGGTGCCCTCACCGCGGCGGAGCGGCACTTCGCCCGCACCCCTGGAGCGACCTTCGGTTTCGCCTCGATCGACAAGCTCAGGGCGTTCCTCGTTCGCGTCCATGAGATCGAGGACGGCTACGCGAAGGACCACGCCCGGCTCGCATTCGGATTCTCGACCGCGGTCTTCACCGAGCTCGAGCGAGCCGCGGACCTCTCGACGCCGGACGTCGCCGAGGGCGTGAAGACCATGAATCCGCCGTCCGACCAGCGCTTCCGCATCTCGCTGCGACCGGGGATCCTGTACCGACCGGTCGCCGAGCTCACCTTGAAGAGCAAGGTCTACTTCAAGCTACCGATCGACGACCCTCACGCTCCCGACGGCGAACTCGACTGGCGCCTGGAGAGCGAGAGCAGCGCCTCGCTGGCTCTGCCATCGGAGGAGGGCGATCCGAAGGTGAGCTTGACTGCCAGCTACAACACCCGACGCGATACGGCCCCGCCCGTCTTCACGGTCGTCCTGGCCGACCCCAAGGACACGAGTCACGTCATCGAGGCGCGCCGGAGCCACAACCAGTTCAACCTCGAGCTGGGTATCGAGTTCTAGCGCGATGCGCGTCCGCCGTCACTCGCAGGCGTCGGTGTAGGGATCCGCCGGGGTCGTGGCCGGGACCCGCGCCAGGTAGCGGCGCGCTTTCTCGAGGACGCTCTCGTTCTCGGGGAAGCGCGCCGTGCCCGCCGCGAGCTCGTCCGCCGCCCTCGCAAAGAGGGCGCGCGCCTCGTCGGATGCGAGCCACGCCGTGATGTCGTCTTTCCCGCTGGCATGGAAGGCGGCGTCAATCGCGCTGCGCACCGGGGTCTCCGCCGCTGCGGCGATGACGCCTCGGGGGTACGGGCACGGGCCGCCGCAGCCCTTCTGGTTCGCCTGGAGGCGCTCGAAGACGCCCCCGTAGTCCGGGTCGGTCTGGCCGTAGACGGTCCGCTCGACCTCCGTGAGCGTCATCATGCCTGCGCACATCGCGCACGGCTCGAGGGTGGTGTAGACCGTGTACTTCTTGAGCTTCTTCAGATCGGGTTTGTTGTGCAGGTAGTTGGTGATGAGGCGGACCTCGCCGTGACGGGTGCCGTCGTCGAGCGCGTTGACCGCGTTCCGTGCCCAGCACACGGGATTGCCCTCGGGGTCCACGAGCACGGAGCCGATGTTGTAGCCGCGACCACCCGCGCCGTTCGTCGTCTGCCAGTCGCGAAGGACCACGGCGTAGGCAAGCCGCGTGAAGATGTCGTCGCGCTCGACCTCGGCCGGGGTCCGGGCAGCCGCTGATGGCTTCTTGTACTTGCAGGGGTCGCCCGCACAGCGGCTGAGATCGCACTGGGTCGATGACGGCGCTGCGACCGCAGCCGTCGGTGGCGGCGTCGCTCTCGGCGCATGCGCGCTGCACCCGGCGAACAGCAAGACGAGCGCGAGCCACGCGTGGCTCGGTCGTGAAGACGCTCCGCGTCCCGTCGTGGCATGTCGCACCGTGCCCTCCCTTCGGCTCACGCGGCCGAGACTAGCCGTCTCGGGGTGCCGAGGCAACCATGCCTTCCCTCGACGCGGGCGGTGTCCGGCCTCGGCACGTGGCAACGGCTGGCAGCTCCGTCCCTTCCTTGACCTCGGGCACCCGCCTTCGGCGCGAGTGTGCTTCGTGGCGCGGCCATGCCATGAACACGTCCCGGGGCGGCATCGCGGCGGCAGCTGCCTCGCCCGCGCGGGGGGGTGCTCACGACTCGTCGGTGTCCGACCTGCCGATGAGCGGTTAGGCACGGCCCGTGATCCGCGGACCGGCGAGGCCACACGACGGATCTCGCACCTCGCGCGTAGATCGAACGACGGTCGTCGGCGTTTCCACCTCCGAGCGTGGAGCCGTGGGGTGCGGCCACTGAAACTCGGCGCTGCCCGCCGCGTACGGGGCTCCGAGGGGAGGCAGCCTGCGTACGGATGGGATGTCGTTGAGCGAGCCGCCGGGAGCGAACGGGATGCCACTCGTGGTGGCAGGCGTCGTGGCCGGTAGCGGCTCCGCGGCGCAGGGCGGCGGCCCGCTCGCGGATGCGGTCGCGGGCTCCGGCGAGGGCGCGTTGCTCGTCCGGCATCGCGCCGGCGAGCCCGATGCCTTCGCCGAGCTCCTCGCGGCCTACCGCGCCCCGGTCTTCGGTTACCTCGCGCGCTGCGGCGTCGCCCCGGCCGAGCGCGATGACCTGTTCCAGGAGATCTTCCTCAAGATCCACCGGGGAGCTTCGAGCTACGACGCCGCCCGCCCGCTCAAGTCGTGGCTCTTCACCGTGGTCGCGAACGCGGTCCGGAGCCACTTCCGCCGCGCCGTCGTCCCCCAGGTCCCGATCGAGAGCGAGGGCCCGCAGGCGCTCGCCGACCTGGCCCCCGCTGCCGACCGCGCCTACGCCGCGCGCGAGGACGCCGCCCTCCTCGAGCGCGCGCTGGCGGTGCTCCCGCTCGCCCAGCGCGAGGTCGTGCTGCTCACCTGCATCGAGGGGATGGACCAGAACGAGGTCGCGAAGGCGCTCGGCATCCCCGTGAACACGGTCAAGACGCACCTCCGGCGCGGGCGCTTAGCACTCGCCCGGGAGCTCGCCCGCGGCGGCGAGCGGAGGAACGCATGACGGATCAACGGACCATGAAACCGGCCTCGCCTCCCGCCTGCGGAGAGGTCGAGCAGGCACTCGCCGACGGTGGCGACGCCGCGCGCGCTCTCTGGGTCCTCGAGCACGTCTCCGCGTGCGCCGCGTGCAGCGAGGTCGCACGCGGTCTCGCGCTGGTCGACGGCGCGCTCCCGGCGCTCGCGCGCCTGGATGCGAGCGACGCGCTGGTCGCACGCACGCTGCGGCTGGTCGCCGCGGAGGGGTTGCCCGCCGCGAGCCAGGCTGCGAGCGCGTCTCCGCTCGGGACCGGATCGGCACCGGCTGCGGGTAGCGCGCGCGGGGCGCTCGCCCGGCAGCTGACGGCGCTGCTCGAGAGCATCCGCCACCTCCGGCCGCGCGCACATGCCCGCGCGCTCGCGTTCGCGAGCGTCGCCGTCCTGTTCGTGGGCGGGATGACCGAGCTCTGGCTGCGCTCGACGTCGGCGTCGCGCGCGTACCGTGGATCGGTCGCGGCGCTGCACGCCTCCGATTCTGGAAGCGACGCGGTCATGGCTCCGGCCAGGATCCAGGTCGACAACGGCTACATCCCGTCCGCGACGCGGGCTCCCGCGTTCGGTGGCGACAAGTCGAAGCAGGCGCCGGAGCCGCCTCCGCCTCTCGCGATCCTGGCAGGCGAGGGATCCGCCGCTCGCCTCTCGCGCGCCGTGGCCACGCCGGCTCCGGTGCTGCAGGCGCAGGGTGCCCCGGCCGGAGCCCTGGGTGGGGCCTATGCGGAGCGGGGGCAGGTTGGGCGTGCAGGGGAAGCCGACGGAGTGCCTCCGGTGGATATCGCCGATGCCTCGGTGGACGCCATCGACGTGGCCGCGGCCGGAAGGCTGGAGGATGACCGGGTCGCGGATCTCGATGGAGACGAATCCGGTGACGCCTACACCGACGACGCCAAGAACACGCGCGGCGCGGAGCTCGATGCCAACGCCAAGGTCGCTCGGGTCGCACCGGCGTCGCCCACGCTGGTCGCGAAGCTCTCCGAGGAGCAGGAACGCGCGAAGGACCTGCGCAAGGGCGGAGCGAAGGAGGTCACGGACGAGTTCCGCCCCGGGGCGAGCGCGTATCTCGGCGCGAGCAAGTCCGACAGCGACGCGCCGATCGTCGATCTCACGAGCCGACAGGGGGCGGTCGAGGACATGGCGCGCCGCGTGGCGGACGACGAGCGGCTCGCCGCGAAGAAGGAGCAGTCGAAGGTCGCGTCGACGCGCCCCCGGACCGAGGAGGGAAAGGCGCGCGCGAACGAGATGCAGTATCGGTCCGACAAGCCGGCACCGACAGCACCGCCTCCCGAGGAACTTGGCAAGCGCGCCGCGGCGGACTCCGGCGCCACGGCGAACTTCAACCGCGACCTCTACTTCACGAACGGTGAGACCTCCGTCTTCCAGCAAGGCACGCAAGAGGACGGCGGTGGGTCCAGCAGCAGGACGGGTTCCCGCGTTCGCACGATTGCGCAGCAGGACGACCTCCGCGCGCTCAATGTGGCGCGAGGGTTCCTCGCGACCCGCGCCGAGCTCGCGGGTCTTCGTTTCCAGAAGACCTCGGGCGAGTACGCCAACACGTACCTCCCGGGCGACCCGGCGATGCGCCTGCTCGCGGCGCGGCTGCGCGAAGCGGCAGCGACCGAGGGCGGTACGAGCCTGCCGCTCCCGGCGGCGTTCCGCCAGCCGCTCGATCTGCCGCGCGAGGGCGCCGTCGGGCTCGACGTCCACGCCGATCACCGTGCCGTCGAGGGACCGACGCGCATGCTGCTCCAGGTCGGGCTCCGCGCCACCGAGCGGCAGGCGGGCGTGCGCCCGGCGATGGGCCTCGCGGTGGTGCTCGACCTCAGGCAGGCGCTCACGCCGGAGGCGGCGGCGAGCGCGCGCGCGCTGGTCAACGCGGTGCTCGAGTCGCGCCAGTCGGGTGACCGCATCTCGCTCTGGGTCGCGAACCACGAGGGCGCGCGGCTGGTCGCGCCCGACGAGTTCCGCAACGGTCCGGTGGCGCTCGCGCTCGAGAGGGCGCTCGGGAACGCGACCCCCACGACGGCCGCGGGCGGCGCGGCCGTGCTCTCGCTCCCGGAGGCGCTCGCGCAGGCGACCGCCGAGGTCGCGGGCAAGTCCGAGCCGAGGGGCGCTCGCACCCAGCGCACGCCACAGGGTCCAGTTCCTGCCGCGCGCACGTCGGCGAAGAGCGGCGCGGCAGCGAGCGCGTCGGGCGACCCGGTCGAGGACAACGCGCCCGCGACGGGGGCGGTGCTGCTCGTGACCGCGGCGCCGCTCGGGAGCGATCTCCGCGCGGTCGTGCGCGGGGCGCATGCCGGTGCCGTGCTCGGCGTGCCGACCTCGGTGGTGGCGCTGGGTGCGGGCGTGCCGCTCGACCAGGCGCAGAAGGTCGCGTTCGCGGGGCAGGGGAGCCTGCGCGCGCTCGACGCGGTCGCCGGGGCGAACCCCCTCGTCGACGCCGAGCTCCACGCCGGGTCGCGCATCGTCGCGCGCGCGCTCCGCCTCAAGGTGCGCCTGGCGCCGGGCGTCAAGCTCGTGGGCGTGCTCGGCTCGCGGCCGCTCGACCGCGTCGAGACCCGGCGCGTGCGCGAGGCCGAGAAGGCCGAGGACCGGCGTCTCGCGCGCACGCTCGGCATCGCCCAGGACCGCGACCGGGACGAGGACTCGATCCGCATCGCCATCCCCGCCTTCTACTCGGGCGACACCCACGTCGTGCTGCTCGACGTGGTCGCCGAGCGGCCGGGGCCGGTCGCCGACGTGACGCTCAAGTACAAGGACCTGGTCGAGCCCGGGAACCGCACCGCCGCGGCCGGGTTCCGCCTCGAGTCGGGCTCACAGGCCGCGGGGCCGCTCGAGGCACGCGTGCTCAAGAACGCCGCCGCGGTGGACGTCGCCGCCGACCTCGGGCGCGCCGCGGAGAGCCTGCGCGCGGGTGACGTTGCCGCGGCACGCGCGAGCCTCGGCCACGCCCGCGACCTCGAGGCCGGGCTCGTGCAGGCGCTGGCACCGCTCCGCGGCGACGCCGACCTCGGCGCCGACGTCGCCCTGCTCGAGACCTACGAGCGCTTCCTCGACTCGCCGCGCGTGCAGGACGCGGCCGCTCGCGCGCAGGCCGCGGATGCGCTCGGCTTCGCGGCCTCGCTCCGTAGATCCCCGACGCTTCGCGACCGTTGATACCGATGAGAACACAGAGGCACCGCGCTGCCTACCATCCCGGCACGCGAACGACACGCCGCTTGGGCGGCACCGAAAGGGAGACAGCCATGGAATCCGCCTCGACGACCCGGTCTCGACGACCCCTCCTCGCGTCCCTCGCAGGCCTCGCCGCCGTCTTCCTCGCCGTGGCCGGCGGCGGCGCGGCCCGCGCCGAGGAGCGCGGACCGGGACAGGTGACGGTCCCGCTCGGCGCCTACACCGAGCTCATCGAGCGGCTGCGCGGCGGCGACGGGCGTGGCGGAGCTCCCGGGTTCGCGCTCGGGCCGGCAACGCTCGCGCTCGAGGCGAGCGAGCACGACGGCAGCGTGACCGCGACCGCTCGCGCCGAGCTCACCGTCAAGGTGCTGCGCGACGCGAGCGCGCTGGTCCCGCTCCTCCCGAACGGGACCGCGGTCACGAGCGTCCTCGTCGATGGCTCCGCGGACGCGCTCGTCGCCACCCCCGAGGGGCTCGCGGTGTCGCTCGAGAAGGGCGGCGCGCGGCGCATCTCGCTCGTGTACACCGTGGGCGGAGTGCGCGAGGCGCGCGGGACCACGCTCGCCTTCCCGGTGCCGCAGGCGCCCTCGACCGCGCTCACCGCGCTGCTGCCCGGTTCGGGCCTGTTCGCCTCGGTGGTGCCGGGCCGCGACGTGCACACGATCGACGGCGGCGGCGCCAGCACCCGCCTCACGGCGACGCTCCCGCAGACCTCGCTCGTGCAGATCGCGTGGAGGGCGCCGGGCGCGGGCACGCACGCGCTCGGCCGCGCCCGCTACGTGGGCGAGCTCGTGGGCTCGGCGCTCCGCCTCACCGCCACGTTCGCGATCGAGCTCCACGCCGACGAGCCGGTGCTGCTCCCGATCTTCCCCGCGGGCGCGCGCCTGGGCGACGTGCAGGTCGACGGCAAGCCGGCCTCGGTCACGGTCGACGACGAGGGCATCAAGACCACGCTCTCGGGACGCGGGCGTCACGAGGTCGAGGTCGTGGCCGAGTTCCCGATCGTCAAGGACGAGGGCGCGCCGCACGTGGACCTGGTGCTGCCCGAGGTCCCGGTCTCGAGCTTCGAGGTCACGCTCCCGGGCCGCAAGGAGCTCAAGGTCGAGCCCGACGCGAGCGTCAAGACCGAGCCCAGGGGAGCCACCACCGTGGCGCGCTTCTTCGCGCCCATGGCGGGCGCGCTCACGCTCACCTGGACCGAGTCGATCCCGGAGGAGAGCCGGGTCGAGGCCTCGATCAACGCGACCATCGTGCACGCCGCGCGCGCCGAGGAGGGCGTGCTCGAGGTGACCGCGTACGCGAGCTTCGAGGTCACCCGCGGCGAGGCGCAGACCTTCGAGCTCGAGGCGCCGGCCGACGTCCAGATCAACAAGGTCGAGGCCCCGGGCGGCGGCATCGCCGACTGGCGCGAGGAGCCGGCCCAGGCCGGCCGTCCGCGGCGCCTGCGCGTGTTCCTCGATCGCAAGGTGAAGGGCCAGCTTGCCTTCGAGGTGAGCTACGAGCGCCCGCTGCCCCCGGGCACGACCGCGACCGCGCTCCCGGCACCCGCAGGCAGCCCCGCGGCGACCACCGCGGCGGGGGGAGCGCCGGTCGCGGTGCCGCTCCTGCGCGCGCTCTCCGTGCACCGCCAGCGCGGCATGGTGGCGCTCCTCCAGACCGCGGAGATGTCGCTCAAGCCGGTGGGCGAGAAGGCGCTCAACAAGGTCGGCGAGAACCAGCTCCCGCCCGAGGTGAAGGACGCGCTCAAGGCGACCATCGCGCACACCTACCGCTACGGCGACGAGCTCCCCGAGCTCACGGTCAAGACGGTGGCGCCCGAGCGACGGCCGGCGACCTTCGACGCCCAGGTGGACACGCTCATCTCGATCGGCGAGGTCTCGATGAAGGGCGCCTCCACGGTCGAGGTCAACGTCAAGCAGGGGACGATGAACGCGCTCACGCTCGAGCTTCCGGCCGACGTGACCGTGCTCTCGCTGACCGCCCCCTCGCTGCGCGCGTATCACGCCGAGCCCGCCCCAGACCGGCCCGCGGTCCAGACCGTGGCGGTCGAGTTCACGGCCGAGATGGAGGGCCTGGTCAAGGTGGAGGTCGCCTACGAGCGCGTGCTCCGCGCGAGCACCGCCGAGCTCGCGGTGCCGGTCCCGGCGGTGGTGGGAGCGCCGTCCGAGCACGGACGCATCGCGGTCGAGGCGCTGGCCGCGGTCGAGGTCGAGCCGCGCTCCACCGAGCGGCTCTCGTCGGTCGAGCTCGCGGAGCTCCCGCAGGCGCTCGTGCTGCGCACCACGAACCCGATCCTGCTCGCGTACAAGTACGTGCGCACCGACGCGCGGGCGGAGCTCGTGCTGCGCGTCACGCGCCATGCCGAGGTCGCGGTGCAGGCCGCGATCATCGACGAGGCGCGCTACCGCACGCTGGTCACGCGCGACGGCCTCGCGGTCACGGTCGCCGACTGGACCGTGCGCAACAGCCGCAAGCAGTTCCTGCGCATCGAGCTCCCCGCGGGCTCCGAGGTGTGGTCTCTCGTGGTCGGCGGCAAGGCCGAGAAGCCCGCGCTCGCGACCGAGGACGGGGAGCCCGGCGCCGAGACCGCGCCCGCCGCGGCTCCGGGCAAGGGCTCCGCGCCGGGCGCCGCGACGCCGGCCTCGGGCAAGGCCTCCGCGCGCCCGCCCGCATCCGCCGGCACGGCGGTGCTGGTCAAGCTCCTCTCGGCGGCCGAGATCTTCCCGGTGCAGATGGTCTACGCGACGCGGCTCGACAAGCTCGGCA
>JADMIO010957488.1_pt1 | contig 19596 bp, 7 predicted proteins | sample 8958161 | NCBI WGS metagenome assembly JADMIO01 (sample SAMN16585339, study PRJNA669376) | soil metagenome | isolation source: Crop rotation soil | place: USA: Cullars Rotation, Alabama | collected 2011
GACAACTTGTCCACGTGGAATTCTAAGCTTAGGATCCCAATGTGCTGGAAAGACAGCACGGTAACGATCACACAGCCAACGGCCTTGAGTGCTTCGACTGCTGTGACCAATGTCTTGTGTAATGGTGATCTGAGCGGTGCAGTGACTGTAACAGCCGGCGGCGGAACGGCTCCTTATACCTATGCGATCGGCACGGGCTCATTCGGCAGCTCGAACGCATTCACTGCTCTGGCAGCAGGTACTTATTCTGTTCAGGTGAAGGATGCGAATGGTTGTACTAAGACGGCCAGCATCACGATCACTGAGCCAACCAAACTTCAGATCTCAGCCTCCATCACGGCTCAGCCTTCCTGCAATACCAGCAATGGGTCTGTATCGGTGAGCGCGAGCGGCGGTACTTCTTCCTATACGTACGCGATCGGAACCAGCTCTTATGGCACTAGTGCCTCCTTCGCTGGCCTTGCATCAGGTGTATATGTGCTTCATGCAAAGGATGCGAACGGCTGTATTGCCGATACGATGATTACCCTGACCCAGGCGGCTGCCGTGGCGATCTCGACTACTCAAACCAACGTGCTCTGCTATGGCGGCAGCACTGGTTCGGTAACGGTGAACGTTGCCGGCAGCTCCACGGGCTACACTTATGCAGTTGGTTCGGGCTCTTATGGAACAAGCAATGTATTGGGCAGCCTGACGGCCGGCACGCACATCATCCACATCAAGGACAACAATGGTTGTATCCGCGACACCGCAATCACGATGACGCAGCCGGCATCTGCGGCAACGCTGGGTTATACGCTGACCAATCCGCTGTGTAACGGCGGCACCGGCAGCGTCACGGTTTCCGGTACTGGCGGCACATCGCCTTACCAGTATGCGCTGAACACAGGCTCTTTCTCTGCCACCACTTCTTACACCAGCCTGACAGCAGGTACTTATGTATTGCATCTGAAGGATGCGAATAATTGTACGGCTGACAGCACGGTAACGATCACACAGCCGGCATCACTAACGGCAACATTAGCGGTCAGCAGCATTCTGTGCCATGGCGACAGTACTTCGGTAACGGTAACAGGTACCGGTGGTGCTACGCCTTACACCTATGCAGTCAACAGCGGGGCGTTCGGTTCGTCGAATGTGTTTAGCGGTCTGACAGCAGGCAGCCATATCGTTCATCTGAAGGATGCGAACGGCTGCACGAAGGATACTGCCATTACGCTGATGCAGCCAACCAAACTTCAGATCTCAGCCTCCATCACGGCTCAGCCTTCCTGCAATACCAGCAATGGGTCTGTATCGGTGAGCGCGAGCGGCGGTACTTCTTCCTATACGTACGCGATCGGAACCAGCTCTTATGGCACTAGTGCCTCCTTCGCTGGCCTTGCATCAGGTGTATATGTGCTTCATGCAAAGGATGCGAACGGCTGTATTGCCGATACGATGATTACCCTGACCCAGGCGGCTGCCGTGGCGATCTCGACTACTCAAACCAACGTGCTCTGCTATGGCGGCAGCACTGGTTCGGTAACGGTGAACGTTGCCGGCAGCTCCACGGGCTACACTTATGCAGTTGGTTCGGGCTCTTATGGAACAAGCAATGTATTGGGCAGCCTGACGGCCGGCACGCACATCATCCACATCAAGGACAATAATGGCTGTATTCAGGATACAACGGTTACGATCAGCCAGCCTGCAGCTTTGACTATTGGGAACACTGTTCAGCAATCGCTGTGCAACGGTGGTGCAGGTGGTAGCATTACGATATCTGGCGCCGGCGGTACTTCTCCTTATCTGTACGGACTCAACACAGGCGCGTTCTCTGCTACAGCTACGTATACTGGTCTGGCTACAGGCACCTATGTATTACATCTCAAGGATTCAAATAACTGTACTGCAGATACCTCGGTGACGATCATGCAGCCCACTGCTCTGACGGCAACCTACATTGTTGGTAATGTGCTTTGTCATGGCGACAGCAGCGCACTTGTAGCTGTAGTAGCTACTGGCGGCACTGCACCATACACGTTTGCCGCGAACGCTGGTGCTTTCGGTTCCTCTTCTGTGCTAGGCAGCCTTCCTGCCGGCGCGCACGTGATTCATATCAAGGACGCGAATGGCTGTACTAAGGACAGCACCATCACGGTAACCCAGCCTGCAAAACTCCACTTGTCCGCGTCCATCACTGCCCAGGCAACTTGCAATACTAACAATGGTGCGCTCGCAGTAAGCGCTAGCGGCGGAACTCCAGGCTATACCTACGCGATCGGCTCGGGCAGCTACGGCGCAACAGCTTCGTTCAGCGGACTTGCCGCGGGTATTTATGTGCTTCATGCAAAGGATGCGAATGGCTGTATCTCCGATACGACGATCACTATGACCCAAATAGCAGCGGTTGCTTTTTCTACGACGCAAACAGCTGTACTCTGCTACGGCGGCAGCACAGGCTCGGTAACGGTTAACGTCGCAGGCAGCCCAACTGGCTATGCTTATGCAGTAGGCAGCGGCACGTTTGGCACAAGCAATGTGATGGCCGGTCTGGCGGCTGGCACCCATATTATTCACATCAAGGATGGCAACGGTTGTGTCCAGGATACGGCAATTGCGATCAGCCAACCATCACCAATAATCGTTGGTTATACAGCCCAGCAGGCGCCATGCAATGGCAGTGCCGGCGGTAATATTACAGTATCCGGTATGGGTGGTACCTCGCCTTATGCTTATGCCCTCAACTCCGGCGGCTTCTCGACAACGGCTACATTTAGCGGCCTGGCTGCAGGCACTTATGTGCTGCATGTAAAGGATGCTAACAATTGTTCAGCCGACACGACGGTAACAATTGGTCAGCCTTCATCACTGAGTGCTAACTATACGGTCAGCAACGTGCTGTGCTATGGCGACAGCAATGCGGTCATAGCGGTAACACCAGGTGGCGGTACAGTTCCATATACGTATGCGGTCAACGTCGGTGCATTCGGCACCTCGTCCACGCTCAGCGGCCTTGCTGCAGGCGCTTATGTGATTCACATTAAAGATGCCAATGGTTGTACAAAAGACAGCCTGATCACGATCACCGCACCTGCGAAGCTCCAGATCGGCTATACGGCGGTTCAACCTCTGTGTAATGGTGATTCCACTGGAAGCCTTACTGTTAGTGCGGCCGGAGGCACTGCTCCTTATCAATATGCTATTAATAGCAGCGCTTATGGATCATCGGCGATTTTCAGCAATCTGCCTGCAGGCTCCTATACACTTCACATTAAAGATGCCAATGGCTGCGGAATGGATAGCCTGGTTACTATCAGCCAATCAGTCAAGCTGAATTTCGCGCTGTCGGTAACGAACCCGCTTTGTAATGGTCAAAAATCAGGTACTGTTACAGTCGTGCCGGGCAGCGGAGTTTCACCGTTCACCTACGCGGCAGATGCGGGCGCATTTGGTCCCAGCAATATTCTTACCTCGATCAATGGCGGTGCGCACATCATTCGTATGAAGGATGCTAAGGGCTGTATCAAGGATTCGCTCATTACCGTATCACAACCAACGCCGGTCGTTGTCGGCTATACCGCGACGCAGCCTCTGTGTAATGGTGCCAGTACTGGGTCTGTTACGATGAGCGGTATAGGTGGTGTTTCGCCTTATACTTTCGCAGTAAATGGTGGCAGTTTCGGGCCGGGTTCATTGACTGCTGGCTTGCCCGCAGGTGTTCACGTTTTGCATGTAAAGGATGCGAACGGTTGTCAGACGGATAGTTCGGTCACTATTAGTGAGCCCGTCGTGATTTCACTGGTAGCTGGTGTGAAGCAATCTGTGTGTGCAGCCAGGGGAGATGGTTTTGTAAATCTCTATCCATCCGGCGGCACTCCGGGCTATACTTATGCAGTTGGCGCTGGCAGCTTTGGCGCATCCTCACAATTCGGCAGCCTGGCAGCCGGAACGTATACTTTCCATGTGAAAGATCTCAATGGATGTACGAAGGATACAACGATCACTATAAGGGATTCAATGACCGTTCATGCGAACTATACAGTGACGAATGTTACATGCTATGGCGGAACAAACGGCGCGTTGACAGTTACGCCAAGAGGCGGTGTGCAGCCTTACCAGTACGCTGTAAATGCCTCTCCTTTTGCAACAGCGAATCCGATCCAGAATCTCGCCTACGGTACGCACATTTTGCATATTCAGGATTCCAATGGCTGTAAACTGGATACCTCATTCTCCATAACTCAGCCTACACGAGTAACCGCTATAGCAATGGTTTCGGAGCCGACCTGTCATGGCGACAGCACCGGTAGCATACAGATCGGCGGTAAGGGTGGCGTTCCGACCTACGCCTATGCTCTTGGCGCGGGCTCTTATGGCGGTAGCGGCAACTTTATGAGCCTGCCTGCCGGCCAGTATCTCATACACATCATGGATGCCAACAACTGCGTTATGGACACGCTCATCACCCTCAGCGAGCCTGAAAAGACAATAGTTGACTCGCTCAGGATATCTGATGTGAAATGTAATGGCTATGCATCTGGTGTGATCGTAGTTTACGCCAGAGGCGGTACTTCACCGTTCACTTACGCGCTCAACAGCGCCTCATATACATCGAGCAATATGATGGGTGGCGTGAAGGCCGGCACACATATTATCCATATCAAGGATGCCGTAGGTTGTATGCAGGATACCGCAGTCCTCGTCAGCGAGCCTACACCGCTGGGGCTTAAGGAGCCGATAGTAACTCCGCCCACCTGCGCCGGGCAAAAGGATGGTATTATCATTCTTGCTGCTACGGGTGGTACGCCTCAGTACAACTATGTAATCGATCCGCAGGGTACATATCGCGCCAGCAACATCTTTACAAATCTGGCCGAGGGCAGCTATACATTCCATATCCGCGACGGTCATGGTTGTATGTTGGATACGGTGATCTCGATTACCGGGAATCCGGCGATGGAACTTGGAGACCCGGAGATCACAGCACCTACCTGCTATGGCTATGGCAATGCGGCGATCAACCTGGTAGTGTCTGGCGGTGTGCCTCCGTTCACTTTCAGCAGTACAAATCCGGCTATCACAAACTTCTCCGGTAGCTTCGATTCGCTTCGTGCAGGTAGCTATACTTTCAAGATTACTGATGCTAAGGGTTGTCAGAAGGATACTACCGTTAGGATCATCAATCCGCCGAAGCTGAGCATTTTAGCAACAGGCTCGACGATCGCCTGCGATGGCCTGAATAATGACGGACATATAACGACAGTAGTCGACGGTGGCGTCTCTCCTTATGCGTACACATGGAGTACCGGACAGCATACCGAAGAGCTCAACGGCGTAGGCGGCGGTAACTACAGGGTCACTGTGGCCGATGCCAATGGCTGCGAAGATTCAGCGCTGGCTGTGGTAGATTTCGATTGCTGTAAGCCATTTATCCCGGACGCGTTCACACCAAACGGCGATGGCAAGAATGATATCTATCGCATGCGTTGGAAGGGTACGGTTTCGAAGCTGCAGTTCAATATCTATAACCGCTATGGCGAGCGCGTGTTCGTCAGCTATCAGGCGTCAGTAGGATGGGATGGTACCTATCACGGCAAGCCATGTGACGTCGGTGTTTATTTCTACACCGTTAAGTTCATTTGTGGAAAGGGAGAAGATGATTATGTCTATTACAAGGGCGATGTGACCCTGATACGATAGGTTTTTCCACTTGCGAAGCGGTCGGACTACAGGGGATTGTGGCCGATCAAATCCTCCTGGATTCAGATTTTGATTTAATTACACGTGCGGGCCCTCAGGATTTTGAGGGCTCGCATATTTGTTTTATCCTTTCTTGATCGTCTGGTTTTTGCTCCGTTATATAGGCGGAAGGCATCATTTGCTAATAAACTGACTGCTTTTTTCATTGAGCGCCATTGTACAAATCCGGCGGTATAACCTATTGCTTGCAAATCCTTTTACCAATAAATGCCGGTTCTGACTATTTTTGTCGCCCTCTAAAAACAATACATGCAGTACAGAGAAATCGTAGCAGTAACCGGCCTAGGCGGTCTTTTCCAACTTCTGGCTACTAAAAGTGATGGCGCAATCGTGCGCAGTCTTGCGGATAATACCACCAAGTTCATTCCGAGCAGGTTACATAATGTAACCCCACTGGATAGTATTGAGATCTACACCACTGGCAATAACGTCCGCCTGCATGAGGTATTGCAACAGATGAAGGAACAGACCACTGCCAGGCCGGATGCAAAGAAGGGAAGCGTTGATTCGATCCGCGCATACTTCAAAGAGGTATTCCCGACTATGGACGAAGAACGCGTCTATTCCAGTGATATGAAGAAGATGCTGAAGTGGTATGAGATCCTTGACGGTGCGAAGCTGCTTGACTTCTCTGCAATTACCGCCGAAGCAGAAAGTGAGACTGACACTGCAATGCCTGCGGAAGGTGACGCTCAGATGAGTGAACACGAGAAGGGTGCTGATGTAAAACAATTGTCACTGATAGAAGAAGGTGAGGAAAAGCCGGCGAAAAAGGCACGCGCGAAGAAAGCTGCGGCCAGTGACGCTTCCGGCGAGGAAAAGCCTGCGAAGAAGACTGCAGCCAGGAAAAAAGCTGACGACTCCGAGGAGGACGGCGAGGCGCCAAAAAAGACAGCAAAAGCGAAAAAGAAAGATGCCGAATAAGCACTTTTTACTGAATCGAAAGCCGGACCGTTTGGTCTGGCTTTTTTAATGTCCTATTGAATCCTGCCTTGTAATTCCTACCGCAGGCACTCAGCTATTTCCCGCAGCTCAATTCTCCAGTCATTGACTTAAGAAGTCACGGTCCGATCCAGTCTCGCTGATTATTTCGTTAAGCCCGATTTGCCGGCCCTATTGCGCTGCACCTGCGCTTACATTTGCAGGTTTTTATGTCCATGTCCTTGCCTGCCTTTTTTAAGTCCTGTCGGAAATACGAGAGAAACGTTTTTAAGGGTCTCAGCCTCCTCTTGTTTGCCAGTGTTTGTTTTATATCAAATGGCAAAGCTCAGGCGCCAAAGCATGAGTTTCGTGCAGCCTGGATCGCTACGGTTGGCAATATCGATTGGCCGCTGAAACAAGGACTGCCTTCAGCCGAGCAGCAGGCGAGTTTTATTCAGCGCCTCGACCAGATGAAGCGTATGGGATGTAACGCGGTCATCGTGCAGATCCGCCCCGCTTCCGATGCCTTTTATCCGTCTACCATTGAACCCTGGAGCCGTTATCTGACCGGCAAGCAAGGCCAGGCGCCTGCCCCTTATTATGATCCGCTCGAGTTTATGGTCCTCGAAGCACATAAACGGAGCATGGAGTTCCATGCATGGTTCAATCCGTTCCGCGCGCTGGTGGATAGCAAGAAAAATCCCAATCCCGCCATTCACGTAACAAAGCAGCATCCCGACTGGGTTGTGAGCTACGGCGGCAAAAGCTATCTCAACCCCGGCATTCCGGAAGCGCGGGAATATGTGACCGATGTTATCATGGACGTAGTTAAGCGCTACGACATCGACGCCGTTCACCTCGACGATTATTTTTATCCCTATCGCATTGCTGGCGTCCCATTCGGAGATGGAGCAGCGTATCTCAGGTATAATCCCGGCAAGATCGCGGACAAGGAAGATTGGCGGCGCAATAATGTGAGTGTCTTCATTCAAAACCTGAACGCTCGCGTAAAGGCGCAGAAGCCTTACGTAAAGCTCGGTATCTCTCCATTCGGTGTTTGGCGTAATCAAAGCAAGGACGCAGAGGGATCCCCGACACGCGGCGGTCAAACAAACTATGATGACCTGTATGCCGACGTAAGGCTTTGGATGGAGAAGGGCTGGATCGATTATCTGCTGCCGCAATTGTACTGGGAGCATGGACATAGGCTGGTGGCGTTCGAAACGCTCCTTCCGTGGTGGCGTGATCACAGCTATGGCCGGCAGGTCTATTTCGGATTGGGCTTGTATCGAATGCTTGGCGCACCTCAAGGCCAATGGGCTGGCACGAAGGAGCTGCTGTGGCAGATACGCGACACTCGTACAGAAGCACCCGGAACAGGCTATGCCTTATACAGCTTGTCTAATCTGGGCAAGATAGTCGCGCCGATCGAGGATAGTCTGGAAGCATACGGTCGCAGCGTTGCCTTTGTGCCGCCAATGAAATGGATCGATTCTGTTCCGCCCGTCGCTCCCATTGTTAAGGGGGCATCTACGCCATTTGGCTACCAGCTTAAATGGACACAGCAAAATCTGCATAATGAGCTGCTTCGTTACGCAGTTTATCGCTTCGCGAAAGGCGAGCGCATAGACTTGTCGGATCCGAAACGGATAATAGCCATTACACCCTCGGCCGAGTATATAGATGCATCGGCGCCAGCATCATCAACGTATGTTGTTACCACACTTGATCGTCTATGGAACGAAAGCCCGGCAAGTAATAAGGTGGTCGCGCAGTAGAAGGTGAGGTCGGTAGCCGTTAGTCTTCAGTCCTTGGTCGCTAGTCGTTGCGGGCCGACGGTCGGGAGTATTTTCCCATACCACGAGTCAACGAGTCATCCAGCCCACGAGCCAGCCAGTCAGCTAGTCGACCAAATCCTCCTCTTCCTGCGCATGATACATGCGCCTGTATGCCTTGATGAATATTGCGCCGAGATTTCTGTGCGGAGGAATGTAATCGTCAAAGATCTCGCGCTCCTTTCCTTTGAACTGCGGACTTAATTCCTTCCAAAGCCGCGCCCATTCTAGATCATTTCCAGCGAGAAGGTGATCATTTAGCCGCTTTATGATCGCATCATTGACGATAGTGGTGCCGGTTTGCTTTGTCGAGATCAGATGTGCGTCGGGGGCGCGTTCCAGCACCTTTCCGAGATTATGATAGCCTCCGCAGGATCCCAGGATTACGATACGGTTACTCCGTTCCATGTTATCTATCGTCGATGCCAGATGGTAACTATGTCCTCGATGGACAAGGATTGTGGGATGAATATCTCCTGCAATCAGGTACTTCTTCAGCGCTTTTTGAGCTGCTTCGTCCTTACCTGAATTATGGTCCAGCGGCAGGTTTGCGTAGATCACTACCGGATTTCCCGCAACGGATTTAATAGCAACCCATTGGTCATTCCTGTCAACTTTCCATTTTAAGGAACCAGCATAATTGCTCAGGAACGAAGAATACGAATTCCTCCCATCTTCATCTCCATAAAAGAAGAATTGCTCAATGATCGTCCCGCTGGCATCCTGCAAATCCTTGTTCGGCATACCGCTGATAGGTGGCAGCCTCAGGCTTTTCGATAATTCCTCGGAGCCTGCTCCCTTTGTGAGCGTTGTAAGCAGCCCGTAGACGATCGTTCCTTTGGTATTCTTTGCCTTTACAGCCCGTTCATATTGAGCCATGATTTCCTGGCGCACGAATTCTGCCAGTAGCGTATCCCGGATCGAGCCGAATGCGTCCGCCACATCCACGGCATCTTCGAGATCGTCAGCAGCTCCGAGTTCCAGATTGCTTGTGAACTGCCGCATAAGTCGCGGCCGTTCTTCCGGCGCGAGTGTTGCAAGAAAAGCATCCAGTTTATTATATCCTGCGGCCATCCGGATGAATGTGCGAAAATGTTCAAAGCGTACTTTTTCGAACAGATCATAGCCGGTCTGCGGACGAAGACGCTCCATCATTCTGTCAAAGGCTCCTGTAAAGGAAGAGGTATAGATCTGATCCTGGCCGTAGACGATGATGTAGTAAAGCTCCTCCGCGCTTAAACCTTCGAGAATCTTGAAACGCACTGCCGGACTCGCTTCATGCAGCGCGTTGATACGCGTGATGTAGAGACGGTTTGCACGATATTCCAATTCTGAAGTGGCGGTTTCGCTGCCAAGCGTGTCGCCCTGAAGCTTTAGGCGAACAAGGTTTTTGAAAAGAGATCGCTCGTCGGCAGTGATGCGGTCGACTTCAGGAATCGTCAGTTTTTTTCGATAGATGTCGGAGATGAACGACATAGCCTTTAGCGGACGTTTACTCTCCGCAGCCACACGCACTATAGTTTGGACGAGCGGATCCTTGCAACGACGGATCGCGCCATTCAGGTTTGCGTTGGTGCTTGAAGCATACTTGTATACTTCGTTGGGCGTATTGCGCGCGGCATTGGCGATGATCTCGCAGGCGTAAGGCTCGTTGGCGAATTCAGAAAGCCTGTTGATGACTTTTTCCGGATCCTGCTTCGAGACTTCTTTGTAGAGATAACCTCTAAGCTCCGGCCGATCACCAAGCAGCTCGACATTGAACAGCGTTTGCGCGTTGGCATTTCCATAGACAAATTCCGCGAGGCGACCCTCATGCCTTGCAATGATCATGTCCTGCATATTGTAAACAACCTTTCTGTAGAAGTATGGGTCTGGTTTAATGTCGCGATTGAAAGCCGTCACCATGTTCGTGACGGCTCGCAGGTAAAACATCTTAGCCTGATTTTCCACTATGGGATCTTTAAAGGGCAGGTTTTCGATCATTGTGTCGAGGTGACGGGCAGTGTAGACCAATGCCTGCGTCATCGCATTCGAAGCCATGGTGTCCTCGCCGACCCATATGTAGCTGTCTACCTTACCATCGGAAGCGTCCGCTCCACGAAGCGCTTTATTATAGTTGGCATGGAGGGCTTGCCTGCTGCGTGGGATCGGCGCCGTCAGCGTTTCGACCTCATAGATCGTTTTGGGCTTGGCTTTATTTTTTTTGCGTCGTCCTCCCTCCGCAGGAGTCAAAACGAGCACGAGAAGAAGAGAAAGAAGGCTAACCGAAAGAGGGCGAAATGACAACATAATAAGTAGGCGCAATTTAGGAAGGGGAGGCATGCCCCGTGATAAACGGCGGTATTCGGCTTAATGCAAAAATGGAGCCGGGGGGAGGGGAGTGGTGGGGGTGAATGGGTTAATAAGTGAATGGAGAATGGGTTAATAGGTGAATGGTGAATAAGTCAATAGGTGAACGGTGAATGGGTCAATAGGTGAACGGTGAATGGGTCAATAGGTGAATGGTGAATGGGTCCATCGATCAATGAGTCAAATTGCAGGTCTTTTTTTCATTGCCCCGATTCATTGCGCTGTTTACTTCCTTTTTGTGAGGGAACTCTGATCATTCAGACGGGTAACGAGTGAACGAGATAACGAGTAAACGGATCAACGGATCAACGAGTCAACGAACAAACAAACCACCCGCCAGCCCAACCTCCCCACGTATTCAAAAGTCTTCAATTGACGTCGGCAGGTCATTAATATTCAGCACAGCTATGAAACACTTTTCCAAACTCATCCTGGGGCACATCCTGGTGCTTTCTGCCTTCACGGCCACAGCGCAGTCGCCCGCGCTCATTGGCGACATTTTTCCGGGCAGCAAACCCAGCGATCCCGGGGCATTCGTGCCATTTGACGGAAAGCTCATTTTCATAGCCACGGACAGCGTATCCGGTCGCGAACTACGCAGCTACTCAGGAACTGGTGTCCCTGCATTGGTGTCTGATCTATATTCCGGAACGGGCAACGGCTGTATTACGCCGGTCGCCCGGTCGCTCGCCGTGTTCGGCTCAAAGCTTTATTTCTGTGGCAGTAATGGCGGTGGCACCGGTGGCAGCACGGCCGGCGAGCTGTTCGCATATGATGGTACCAACCCACCCACGCTTGTAGCCGACATCCAGCCTGGAGTCTCGGCCTCGTCTCCCAAGGACTTTATAGTAATGGGCGGAAAGCTATATTTCAGCGCCTCGAGGCTAAGTACGACTGGAACCGAACTGTATAGCTACGACGGCATCGATACACCGGTACTCCATGAAATTGTTCCGGGTGTGGGAGGAGGCTACCCGGCAGGACTGACTGCATATAACGGGAAGCTATACTTCGCAGCCGTGAAGGCAGGTATCGGGCAGGAGTTCTTCATGTATGATCCTGTTGGAGATTCTGCATCGCTCGTGGCTGATATCGACCCCGGATCCAACGGGTCATATCCTATCGCCTTTACGGTAGCGGCCGGAAAACTCTGGTTCGGGGCACGCACTTACCTAAATGGCTTTGAGCTCTACAGCTACGACGGCAGCAACGTTGTGCGGGTCACAGATCTGGCACCGGGCATGGGCGATGGCCTGGCTAGCTATGACATAGGTCCATCGACCGTGGAGATCGGCTTCTTCAACAACAAGATCTATTTCGGAGGCGTCGAGGATGGCTCCGGAACTCAACTGTATTGCCATGATCCCGCAACTGGAAAAACCAGCCTGGCAGCAACGATCAATGGAGCAGGCAGCAGCAACCTGAAATACCTGACGGAGTATAATGGCCGGCTCTACTTTCGCGCAAAAAGCGAAACGAATGGCGTTGAATTATGGTCAACGGACGGCACGAGCTATAGCCCCGTCGCCGATCTGAATCCGGGCAGCGGCAGCAGCAATCCTATGTTTCTGACGGTCTGGAACGGTGCATTGTACATGCGCGCCGACAATGGCGTTACCGGAAATGAATTGTACCGCTTGCGGGATAATACTGGCATCACTTCTGCAGCGTTCAACGGGAGTGTGGTGCTGTATCCAAATCCCGCTCACGATATGGCCAACCTGAAACTGACGCTCCAAAAGTCAGAAATGATCAGCGTCGGCTTGTTTGATATAGGTGGTAGAAGGGTCTGGTCAAAGGCACCTGTGACCTATCGCGCAGGCAACACGGCCGTTAAGATTCCGCTTTCGGGACTTAGCTCTGGTCTTTACTTCTACCGACTTTTAGATGCTGATCGAAGGATGCTGGCTGCTGGGAGGATAGAGAAGCAATGATTGAACGTGCACTGCCTTTGCTTGATGTAAAACCCTGAAGATTTTTTATTAACGCGTCGCCACCATCTCCTGTCTACAATAGCCGACATCGCCGTCTTTTGATGGGCGAATAAATAAAAAAGGCGTGCAGCTCATAACTGCACGCCTTCTCGTATGACTCCGTTTCTTAAAAATCCAGTCCCAACGCTACATACCAGATCGGTTTCGTGATGCCATCTATATTCCAGGCCGCATCCACGCGAACGAAATAACCAAGCAGTGTGCTCCGAAGGCCAGTTCCATAACCCATAGCCAGACCACCACTTTCAAAGCGGGTCATATTCAGGGTTACCGGCGTTTGTGCTCCGGCCGCGTAGAAATTTCTCGTAGTATTCGTTGCATTCGGCAGCCAGCCATTCCACGCTGAGCCTATGTCTGTAAATCCTATGAGCTGCAGATGCCGCAGGAATGTCGACTGGATCGGGCGCTTCAGGAAAGTTTGCAGAACCGGTACCCTTACTTCAAGGTTCGCTACTCCGTAGCTATTGCCGTTGCGCGCATTCTGCTTATAGCCGCGAAGTGGTGTTACGAGCGCCTGGAATGCATAGTTCTGATCGGTAACCGGTGGCGTATTCCCTGACTGGGGAGAAAGCCAGCCGTCAACGCCGCCAAGGAAATAAAGCACATGCTTATCCCCTTCCGAGTGGGCTGACGCGAGTCTAAATGCGAAAATGCTGTTCCTGTAAAGCTTCTTATACCAGCGGAAATCCGTGCCGAAATTGAAGAAGCCGCCCTTGACTTCTGTACTGAGGCCGTAGAAATATTCGCTATAGAACTTATAGCGGAAACCTTCCCGGATATTGTTAGTCCGAGAAATGCTGTTATCGAAAACATATTCCAGCCGGCTCATTATCCAGTAATTCGACGTCCTCGGCAGGTAGGTCAAGCCGATGGTGTCTTCTGACTTGAAGTCCAGAACGTCCTGGCGCAGTCCCAGGGTCATTCCTAAACGGCGCCGGCGGTCCAACGGGTAAGACGCGGACCCTTGTACCAGATTTGTCGACAGCTTGCCGTTGTTCTCATGATAGAACGAGCCGCTGGAGTCGGCCACTAAAACGTCGTAAGGCTCGGTCTTCGACGTGCGCAGCCACAGTACGCCCCAGTCGACGCGATTTGTGAAATTCTGGTATTGCAGGAAATAGGTAAATCCAGAGAAATTCACGGGAAGGCGAATACCACCAGTGAACTTGTGATTCTCAAAAACATCATTCAGAGAAACGCTCAGTAATCCCCCTATAGTGGGATTGGCATAGCTGTTTGCATTCAGGTCCGCGCTCTGGTATTGGGTGAAAAGGATCGTGTTATCCACGCGAGCGGTAAAGTAGTCGGGCTTAAAGGAAAGCCTGTAGGGCTGCGCCTTGAGCTTGAGATACGTACTGTCCTTGATAAGCGGATTCAATACGAGCTCGGTGTCAACCTCGCCATTTTTTGCCTTGCGTTCGTCGGATCGCAACGTTGGGATGACCGTAGTTGTTGCCGTATCCGAAAATTCGCTCTGGAACGTATTGCCGGGTTTCATGACCGGCTCACCGGTTGCGGTCCGTTGTACCGAAGTATCGCCGATTGATGTTTGCAGTGCCGGAGATTTCGGTGCAGATTCGCGGAGCAGAACGCTCTTGCGAAGCTGCGTTGGATAAACCACTTTCGGCTCCGTGTTCTTTCCGGGAATGAGCAGATCGTGGAAAAAGACTTTGTATTCGTCGCCGATCTGCAAAACGTCGGCCACCTGCCTGGCGGCGGCATTATACTGGTGATTCAGAATGCTGCGCGAATAGTTAGTGATCGGGACCGGGACTGCCGAATCATAGTTGTTGCCTTTACGAACGAAGGTCACCACATATTTGTTCTGAATTCCGTTGGTGTCAAGGAGAAAAGCAAAGTTGTCCGGGCCATACTGGATAGGTTGCGTAATGTGTCCGCTCTTCAGGTAGGAGCACTGTAACAGCGTCGGGCTTTGCGTTTTGGTATCATAGAAGTACAGGTTCATTGGACCTGTAGGCAACTCGTTCACGCCTGCGGCTACGTGCAGATTCGGTGTAGGACGATTGCTCATGAAAAGAATGCCGCGCCTGGAGCCACCGGAAATGAACTGCGGCTGCGCATCATCCCATACATCGCTGGTGATCGGCGTCAGGCGCGAGCCCTTGATAGTAAAGGAATACAGATCGGTCTGGCTTTTCCGAACGGCAGCAAAAATGATCTGATCGTTGTCTTCGTTGAACGTCATGCTTTGCACTCGGTCGAAACGATTACCCGGGATGATGTAGTTCTCGATACGGGCCTTAAGCGAGTTATAGATACGCAGTCTGGTCTCCGGTCCGCGGCGGTACATAACGGCAAGCTTGTAACCGTTGTTGCTCCATGCGAGAATTGGGTAGTCCGGATCAGGTGTCGCCTCATTAAAGTCTTTCCTGCCTTCCCGAAGGATCAGGGAACGCGCCTGCTGTTCCGCCGTATGCTGCAGGTAGACGAAATATTCGCCTTCCTTGAACAGGCAATAGGCTACATCATGGCCGCGTGGAGAAACACGGATACTCTTAATAACACCGTTGTCTTTTGGCAGCTTTACCGTAGCGAGGGCAGCGTCGTTCGGCGGGGTTTCCAGGATGCCCGTATCCATCAGGAACTGACCCTTAAACCAGGTGATACAGGAATCATAGGCCGGAATGACTTTCATCCCGAGTGCCAGCTTGAAGCCCTGGTTCAGACTGCTCTTCATTTGCACGGCATAAAGCAGGGTTTTTGGTTGCTGGTCGCCATAGCGGTCGGCGATATATTTCCAGAATGCTTTGCCTGCGAGCTCCGGGTTACGCTCGGCAAGCGTGAAAAACCCGGTGTTAGGATAGGCAGCCAGCATATTCTTCCAGGCACTTTCTGCCGCGGCATCCCATCCGTCAACGAGGTATGCAATATATCCCTGCGACACCCATGGCGGCAGGTTAAGCATCAGCGAGTTTTTTACCACTTCCCGGAAATTATCGCCAAATAGAGATCGCTGAAGCACCACCTGGCTCATGCCGGCACGTATCTGGCGACGCAGATCCGTATGCACGCCGCTGAAGTAAACAACGAGCTTATCTCCGACGATGTCCACTGTGCCTGTCGCTGAATTTTCTAATTGGGAATCGAACTTGAGGCCGATATTGCTCTGACGGTATTCATCGTAACTATTGTATACAACAATATTGAAGCGCTTGGGAAAGGTGCCGCTCATTTTCTGCTCCACAACGGCGATGTCGCGCTCCGCTTGCTCTGCCACATACCGCGCCAGCGTAACGCCGCTACGGTCGTAGTGATAAATGCGGAAATGCTTGGTATCAAAGAATTTCCAGGGAAACTTTCTGTATTGTACGCGATTCTGGCCAAAGGTCTCGACGTTGGCCTGTGCTGATGCGGACGTAGTATGAAAGAGTAGGGCGAAGCAAATGGCAATGGCTGTTAAAGCGGCATAGCGATGCTTAGGCTTGAGCTGCGTCATGTGTGTGTTACTGCGAAAATTGGAATGTTCTCTCCCCCCGGCACCGTGGTGCATCTGTAAATTTGCTTCCCAAATTAGGGAAAAACCACCGTTCTATGCTTCAGTTACACAGCGCAGTATTCAATGCTTTTAGTGAAAACACTTACATCATCTTTAATGAGCATAAGCAGTGCTGGATCATAGACCCCGGCATGTATGAACCAGCGGAGATCAGATCAGTGACTGATTTTATCGCGCAGGAAGGGCTTAAGCCGCAAGGCATCATCAATACGCACGCGCATATCGACCATATTTTTGGTGTGCAGGCTATGATTGATACCTACAAGATCCCCTTTGCCCTGCACCCTCTGGAAAGCCCTGTGCTGGCAGGTGCTAAGGGCTCAGCCATGATGTTTGGATTCACGTTTGCCGACAGTCCCAAGCCTACTCAGACGATAAAAGAAGGAGAACCCCTGCAATTGGGCGACGACACACTCGAAGTGCGTCTCGCCCCCGGACATTCTCCCGGATCAGTGATTTTTTATTACTCCGCAGGCTCCTGGGCTATTGCCGGCGATGTGCTTTTTGCGGGCAGCATAGGTCGCAGCGATCTTCCGGGAGGCAATGCGGCAACGCTTCTGGACAGCATCCGGACGCAACTCTATACGCTGCCTGACGATACGATCGTTTATCCCGGCCACGGACCCGAGACAACTGTTGGCGAAGAGAAGCGCAGCAATCCATTCGTTCGGGGATAATTTTTTGCAAGCCTCTTGTATGTATTTAACGCTGTTTTGACAGCGGGAGGTCCTTGGTCGTTTCTAAATTCGTTTCCGCCTAAAAAATCGGCATACTTATGCGAAACGCACTTAAACCTGCTGCGCTGCTGCTCCTATGCAGCCTCGGCGTCGCGCCTGTTTTTGCACAATCCGGCAAAGAAGCTAAGAAGAATACGAGCAAGCAAGAGACCGTTGTGATCAAAAAAGGGCCGGGCGAGGGGACGACGATCATTGAGATAAAGGATGGGACCGTGTACGTAAACGGAGAGGCTATCGTGACCGTGCATGATGCTGAAGCAGCCAACATCCATAAAAAGGTCATCATAGAAGACGGCAAGGACGGCGACATCAAGAGCTTTTATTTCGACAATGGAGATAATACCCACGGGCAGCGCAAGGCGATGCTTGGCGTAATGACCGATCCGACTTCAGAGAAGGTTGGAGCATTGGTAAAGGATGTCACACCCGGCAGCGCTGCCGAGAAGGCTGGTCTGCAGAGCGGAGACGTCATAACAAGGGTTGACGGGAAGGCGATCAAGGATCCGCAGATGCTCGTGATGGAGATCATGGCGCAGCATGACGCCGGCGACGTGGTGACGATCAACTACGAGCGCAATGGCAAACAACAAACTACACAGGCGAAGCTGATGCCTGTAGATCCTAAGATCGGTATGCGCCACTTTCGGTTCGATCCTGAGGATGGCGACATGCCGAATATGATGCTACGCGGATTCCCGTTTGCCGCAGGAGTTGATATGAACGAAACGCCTAAGCTTGGTGTCAGCGCTGAAGATCGGGCAGATGGAGAGGGCGTACGGGTGCTGGGCGTGAAGCCGGGCTCTGCGGCTGCCTCTGCAGGCATTAAGGAAGGAGATGTCGTGACACGTCTGGATCGCGAAAAGGTCGGCTCCGTGGATGAGCTGCAGATGAAGCTTCGCAGCATGAAGGGCGGAGATAAGGTCCAACTGGAATACCAGCGTGCAGGGAAATTGACGACAACGGATGTATTGCTTCCAAAGGCCGTTAAGCGTAAGGACCTGTAAACACCGTGTTTTCATAAAAATCCCGCGGCAGCATTTGTCGCGGGATTTTTTTGTCGTCGTGGACGATTGCAGGATCGAAATATTGCGAAGATCCGCCAGCATTCATCAACGGATCGTGCATCCTGGGCCGATGATTCGATTTACCAATAACTCAGCTCGAGTCCCGTTCTTCCGACTCATTCGCCCGGGCGGTGCCTCCGATACCGAATAGCCTGTAGGCGAGGGACACTCCGGCCACATTTGCGTCTTTGTAGCTGTAGGTTTGCCGCGGAACTACATAATTACCTGTGCCGTCGATCACGGCATATTCCACCATTTTCAGCTTGCCTCGCGTGCTGAACGTGAGTATCGCCCGCACGTTCGTAACGCCCGGCGCATCGAACCGGATATTACAATCTTTCAGCCGGGCAATAACAGCATCGTCTGGAGTTCCCGCCACCTGCAATTGCATCGGCATCTTCATTCCCGAAAAGGGAACCAACTGCGGATACGTCTGATAAAGCCTGTACAGCCAGCCATCGCGCTGATCAGGCTTGTCAAGGCCGTCGGCGCATTGGGCGAGCGCTTCGTATGTGCGAGCCAGAAAGAGCTTTTCAAAGCTCAAATCGATGCCTCGCTCCCCTAATAATTGCGTCAGGATGGGCTCCGCTTCCTTATACTCGCCTTCCTTTACGTGCAGCCGGGCGATCATCAGCTTGAAATACTTTCGAATCGCGGGACGTGGATCGTTCGCTGCTGATTCGGTGAAGCGGCGAATGAAAAACCGCGTCGAAAAATTTTTCACTAGCTGGTAAACTTCGTCCCAACTTGTAGTGCTTTCCGTCGAAAAAAGACGGTAGAGCACCTGGTCGCGCTCGGGATTCTGGGCAAACTGATTTATGATGAGAAAGGCCTGCAGATAACGTTCTCCCGCCAATCGCAGCATATTCCCCATAACATTTGGCGTGTACCACCAGGCATTGTGCTCAAATCGCTGCATCTCGTACTCATGCTCTATCGTCATCAGCTTATTCAGCTGGATCGCAAAATCGTAATGGCTCTGTCCAAGCGTGGTGCCGATATGGAGTTCCTTGAATGCGGCCGCCCGATCCGCCCGTAGTTTGCTTTCCGAGACCTGCCCATCATAAAGGAGGCAGCGCGCAAGTGCAATATTGTACCATCCGAATCCAGGCGTGGAGCCGGCGCTCTGGATCATGTCTTTCATCAGGAGCTCGCCGCGTTTGGGGAGTCCTTTGTAGATATCTATGATGGACGTGTAATAAGCCCACTCCTGAAGCCGCTTGTCGCCCGGATCCTGCATCGAAGCAAGCTTGTACTCGCTTTCAGCATTCCTGAATTCGCCGGTTACAGTCTTAAACGTAGCGTAGTTGTTGTGTGGAAATAAAGGGGAATTGCGCAGCTTGTTGAAATAATATTCCGCAGAATCGATCTTCAGCGCATATGCATTGATGAGGCTCTTGTAATGATATACGCCTAAGTAGTCATTAGCATCAT
>JADMIO010800038.1_pt1 | contig 19594 bp, 15 predicted proteins | sample 8958161 | NCBI WGS metagenome assembly JADMIO01 (sample SAMN16585339, study PRJNA669376) | soil metagenome | isolation source: Crop rotation soil | place: USA: Cullars Rotation, Alabama | collected 2011
GGGCGGGAGGGGAAACCCTCCCGCCCTTTTTGTTTTCAGGCCGACCTCTTCCCGTCCCGCCCTTCCTGCCCGTCCCGCCCGTCCCGCCCTACCTGCCCGCGATCGTTTCGAGCTGTTTGAGGTGGTGAATCTGGTGCCCGGCCATCTGATGGATGATCCAGTCCACGGTCAGCGATCCGTATTCGGGGTGAGAGAGTGTTACGGCGCGATCGGCGTCAGACAGGGTCGCGAAGAGCGAAACGTTCATCGCGGTCACGCCGAGGAAGCCGTCGAGCGCATCCTGTCCTGAGGTCTTCGACTCGCGCGCCATCCAGGGGTCCTGATCGAAGGACTGCGCGGCGTAGCCGGGCGTGGTGAGCGCCATCCGAGCGCGATAGCCGAGCGCGATCTCGGTTTGGGCGAGGTGGATCAGGATCTGACGCGCGCTCCACTTTCCGGCCGCGTAGCTGCGCTCGAATTGCTCCGGGCGCCATTCGATCGCAATGGCGCGAATGCGCGCGGCGGCGTCCCGCATGGCGGCGATGGGTTCACGGTTGTCGAGGTCGGGGGTGTACGGAGTTGTCGGGGGCATGCTCGATCATAGTCGTTCGAGGTTCGTGGTTCTAGGTTCGACGTTCAACGACGAACGGAGAACGTCGAACGACGAACGTCGAACGACGAACGTCACCGTGGTGCGAGCTGCGCCAGCCTGCGGAGCAGCGGCCCCAGCGACTCCCAATCCTCGCCCAGCGCCCGCTTCACCCGTGCCTGCGCCCGGTTCCAGGCCGGGCGCGCCCGCGTCAGCACGGCTCGGCCCGCGTCGGTCGCCTCGTAGCGCGCGCTCCGTGAGCCGGATTCAGTCCGGCTCGACACCCAGGCCTTGCGAATCAGCCCCTGCAGATTTCTCGAGAGCGTCGACTGCTCCGTCGCCAGCCAGACGCTCAGCTGATCCTGCGATGCCCCAGGATGGCGCTCGAGTACAGCCAGCAGCGCGAACTGTGTCGCCTGAAGGCCGGCCGGCCGCAGCTCCTGATCGTACGCGCTGGTCAGCGCCCGCGCCGCCTGCCTGGTGGCAGCGCAGGCACAGATCAGATCCAGCGGCTCGCGCGGCGCTACTTCGCCGGTGGCTGCAGGAGCACGCGAAGCGGCGACAGCGGCCCCACCGCCACGAAGTCGAACTCGAGCATCCGCGCCTTGACGAGCGGCAGCTGCGCCGTCAGCGCGCGCGCCTCGTCGACCGTGCGCGCGCTCATCAGAAACACCGGGCCGCCGCCGTCCTGCTGAATCCACCATTGTTCGATTTTTCCGTCCAGGTAGAGGGTCACCGTATCGCGCACTTCCTGAGGCAGCAGCGCGGGCAGGCTCTGGCCCGGCGTCCCTGGCCCGCGCTTCGCGATCGCGAAGACCTTGATCGCGCCCGCCGGAATCGGAGACGGCGCCTGCGCCGGCGCCGCCGCCGCGGTCTGAGGCTGAGGCTGCGATGCCTTGTACCCAAGCAGCGGCTCGATTCGCTCGGTCAGCGACCGCGAAGCTTCGAGAATCGTCTCGCGCTCCTTCTGCCCGACGGGCACGATGATCATGCCATCGGGACCGACCTTGTTCATGAACAGGAGCGATCCGCGAACGCCGCCGATATCCGCATCGGTGAGGCCGGGACCGTAGAACATGACGTGCGGATTGGGATTCGACCTGGTCACCGCGCCGCTCTCGTCGATCTTGTAGCGCAGCGGCGACAGCATGTACGCGAGGCCGGCCTTGGCCGGCGCGCGGTACCGGCCGGAGGAAAAGCCGTCGGCAATCTGCTTCTCAATCGCGGGGAGGCTCGCACCGCCGAGGCGCAGCGCGCCGTCGGCGATGTCGATCGGCATCAGCGACGTCGCACCCTCCACGTCCCAGCAGACCGGGAAGACGTCGCCGCCGCGGCGGCTGACGATGCAGCTGAACGCGTTGCGGCCGTCCCGGGCTTTCACGTAGCCGGTCGACTCGAGGACCCACACGGCGGCGCCGTCGCGCAGGTGCGGCGGCGCCGCGTTGAGCGCGAGCTCGATCTCCAGTTCGCGCGGCAGCAGCGGATGGTCTGGCGGCGTGGCCGGCGTTTCGGACGCGAAGGCGGGCGTCGACAGGGCGAGGATCGCGGCGAACAGAACCCGGGGAATGGCTGTCATATGTATATACATATCACAGTCGGGACAGGTTCTAGAGTTTTCTAGGGTTCTAGGGTTCTAGGGTTCCGAGAGCGCAACCGCGGGATCCACTCTCGAGGCCCGGCGGGCTGGAATGTAGCAGGCGGCGATCGAGACCGCGCCGAGGATCGCCGCCGCGCCGGTGAGGGCGACGGGATCGAGAGGCGTGACGCCGACCAGCAGCGCGGTCGCGAGGCGGCCCGCCGCCACCGCCCCGGCCAGGCCGATCGCTACCGCAATCATGGTGAGCCTGAAGCCGCGCCCGACGACGTCGCGCAGCACGCGCTCACCCGAGGCGCCGAGCGCAAGCCTGATTCCGATCTCGTGCGTCTGCTGGGCCACGCCGTACGACGTGACGCCGTAAATCCCGACCCCCGCGAGCACCAACGCCACGCCCGCAAACACCCCGAGCAGCGCGGCGAGAAACTGGGTCGAGCCCTGGGTCGCCTCGACCTGCGCGGCGAGCGAGCGCACCGCCCACATCGGCTGATCCTTGTCCACCGCCCAGATCGCCTTCCTGACCTCGGCAGTCACCCCCATCTCGGGGCCGCGCGTGCGCGCGACCAGCGACGAGAAGATCAGCGGCACCTGGTAATGCGCGGCATAGAGCTGGGGCACCGCCGCCTCCGTGGCGGTGTAGTGCTTGGTGTCGCCGACGACGCCGATCACCGTGACGGGCCCGTGCGTCTGCGGCGTGGTGAACCGCTTGCCGATCGGATCTTCGCCCGGCCATTCCTTCTTCGCGAACGTTTCGTTGATCACCGAGACCAGCGGCGTCTGCAGGTCGTCGCGGTCGGTGAAGTCGCGCCCGCGCAACAGCGGTATCTTCATGGTCTTGAAGTAGTCGGGTGTGACGAGGTGGAAGCGCGCCTGCGGGGCCGACGCCGGATCCGCGACCGGGCGTCCCTCAACGACGTAGCCGACGGTGCCGCCGTTGCCGCTGAACGGAACGGCGCGGACCAAAGCGGCCGACTCGACGCCCGGAATGGCGCGCACGTTCTCTATCGCGCTCTTGAAGAAACGCGCGATGTCGTCGGGCTTGGGATACTTGGTCTGCGGCAGGCGGAACTGCAGCGTGAAGACTCGAGCGGTATCGAAGCCGAGCGGCGCGCGCTGCACGGCCATCAGGCTCTGAATCAACAAGACCGAGACGGCGACCAACGTCACCGACATCGCCATCTCGACCACCATCAGGACGTCGCGCGTCCGCCGGCCCACCCCCGTCGCGCGGCGTGATCCCGCCTGCAGCACGCGATTCAGATCGGGACGCGCCAGCCGCAGCGCCGGCGCCAGACCGCAGAGCATCGCCGTCAGCAGCGCCACGCCGCCGGTGAACATGAGCATGCGGACGTCGAGCGGCATGTTGGCGGGCACGGAAACGGACGCCGGCTTGAGCGCGGCGATCCCCTGAAGCGCCCAGCGCCCCAGCGTGAAGCCGGTACCGGACGCCACGATCGCGAGGAGCCCGGCCTCGACGATCAGCTGCCGCGTGACCGCACTACGGCTCGCGCCAAGGGCTGCGCGCAGCGCAATTTCCCGTTCGCGATCGACCGCGCGGGCCAGCAGCAGCTGGCTGACGTTGACGCACGCGATCAGCAGCACCACGCCAACCGACGCCAGGAGGAGCAGCAGCGCCGGACGCGATGTCCCGATGGCGGCTTCCAACGCCGGCTCGGCCGCCAGCGTGTGCCCAGCCTGCGCGGTAAACGACGCCACAGCGGTCGCCGACGGCTCGGCGCCGGCCGCTTCGATTCGCCGGCGGATCACATCGAGGTCGGCGCTCGCCCGTTCGACGCTGACGCCTGCCTTCAGCCGGCCCACGCCGAGCATGACGGGTCCGGCCGCACGCAGCCCTCGGGGAGCCGGAAACTGGGCGGCGGGAATGAACAGATCGGCCGACAGGTAGTATCCGTCGGTCGGCACCGAGGCGGGATCGAAGGTGGGTGCAATGACGCCGATGACGGTCAGGGGAACGCCGTTCAGCGTCATCGTCTTGCCGATCGCCGCCTCATCGCCGTTGAAACGCCGCTGCCATGTCTGGTGCGTGATCACGACGACCGGCTTCACCGTACCCGGGGAGCTTTCTTCTTCGGTAAAGAAGCGGCCGCGCTCGGGCTTCAAGCCCAGCACGTCGAAAAACGACCCGGTCGCAAAGGTGCCGACGAGGCGCTGCGGTTCGTCGACGCCGGTCAGATTGACGCTCTGCGGAAAGAACAGTCCGATCGCGTCGACGACGCCGCTCTGACGGACCTCTTCATATTCGAGATACGAGAGCAGCCCGCGGGGAAATTGCGGCGTCCTTCCCCAGACGTTGACGATCCGCTCGGCGTGCGGGTACGGCAGCGGCCGCAGCAGCACCGTGTTGACGATGCTGAACATCGCGGTGTTCGCGCCGACGCCGATCGCCAGCGTGAGAATCGCGACCGCCGCGAAACCGGGGCGGCGGCGCCAGAGCCGAAGCGCGTAGCGAACGTCCTGCATCAGCTTGTCAATCACGGTGCGTTCTCCAGACTGGAACGGTGTGTGAGGCGTCCGCGCCCCAGCCAACCACTCGACGGGTGCGTTGCGCAAGGTGTCGACGACGGCGCGCAGCCGGACACCCAGACTCGACGCTCCCGCCGCGCGACGCGCGCGCATACGATCGTCGAGCGCGTCGACGAGGCCGAGGCCGACGTCCCGTCGGAACTGCGGCGGATACAACCAGACCAGCCACCACGCGAAGCGGCGATCCGCCTTCGCTCGCGAGTCAGCGCGCGAGCTCCGGCGAGACAGGTCCGCCTTCGCGGCCCGGTCCGCCTGCGCGCGCAAGCCATTCGGCGCGGTTCGGCGAGAGATGTCAGGCACGGGACAGCAACCTGTGGGCGCGGGCGACCGTGACCAGGCGGTAGAGCCGCTCCGCTTCGGCGGCCGCCACCTTCCGGCCGGCCGGCGTCAGCCGGTAGTAACGCCTCCGCTCGTCGTCCTGGTCGGCCGCAGGACGGCGGGCCGACTCGACGACCCAGCCGTCCTTCAGCATCCGGTGCAGCGCCCTGTAGAGCGTCCCGGGCTCGAGCTGCAGGTCCCCTTCGGTGAGGCTGGCGACCTCCTGCAGCAGGGCATAGCCATGGCGGTCCTCGGCGGCGAGAGCGAGCAGAATATGGAATTCGACCGGTCTCAGCGTCATATCGATGTGTGCCGACTATATGCGCGGCACATATATCACGGCAATGGGTTCGACGGGCCGGACGGGAAGAAGGTTCCAATCCGCCTGCGCGCCCGCCTTCGCACCCTTCGGGTGCTTCGGCGAGGTCAGACGGGGCTCTGGACGACGGCCTTCTTGCTGCGGTGGGTGGAGATCATCTCCGGCAGGAGCTTCTTGCTGAGGTAGACCTTGGACTCGGCGTTGTCGGCGCCGTTGCGTTCGTAGCGGACGACCTCGAACCGGAGGTGATCGAGCGTGCCGCGCATGTCGTAGAACTTGTTCTTGGTCTTGACCACGATCTCGTCGAAGCCGTGCTCGATCGCCCAGAGCTCCTGCTGCTCGGTGAGCGCGCGGAAGAAACCCTGGCCGCGCCAATCGCGGCGGGTGCCCCCAATCCACGTGTAGAGCACGCGCCGCCCCGGGAACTGGACGTTGTCGCTCAAGCGATGGACCAAATCGACGAGCTTCGGCTCGGTCTCCGGCAGCTTGACCTCGTGCGCGACCTTGAACGACACCGGGACGAACGACCCGGGATCGTCGGGCAGCGGCGCGGTCGCGAGCAGGATGAGGTGCGAACGTCCCTCGAGCCGCTTCAGGATCTCCACCGCGGTCTTCTTGCGGGGGAACTCGCCGAAGTACTCTTCGATGTACTGAATCTCGAGCGCGCCTTGTTCGAGCTCGTATTGCGTGATGTGATATTCCACGGAGACCGGCATTTTATATGATTTCCCGCCGCCAATTCCTTCGGGCCGCCGCGCTGACGGCGGGCGGCGTTCGCCTGCACGCGGACCAGCGCGGCAAGCCCCGCGGCTCGGAATTCGTGTTCGCGCGGCTGCGCTACGACTCCGGCGACTGGGACTACAACCCGAAAGTCGCCGCCAACGTCCTCGATTCCGTGATCCAGTACACGCAGATCCCGGTCTACAAAGAGGAGGTCGTGATCTCAGCCGCGTCGGACGAGCTGCTCTCTTTCCCCTTCGTCTTCATGACCGGTCACAAGCTCGTGCGCTTCAGCGCCGCCGAACGCGAGAACCTGCGCCGCTTCGCCGACGCCGGCGGCCTGCTCTTCTCCGACGACTGCAACCACGACGTCAACGGCCTTTACGCGAAAACGTTCGAGCAGGAGATGGCCGCGGTGTTTCCCGGCGAGCCGCTGGCCAAGCTGCCGGCGTCGCATCCGATCTACCGCTGCTTCTTCACCTTCAAGGACGGCCCGCCGCAGACCTCGCACGAGTTGAACGGCTGGGGCGACAACATCGTGCACGAGTACTTGAAGGCGGTTGAACGGCGCGGACGCGTGTCGGTGCTCTACAGCAGCAAGGACTACGGCTGCGAGTGGGACTACGACTGGCGCAACAAACGCTTCCTGCGCGAAGACAACACCAGGTTCGCCGTCAACATCGTCGTTTATGCGATGGGGTGATCAGTGATGGCGCGTCAGAACATCTCGAGCGGCGCGAAGTGGGAACCGATCGTCGGCTACTCCCGCGCCGTGAAGATCGGCAATCACGTGTGGGTGTCGGGGACGACCGCGACCGGCGAAGACGGCGCGATCGTCGGCATCGGCGACGCCTACGCGCAGGCGAAGCAGACGCTGAAGAACATCGAAGCCGCGCTCGCGACAGCCGGCGCGGGCGCGAAGGACGTCGTCCGCACCCGCATGTTCGTCGTCAACATCGCGCGCGATTGGGAGGCGGTCGGCCGGGCGCACGGCGAAGTGTTCGGCAGCATCCGCCCGGTGACCTCGATGCTCGAGGTTCGAGCGCTGATCGATCCGGACATGCTGGTCGAGATCGAGGCGGACGCGGTGACCTCGACGTAGAGACGATCACCTGAGCGCCGCGAGCTCCGCCTTCGCGTGTTTCGGCAGCTCGAGATCGGCGTCGGCATCATTCCAGAGCGTGAGCAGGTCCTGGTACACCGCCCTGGCCTTGGCCATTTCACCCGCCTGCGCCAGCGCGCGGCCGAGATGCAATCGCGCCAGGGCGCCCATCGGATCGGCCAGCACCACGCCGGGGTGATCGATGATCTTTTGAAACTCCGCCGCCGCCTCGGCCGGCTTCCGCAACGCGAGGTAAGCCTGGCCGCGCACATACGTCGGATACATTGCGCCGAAGAACGCGCCGCCGGAACCGTAGAAGCTGATGCCCGGCTGGGCGAACTCGTAGGTGGCGGACGGCCGGAGCAGTTCGATGGCACGCGACGCGTCGTTGGCGCCTAGCGCGAACAGTGCACGGAGCGTCGGCACGTAATTGAACCTGACGGACGTGTCCTCGGGGAATCGCTTGTCGAGGTCGTCCGCAATCGCCTGCGCGCGCGTATGATCGCCGGCGATCGCCAATGCCAATGCCGCCGCGAAGCGGACGTGCCGTCCTTGCGGGACTTCAAGAGCATGCATGGCGTTGCGTTTGGCCGCGGCGTCGTTGCCGTACAAAGCTTCCCACAGCGCCGCGGAGACTTCTCGCACGGCGGCGCGTTCGCCCTGCCCGGCGGCGGCGGCGAGTTCCACCGCGTGACGCGCCGACAGCCGCGCGGACTCGAGACGCCCCGCCCGCGCTCGGACCAGCGCTTCGAGGTGCGCCCCCCAGTCCTCCACGCCCGCCTTGCCCTTGGTCTGCGCCGCCTGGCGCTCCATGTCAGCGGTGTCCCCCTTCAGGAATGCGAGGAGAAAGCTGAAAACGAGGTTCTCCCGGCCGTCGGCGAACAAACGAACGACATCACGAAAGGCCACATCGGCCTCGTTCAAGCGACCGAGGGCCATGTAGCCCGCAGCCACATTGAGATAGGCGGGAGCCATGTCGGGATCGAGTGCGATGGTGTCCCGGCCGGAGCTGATCATCAGCTCGTACTTGCCGGTACCTCCAGCGAAGAACCCCCCCTGCAGCCCGATCGCCACTGCGTCGCGCGGGTACGTCCTTGCCCAGAGCCGCATCGTCTCGCCTTCCTTCTCCAGATTGCCTGTCACCTGCCGCTCGTAAATCGTCGCGATCAAGAAGCGCTCCCGATCGTTGGCGCGATCGCGCAGCTCGTACGCCCGACTGGTGCTCTGTTCGCCGAGGAGCCACTCCCCGACGTTGCTGTAGGCCAGGCCCAGCCGCGCATGCGCGACAGCGAAATTTGGATCGATCTCGATGGCGCGCTTGAGGAGCGAGACCGACGTCGGCAAGTCCGTCGACTTCATCGCGCTGTTGTAGGCCTTCAAAGCGTCGAGCGATGGCGTGGTCGCTTCCTCCAGCGGCCTCGAGTGTTTCTCGACCGTCGAGAGCGACTCGCCAACCCGCGCCCGGAATTTCGTGGCGAGCTGGCTGAGAACACGCAGCACATCTTCTTTCCGGCCCGCCGTGAGCTGTTCCTGGGCGAGGAGATCTCCGGTGCCGCAGTGCTCGGCGCGGACCCCGAGCACGTACTGGTTCCCGAGGGTCGCAACCGATCCCCTGACGACCGCGGTGCTTCCGACTCTGACGCAGAGATCGCGCGCGACGTCATCGGTCAGTTTCGCGGTGGGGGCCTGCCCCATCAGCCGCAGCGTCTTGCGAATGCGATCGTCGGAGACGATGCTCAAGAACGGCGACTGTTCGAGCGCGACGGAGAGCCCCTGGCGCAGCGTCTCGTCGAACACGGCGTCACCGGTCGTGTTCGTGAAATCAGCGACGAGAATCGTATCCTTGTCCGTCAGCTTCGGCACGCGATGAAGGAACACATAGCCGGCGGCGATCGCGGCCGTAAGCAGCGCGGCACCGCCTGCCATCAGCCACGGCATTCGCCGTGTTGCGCGCGCGGGCGTCGACGGCACTGCCGGAACCGGCGCCGATTCGCTGTCGCGCTTCGCCCGCTGCAGATCCGCGCGGAGCTCGGATGCGTGCTGGTAGCGCAGCCCGCGGTCCTTTTCGATCGCTTTCAGGATGATGTCTTCGATCCGGCCCGACAGCTCCGGCCGGATCTGCCGCGGCGCAGTCGGCGTATCGTGCAGGATGGCGGCGGAAATCACCGCGCTCGTCGCGCCGTCGAACGGCTGGCGGCCCGTGGACATCTCGTAGAGCACGAGCCCGAACGAGAACAGATCCGAGCGGCCGTCGACAGCTTCACCGCGCAACTGTTCCGGCGACATGTAAGCGACCGTGCCGACGGTGTGTCCGTCAGCGGTCAGGCCCGGGTCGGCCAGCCGGGTCGAATGCATCGACGCGGCCTGCGCCTGCTCGTGGATCGCGGCCTTCGCGAGACCGAAGTCGAGAATCTTCGGACCGTGATTCGTCAGGAAAATGTTTGCCGGCTTGATGTCCCGGTGCACGATGCCGGCCGCGTGCGCGGCGTCGAGTGCGCCGGCCAGCGCGGCCGCCAGCTCGATCACGTCGGCTTGCGGCAGCGGTCCGCGCTCGAGCCGCCGCTGCAGCGTTTCTCCCTGCAGCAGTTCCATGACGAGGAACGCTTCGTGCTCGGTCGCGGCGCCGACGTCGTGGATCGTGCAGATATTCGGATGCTGGAGCGCGGCGACAGCGCGGGCCTCGCGCTCGAACCGGGCACGCCGGTCCGGACTGGCCGCAACACCGGAAGGCAGAACCTTGACGGCAACGGTCCGATCGAGACGGGTGTCGCGGGCTTTGTAGACCTCGCCCATTCCGCCCGCGCCGAGCGGCGCGAGGATTTCGTAGGGACCGAGGCGGGTGCCGGCGGACAGGGCCATCTTCAGGGCTGACCGCGAATTGTACGCGGTCAGCGCCCTGAAGTCGGCGATCAAACTACTTCGCGGCCGTCACCTCGATGCCGGTCGCGTGCATCATCGTCCCCATCGTCGTGTACTTGACGGTCACGCGATTGCCCGCTTCCAGCAGATCGGCGATCGTCGCCTTCCCGCCCTTGGCCTTGCTCTTGGTGCCGATGCCCTTGCCGACGACCTTGGTCTTTTCGTCGACGGCGAAGGTCGTGTCCTTCGAGTCGGCGGTCACGACCAGCGACGAGCCCGACACCGATTTCACGACGGCGTTGGCCAACATCCCCGGCTTGTCTGCGGCCGACGACACGACCGGTAACACCGCGATCATCACCGCGAGAATTGAGAGGATCCGCGCCACGTTCTTCATCTCGGCCTCCAGAACGGAATAGGTTGAGGCCGAAGGCTATCACACGCTAGCCGCCCATGCGCTGCAAAGCGGCGACGCCCGAGCGCATGGCGCCGCGCCAGATCGTCAGGCTGAGCGCCAGGGCCCCGCCAAAGCTCAGGAACATCAGCGAGATCTGCGCCGGCGCCGGCGGCCGCCCGCGCGCCTGCTCCACGAGGTAGACCGAGGACGGCCAGCCAAGCAGGGCGATCATGGCGAGCACGAACAGGACGGCCTGCATCATGAACATCACGCCGCCGTACGAACCGGCCGCCTGGCTGGCGTCCGCGCCAAAACGCGGGTAGCGGGCGCCCAGGCCTACCGCGAGCCCAACCAGGGCGAAGCTCATGACACCGATGCCGATCGCGGTGATCACCTTCAGGAACGGATCGACCCCCAAAAACTGGTTCGCCGCGACCGTCAGCACCTCGGTCAACGCCAGCACCGGCACCAGCGCGGTCCAGAATTTGGACCACAGGAAGTCGCGCATCGTCACCGGCGACGTCCGAATCATCCAGAACGCCGCGCCCTCCGACGACACCGCGGGGAATGCGAAGCGCACGGCGACGGTCGCCATCACGAACCCGGCCATGCCGAGATTGATGAACGCGTAGATGTTCTTGAGGAAGCCGCTCATGTACGGAATCCTCGAGAGATCGAGCACGCTGAAGTTGTAGAGATACAGCAGCATGAGCGCGAGCAGGAGGAGCAGCTGCGACCACTGGCTCACATCGCGCAGGAAGATCTTCAGGTCTTTGACCAGCAGCTGGCGTCTGATCGGGGACAGCGGCAGCGCGCCGGCCAGCGCGTCGAGCGCGCGGAACCGCGTGAACCGGGCCTTCGGCGCTTCCTGCGATCGGCTGAACCCCGAAAAGTACCAGCGTTCGCTCGCCGCCCGCAGCATCACGACGAACGCCAGCGCCGTCGTCCACAGCGCGCCGGCATGCAGGAGATCGCGTCCACCCTGCAGGCTCGCGAACAGCGTCTCGCCGGCCCAGAACGACGGCAGCAGCGGCGTGATCGGCGACTGCAGCGTCGCGAAAAAGTCGGTGAGATCGGGCAGCGATTCGACCTTGAGCAGCTGTTCCGGCCGCATGAAGCGCAGCACGACGACCAGGCTCGCCGCAAACAACAGCCCCATCAGCATCAGGATGTCGCGCGCCCGCTTCGCCGGGAAGGTATTCACGAGGACCAGCGTGGCGGCGGTTCCCGCCGCCACCGGAATCACGGAGAACGGGACGATGGTCAGCAGCGCGGTGGCGTAGAACACGGGCCCGGCGCATTTCGCGCGGCCGACACCGAGCAGCACCGGCACCAGGAAGATCACGACCATCCAGGAAGCCTGGATGACGGTGCGCAGGAACCTGGCGTGAAACAGCCGCCGCGTCGCCACCGGCGCGACCAGCAGCAGCCGCAGATCGTCGGCGAGGAAGAAGGTCGAGAGCGCGGTCACCACGCCGCTGAAGGCGAGAAACGACAGGAACGTCAGGAACAGCCACGACAGTCCCATCCGCAGGAGAAAGTCGCCGAGCTCGGCGTAGTCCGCGAGATGGCCGGTGAGCCACAGGGATCCGCTATACAAGGCGGCGCACACTGCCACCGCCACGCCGCCGAACAGGACACCGCGCGACAGATCGCCGCGCTCGCGGCGCCGCGCGCGATTGCGCGAGGACAGCACGTGCGGCAGGAGCAGATAGGGATACGCCTGCGCCATCACACGATCTCGTCGATTTCCTGCAGCGCGCTGCCGCCGGTCAGCTTCAGGAACACCGACGTCAGCTGGTCGTCGTCTTTTTCGCCCATCGACCGGATGTCGGCGACGGTGCCGCGGGCGATGATCTTGCCCTTGAGAATGATGCTGATCCGATCGCACATCTCCTGCGCCACTTCGAGCGTGTGGGTGCTCATCAGAATCGCGACGCCGCGCGCGCTCATGGTGCGAAACACGTCCTTGATCAGCCGCGCGCCGCGCGGATCGAGACCGACCATCGGTTCGTCCACGACCACCGCGCGGGGACGATGGAGAAAGGCGGCGCACATGACGAGGCGCTGCTTCATGCCATGGGAGAAGCTCTCGACCAGCTCGTGCTCCCACTTGCCGAGCTCGAACAGCTCGAGCATCTCGCGGACCCGTTCGGCGATGCCCGGCGCGCCGAGCCCATACAGGCCGCCGTGAAACGTCAGGAATTCGCCGGCCGTGAGCTTCTCGTAGATGAACGGACGGTCGGGAATGAACCCGAGCGCCATCTTCGCGTCCTCGGGGCGCGACGCGAGATCGTGGCCGTTCACCAGAATCCGGCCGGAGGTCGGCTTCAACAACCCCGCGATCATCCGCAGCGTCGTTGTCTTGCCCGCGCCGTTGGGGCCGAGGAAGCCATGAATCTCTCCGGGCGTGACGTCGAGGCTGACGCCGTCCACCGCGGTGAACTTGCCGTAGCTCTTGACCAGATCGTGAATGGCAATCATCGGCGGCACGCGCAGCACGCGGACTCGCGCCGCGGAATCGGAATCGCCACCGCGCCGAGATCGAGCGGCTCCTTGCCGACCAGGATCGGCGTCGAATTCGGCGCCAGTTCAACGTCGAGCACGTCCATCGTCAGCGTCCCCATCAGCGGCAGGATTGCCGCCTGCTTGTCGAGCCCGCCGCGCGCCAGTCGAAGGTGCGTCGCGTTGGCCGGAAACTCGTTCAACGTCGGATCGACCGGAAGCCACAACCCTCTTCTAGCCACCAGCCCCGAGCCCCCAGTCCCCGTCTCTTCGAGAAACACCTCGGGCCACGCGTGGTAATAGAACGCGCCGTGGATGTAGACCAGGCCAACGGCCATGCGTGCCGGAATGCCCAGCGCGCGCGCCATCGCAACGTAGAGTGCGGTGTGCTCGTTGCAGTCGCCGACCTTGGTACGCAGGACCTCTCGCGCCGACGGCAGGCTCACGGTCGGCTTCTTTTCGAGCAGCGCGTTGACGTACCGGGTGAGCCGCTCGGCGCGGGCGCGCGCACCGCTGACGCCCTGCACCGCCTTGGCGGCCTCGGCCACGATCTCGGGCGCGTCGCTCTCCACGAAGGCTTCCGCGGCGAGATAAGGCCTGAGGTCCGCTTCGACGCGATCGGGCTTCAGCGCTTGCGGGTCGCGCAGCTCGAGGATGCCGCCGGCAAACCGCTGCGCGCCGCCGTCGAGATCGGCGGCTGGCAGCTCGGCACCGCCAAGGCGGATGCGCATCAGACGCACGTCGCGCGGTTCCGGAATCGGCGTCTTCATCCGCGGCGCAACGGCTGCCGCCTGGAGCAGATCGACCTGCATGCGCCGCGACACCGCCATCGCCCGCGCGCTGTCCGCGGATTCGCGTACGGTGATCAGCCCGAGCGGACTCTCCTCGCGGACGACGTCGCCCGTGTCGGTGATCCACGACGATGTCTTGAGCCCGGCAAATTCCATCTCGACGCGAAACGCCGGGATCGGCGCGGCGCCGGATCCGCGCACCAGCTCGCGCCGGCCGACCGCGACATTCACCTTCGAGTTGCGAAGGGTCGCCGGATCGAACACCGTCCATTGATGTTTGGCGCCCGCGACGAGGCCGCCATTGGCGAGGCGGCGCGAGATGTTTTGCGACAGCGCAGGCGGCTCGTCGAGCTCGCGGACTTCGGTCCGGGAGCCGCTCGCCGTCTTGACGTCGAGCGTGAGGCGGAGGCCGTCGAGGCGTCCGCGCACGTCGATCGGTCCGGTGCCGGGATCGAGCGAGAACTCGAAGGATTGCAGCGCGAAGCCGCGGTCCACGCGCGCGGTGGTGCGAATGGTCGCCGCGGTCGTCGCGCCCAGCAGCGACATCTGGAGCCGGCCATCTTCCTCCAGCTCGTAGCCATCGCCGGTCGGCCGCGTCTGGCTGACCGTGAACCCGATCTTCTCGCCGCGATAGTAGACGCCGCGCCAGACCGCCGCCGATCCGTAGCGGGCCAGGTCGGCCGCAAGGTTCGTCGACGCCTGCAGATACGAGCGGTTGATCAGCACCGCCATCACGATGAGCCAGGCGATCAGCAGCAGCCAGGAGGCCGGGCGGGTGACGGCCCGCGGAAGGGGACTCAGGAACGCGCGCATGTGTCGGCCGGGTTATCGGTGGATCGGGGGCTGGGGGCTAGGGACTGGGGGCTAGTGGAGACCTGGGACTGGAGACCTGGGACTGGGGACCGGGGACTGGGGACTGGGGACTGGGGATGGAAAGCTAGCCCCAAGCCCCCAGCCCCTAGCCTCTACGTCGCCGTTTCTTCGACGCCGCCTTCGATCTCGCTGCAGACTTGACGACCATCACGCGCTGCCAGGCCAGCGTCATGGCTTCGCCGACGGTGTCCGGATCCGCCGACGCCAGCCGCACCATCGTCGACCCGCCGCGGCCCCACGCGCCGGCAGCGGGCACGAATGCGCCGGGCGCCGCGCGCATGAACTCGGCCTGCTGCTCCGGCGTCAACGACACCATGCCGACCACCGCGTCGGCCGACAACGTCGCGAAAATGCGGCCGTTGGCGGCCCGGAAATCGGGGTGCCCCATGTGTTCGCCTTCGGTCGCGCCCTGCATGCCGAGCGCGATGCGGCGGAACTGGTTCGGCGTCACGACGGTCAGACCGCGGGCGAGATGGACGTCATTCTGAAGTCTTCAATCTTCATCGGTGGAACCAGCGCCGTGCCGGGATTGTCGTAGGCTTCGCCGACGTGCATCGGCACCGGCTTGCCGAGCATCGTGATGTTGTTGAAGCCGCGCGCCGGGCCGTCGTTCCAGCGGAAGTTCTGCACCGGGCCGGCGATCTCGCCGTTCTCGATCAGGAAGAGGCCGTCGCGCGTCATGCCGGTGTTGAGCAGCGTCATCTGTTCCACCGGCCGGATGTACCAGAAGAAGCTGACCAGCAGGCCGCGGCGGGTCGACTTGATCATCTCCGCAAGGGTCGCCTCGCCGCCGTCCATCACCAGACTCTGGTTCGGATTGGTCGGCGTGAACGGCCTGTCCTGCTTCTTCGCCCAGTAGCGATCGTAGAACAGGTTCTTGACGACGCCTTTTTCGACCCAGGTGACCGGGCGCGCCGCGAGACCGTCCGGACCAACGGGCGTCTGGCGCAGGACGTCGTTGCCGACGTCGCTGCGGATCGTGATGTTGTCGCCGAAGATCTTCTGACCGAGCTTGGTGGTCCCTCGCTCTTTGCCGCTCATGAAGCTGCGCCCTTCCTCGGCGGCGCGCGCGTTCAGCGAGAACATCATCAGCGACAGAAAACGGGCCGCGGGACGCGACTCGAGGATCACGGTGTAGTTGCCGGGCTCGAGCGCTCTCGGCTTGCGCGACTTCATCGCCTTGTCCGCCGCGATCTCGGTCAGCGCCGCCGCGTCGATCTTCGACACGTCTTTCAGGCCGGTCGTGCCGGCCCAGCCCGACCCGGTCCCATCCGACGTCCGGCAGGTCAGGATGAAACTGGCCTCGGCGTAGCGGTTGTACGCGAACAGGCCTTCGGAATTGGCGAGCGCGTCGGTCCAGTGCAGCTTGGGGATATAGCCGGATCCGAGCACGCCTTTCTTCTCGCACACGTCAACGCTCTGCTTCACCATGCGCGCGCGTTCGGCCGGGCCGAACGCCACCGCTTGAGGCAGCGCGCCGTCGATCGGCAGGTAGTCCTGCGGCGGTTTGACCAGCGGCATCAGCTCCGGGTTGTCGGGCCGCCGTTTGGCCAGTTCCTGCGCCTGTTCGATCGCCGACTTCAAGGACGCATCGTCGAACTGGTGCGTGGACGTCGTCGCGGATTTTTGTCCGTAGTAGACGGTGATCAGCACTTCCTGATCGTGTTCCACCAGGTTGGCCGTGATGGTGGAGTTGGCGTAGCGCGTCGCGGAACGTTCGCCGCCCGAAAAACGGACCTCCACGCCGTCGGCCTTCGCCAGGTTCAGCACCTTATCGGTGATCGCTTTCACTTCCTCACGGGTATAGCTCACGTTCTAATCCCCAATCCCTGCCCTATGCGTACGCCGCGCCGACCATGATTTTGCGAATCAGGCACGGCGCCGAGCCATGCGACGGATGATTCGATTGCACGGGCTGCCCCTTGGCGTCGCCGGTCAAGCCATGGTGCTCCCAGGTTTCCGGCGGGCCGACTGCGTCGAGATTCGCCCAGAAGTCGGTCGTGATCGCGTTGTAGGTGAAGTCGGTGACCATCCGGGTCTTCTTGCCGTTCTTGATCTCCCAGAACGCATCGCCGCCGAACTGGCCGTTGTACCGCTGCTGATCGATGCTGAAGCTGCCCATCCCTTCGACCAGCACCCCGTCCTTGACGTCGGCGATCATCTGGTCGACGGTCGGCGACCCCTTCGGCCCGGGCTCGAGCTGGACGTTCGGCATGCGCAGGAACGGATAGTTGCGCCAGTGATTCGCGAAGGTGCAGCCGCGGCTTTCCTTCTCGCCCACCAGGTGCGCGGTCTCGCGATTGGTCTGCAGCCCGACGAGAATGCCGTCCTTGACCAGCGGCCATTTCTGCGCCTTCACGCCATCGTCGTCGAAGCCAACGGTCGCCATGCCCGTCGGGAACGTCCGATCGGCGCTGACGTTGAAATGCTTCGAGCCGTATTTCAGCTTGCCCACGTCGGCGATCTTCACGAAGCTGGTGCCGGCGTAGTTCGCTTCGTAACCGGCGATGCGATCGACCTCCGTCGCATGGGCGACGATCTCGTGAATCGTGAGGCCGAGGTGCGACGGCATCAGCACGAGATCCTTGAGTCCCTGGCCGACCGGCTTCGCCATCGAATGCTCGACCGCTTCAGCCGCAACGCGCTCGGCGTTGCCAGGCAGATCGACCTGGGTCAGGAATTCGTAGCCGGCGGCGGCGAGGCGCTCGTAGCTGCGCGTTTTCACCTGGCTGCCGGTGCGCGCGGTCGCGTCGATCTCGCAGTTGGTGAAGTGAAACACCTGCTCGATGAACGAGCCTTCGCTGGTAGCGAGGTACTTCCACTCGTGCTCGAAGCCGACCGTGGCCACCGCGAACAGCACCGAGCTGTTCTTCTGCATGGTCGCGGTGACGCCGCGGAGCATGTCGATCTTTTCCTCGAGCGGCACCGTCCATGGATCGGTCTGAATCGGCACCTGCCAGAACTCGTCGTAGACGGGAACCGGCGCGAGCTGGACGTCGCGTTTCTTGGCCACTGCGCTGGCGCGGGCGACGTCGGTCGCCACGCCGGTCACCCGCTTGATTTCATCGGGGCTGACGAGCGGGCTGCTGGCGAACCCCCAGACGCCGCCGTGGATGACCCGCACACCGAAGCCATACGTCTCGGTGGCGTCGCCGCCCGGTCCGAAGCCGCCACCGCCGCCGGCGCGCATGATCTGCCCGTTGCGGACCGCGATGTTCTGCGCCCGGTTGCGCGTGAATCTGATGTCGGCGTACGAACAGCCGAGGCGTTTGGCTTCGGCCAATGCAGCGCCGGACCATTCGCGATACTTGGGGTCGCGGACGGCCGGCGCCTGTTCGAGCGCGGAGTCGAACCCGCGCGCGTAAGCCCAGCGCGGCACACTGGCGGCGAGGGCGCCCGCGGTCAGCGACTGGAGAAACCTTCGGCGAGAGGGATGCATAGTCGCCAGATTACCGTACGCCGCTGCGGCGACGCAGCCACCATTCGGCGGAAAGGCACAACGCGAACGGCAGTATCCACCAGGAGGAACGCATCGGGTGCCGTCGCCGAGGCACTCGCGGCGCCGTGACGGCCGTCCGGACGAATCGTTCGAGATCGGCCACTCGCTCCGGCGCCACGTCGATTCCGCGATGCGACGATGCCAGCATCGCCAGCGGCGGCCGCACGACGGGCACCGCCCGATGGACGCTGGTCTGCACGAGAAATATCTGCGATGCCGTCGGCGAGCCGGCCGATGATGGCGTGGCCTCGACGTCGATGCGCGAGCGGCCCGGCGTGCTTCTCGCCGCGAAGCGGCCACGATAGACGCCGGTTTCCGCCTCGGGCAGCAGCCGGATCGGATCGCCGTCAACAGCCGCGCTGATCGAGTCCACATCCCGCGCGCGCACCATGACGGCGACCATTTCTCCCGTTCGCGGCAGCGGCGGATCGAGGCTGAGATCGATCGGGAGCGGCTTGGCCTGCGCCAGACCCGCAAGCGTGGCCTGCCAGAATCGATCGAACGCGTTATTGTCGGCGGCGCGGTAGCGCCACGCGTCCATGGCGCCCGACAGCACCAGCCGGCCGCGGCCCCGCGGAATCGACACGATGACCGGGGCGCCGTCTCCCGGCACGCGAGCGACGACGTCGGCCATCGGGGGCTCCGACGGGAAGATGAGCAGCTCCGACGCCTGAAGCGCGGCGACCGCCGGCGTCATCGACAACCTGGCCGGCTGCTCCAGCAGACGTTCGACGAAGCCGCCGGCGGCAATCAGGTCGCGGGCCGCTCCGGCGTCGATCCGTTGATCGGGAACCACGACAACCGTTCCTCCGCGCTCGCGCATGAAGCGGTCGAGCGCCGTGCCGTCGGCCGCCGTCAACCGATCGAGGCCGCCGACCACGAGGACATCGGCCCGATCGATTCGCGCGTCGGCGAGGGGCGAGGGCTGTCCGGTCTGCACGGTCACGCCGCGTGCCGCGACGCTCAGGGCGGCGACCTCGAACCGCGCGTCCGCTTCGAGCGCCCGCCGCACGAACGTGGTCGCCCACGATGGCCGCGGCTCATGGAACTGCACGGCAAACGGCCGGCGCCGCGCCGCGACAACTAGGTCGGCGGCGGCTAGATCGCCAGACGTCGATGCCTCGCTGAGGCGCACGGTCATTGCGTATGGCGGTTCGCCCACCGGCACGACGTCGATCCCGGCACGCCAGTGCGTCTCGCCTTCCGTCCATTGATGCGAAGCTCGCCCACCTTCCAGGCCCGCGATGACGGCGATCGCATCCGTCGTCCGGCCCGCGCGTCCGGCGCCTCGCACATCGACGTCCAGGTGAATCACCGTGCCGGGAGGCACTTCTCGCGGTGCCGCGATTCGGACCAGCGCTGACGGCTCGGAAGCCGCGGGCAGTGTGACCGTCGCGGCCAGCAGCGTGTCCGGCACGGGTTCCACGGGATAGCGATCCCCGACCACGATCGCGGCCGCGGCATCCGACGTCAGTCCGGGCACGAGCTCGTACTCGGGGGGAAAG
>JADMIO010647534.1_pt1 | contig 19593 bp, 20 predicted proteins | sample 8958161 | NCBI WGS metagenome assembly JADMIO01 (sample SAMN16585339, study PRJNA669376) | soil metagenome | isolation source: Crop rotation soil | place: USA: Cullars Rotation, Alabama | collected 2011
GACAACTTGTCCACGTGGAATTCTAAGCTTAGGATCCCAATGTGCTGGAAAGTCGGCTTGAGCCGGTAATCGACCGTGAGCGGCACGTGCCAGATCGTGCCGTCGTACGTGCGCACGCGGTCGGCGATCCGCTGCACCTGCACACCTTCGATCGGCTTACCGCCGACCAGGCAGGGGAGATGGCTGAGCGTGGTGCTCTCGACGAGATAATTTCCGTCCACCCAGCGGCGGGCCGCTTCGTAGCGGCCGTAGTTCGCCAGGTGCTGCTTGGTAATTCGGGCCACGCCGCCGACGTGCGAGTAGCGGCTGCAGGTGAACAGCTTGATCGCGCTGGAGATGAATCCCCGGCCCGCGAAAATCAGCAAGTCGCCCGGCGCCAAGCCGGCCGAGTCGATATTCATCACGCCCACCCATCCCGGCTCGTCGTTACGATCCGGAACCACGGGCTCAGGCCTTAGAGCTTTCCTTCGCAATTCGCTGGACCGTACGATCGCTCAGCCGCGCCTTTTTGGCGATCTCCGGCACGGTATACGTGCGCGGCGGTGTCATGAGCTTTTGAATCGCTTCGCGAATTACGTCGGGCGCTCTTTTGCCTTGCGCCATGGTTCCGGACCTCTGCCCCAGTAATGAATTGAAATTAAGGGGAGGGGTGACAAGCAGCCGTCGCAGGTGCGCTTGTCACCCGGTGGGATAGGCTCGATTGCAGTTGCTTATCGACCTTTTCCCTCTCGCAGGTTCGTCCATGGCCACGGCGCCCGCCAAAGTCGCTCTTACCAAGAAGGTACTCACGCAATACCTCGCGTCGGACGCGAAGCGCTTGGCCCTCGGACGACAGATCGACGAGTTGGAACGGCAGCTTAAGCCGGTCAAGGAAGCCATTTCGGCGCATATCGATCAGGTCGGGGGAAGCGATCGTACGACGACGCACCACGGCTTCGTTTTGTCGGCGACCGAGTCCCTCGGACAGCCGAAATACAAAGATGCGTTCCTGGCGATCGCCACGGAACAGGAAAAGGCGGACTTGGAAGCGAATCGGCCGACGGTTCGCAAAATCCACGTCGCCCCTGAAGTGAAATGAGCGACTGCACCTCGGAATACCTGCGCGGTGTCAAGCCTCTGCCCGACGGCATGCTCCGCATGATGGAGTGGGAAGAAGAGCGAGCACTTCCCATCGGGTTGAGGCTCAGCAAACGCGCGCGGCTGAAGATCGCCCAGGCGATCTACCGCCGGCAGCTTGAGATTCGACGCCGGCAAGCGGCCTTTGAAATCGAAGAGCTTTTAGCGATGCTGGAACCCTAGCCCGACGTCCGCTCTCTTGTTTGCGGAGGACTCCGCCATGCTTAAGTTCAACACAATCAACAACGGCGATCCGGTGCACTGGTACGGCACCGTAGCGGCTCACTCGGGCCACGTGCGATGTAAAGACGTGATCGAGCGGACGATCGTCATCGAACGTTCGGACGGCACGATCCATCAGTTCAAGGCGGACCAGCCGCGGCTCTTTGCGACGCTCCGGCAAGCCGTCTTCGACCGGGCCCGTGAGAAGCTGGCCAACGCTTCCAGGGAAATGGCCGAAGCCGCGGTGTTGTTCCACCAGGCTGGCTTTAACCCCTACGGCGACGAGATGCCCGAGGCGCTGGTCGAGGCCCACGGCTAAACGGTAATTAAGAGGAAACCATGACTTGCCATCAGCAGGTGAACGACGCACTCCAGAGGTTGGGTCCAGCGAAGCTGCCGGGGCGTTTCACGTCCCGAGCGGCTCGTCGATACGGCGTCAGCCGCAGTTTGATGGCGCGCATTTTCCCGAGGGCGATTGGCCAGCGGTTTCAAGGGCTCTTCGATCGCATCCGCGGGGCGAAAGCCGCCAAGGCCCAAGCCGACCGGCAGCAGTTCATGTTTAGTTACGTGTTTGCAGATGGCACGCGCGAGGCGGCGATGGCGCCGACGCCGGGCGACGCCCGGGCCGCGCTGAAGCGCCGCCGCGGCAAGCTGCCGACGGTCGTCAAGAAGAGCCGCGAACCGTTTCCGTTCTAAATGGAGCCATACGGCGCCCTATCGTAACCCCGGTAACGAATCACGATGTTCGGACCTTGCACGCTCACGAATTTCGCCGTCGGTCTCAGCTTGTCGCTGTTGGGCCTGGGCATTTGTTTGCTTCTGATCAATCGGACGCTCGCTCAAATCCGCGACGTGTTAAAACATCGGACGCCCAAGCCTCTCGATCGTTGGTATTTGAGAAATCCGCCCAAGCCTGGCCGGATTTTCTATTTGAACGAAGACGAAGAACCAGGCTTTGAAAACCCGCGGGGCTGATCATGTTCGCCGTGCTGGAAAAGGCGCTTTACGCCTGGTCGCTCACGGCGATCGACTTTCAGGCGCCCGACGTCGCCGTGCTGCTCATCGCCGGCGGCTTGGCGATTAGGATCTCCGGCGAGTTGGCCTCTTAGCGCGCGAGCCCATGTTCTTCATCGGCGAGATTTATCTGAACGGCCAAGTTCTCAAAGACGTGCAAGGCGTTGAGATCGAGTACGGCATCGATCCCGATGGACTGCCTTACATTCATGAGGTAGAACCCGCTACCGACTTCCAAGAGTTCACGGACCAGGTCATTGCAGCGATTTGTAAATCGCTTGGAATTCGGTCCTGGCAATTAGGAAGACGGCATCAGCGGCCGCTGCGAGGCATCCTTCGGCGTCCATCGAGACGACGGTTTTAACGCATGGCCATGACGCCCTATTGCCGTTGGAAACTTCGCAAGCTGAAAGTTCGGTTGTGGCACAATCTGCCGCGGCATCAACGGCGACTGCGCGGCGTGCTTTGTTTCTGCGCTCCTCCCGGCTTCGTACTCGTAACTGGCGGCTGGAAGTCATTCCGGCGCCGTTGCGGCCGCGGGCTCGAGCGGCGATCGACGGGCTGAGGCGGATCCGCGCGCACCTGGCGGCGATCGGTGGGGCAGGTCCCCTGCATATATTTGGCCACGTTCATCGGCGGGCCCAAGTCGGCGTCGATGTAATACTTCTGAGTCACCCAGCGGGCCGAGTGCCCGAGCAGCTCGGTGGCGTCCTGTCCTTCGTGGTGCGCGATGGTCGCCGTGGTGCGACGTAGCTTCTGCAGGAGATCGCGACGGCCGTGCGGCAGTCCCTCGGCCTTCAGCACGCGCCGCAGCCGTTTGCGAATCGGCTGCGTTTCCTTGTAGGGGTAGGGAACCGGCCGCTCCGCGGTACCGCCGTTGCGGACGATCGCCCGCATCGTGACTTTCGACAGCTCATAGCCGCGGCGTTTGCCGGTCTTCTTCTCGCTAACGAACAGCACTCCCTTGGCGAAGTCGGTCGGCGTGCTTTCCATGCGGAGCGCGTCGATCGCTCGGACCGCCGTGTCGCGGTAGATGAGCATCAGGGCCAGCAGGCGGCGGCCCCAGGCCGAGTCGCCGTAAAGCTTGACGATGCCGCGAAAAATCTTCCGCAGCTCGTCCCGGCGCCAGGCCGTCGGCCGCGGCAACTTTTCCGGCACCTTCTCGACGTCCGGCCGATACGTCGTCAGCCCGCGGCGGCGGGCGAACTTGGCCAACGCGCAGAGCGTGCGGAGCACGCGATTCACGCTCGGCCGCGAGAACGCCTCGCCGAGCATCCAGGCCGAGAGGCCGAGGAGAATTGCGTCGGAAAAATCGGCCAGCACCGGCGGGCCGGTTCGCGGGCGAAGCTTTCGCCCCTGTTCGTCGGCCGCGAGCGTCGTCAGGTATCGCTCGAAGGTCCGAATGCCGCTGCGAATGCTCGCGTCGTAGTTCACCGAAACGATCCGGTGCACGGCGTAATGTTGCTCTAAGAAGTCTACCAACGTCACAGATGCACCTCGCGTTGTGCGCGAGCCGCGACGTCCGTGTCCGATCCTTCTTCGGCTTGCGCTGGACCACAGTCTCCAGAAGTCAACTGCACGAAGTATTCGCCGGCCTATCTTTAGGGTGGCATATCTGCGGCAAAGTGACGCGGCGAAAATTCGCCGCGCATCTCCGCCGCACACTTTTTGGTTCGCCGCCGCACACCCACCTGTCGACGCATGGACTGAAAATCCATGTGTCGCCGGTTCAACCCCGGCTCTGACCACTCAAAGCACCCGTGAATCCTCCCGGTTCGCGGGTGTTTTCGTTTCTACATCCGCAAGATCGCTACTCGGCGCGGTCCGGTTGCGTCGACCATGACGCCCATAGCGGGTTTTCTTCATCGTCTCGATCCGACGTTCGATGTAATTGCAAGCGATGTCGGGGTGCCGCACGCGCGCCAATCCGTAACGACGACGGAAACTTTGCCGACATTGCGGATTGGCGGGCAGTACCGCCGGGAAGATCGACGATGTTTCGCCAGGGATCGGCGATAATCGCAGCGCTCGCGGCGACGTTGTTCGCTCAGTCGACGGCCGCGCAAGCTCCTGCGCCTGCGACGGAAACCATGCCGCCCGCGCCGCAAACTATGCCGAGCGTGCCCGACCCCGGGCCGGCCGCCGGCTTCACGGCGCCCAGTTACACGCCCGTCTACGTGCCGCAGGGAACGTCCGCGCCGCAAGGTACCATCGTCGGCGGTACGAGCACCTATCTGCTGCGGCCGCATTGGAGCGACGGCAACCCGTCGTTTTACTCGTCGTCACCGGGTCAGCCCGTGGTACCGAGCACCATCACCTCCGCGCAATTTCCCGGCCCGTATCAGGCGGCCCCGGCGATCTGGTTGGGATATGTACATGCCTCGGGCTTCGGCATCCAAGCCGACTTCTTCTACTACCATCAATTCTGGAACGCCGCCGCCAACTCGACGCCGGCGGTCGACGTCACCGACGCGACCGGCATGCTGTCGTCGTTCTTCGGCTTGCCGGGCAACAGCTACGCGTTCGCCGCCTCCAGTTCGGTCAACGTGAGTTCTTGGGACCTGGAAGCGACGAAATCGTTTTTCGACAGCGACTGGACCTGCACCGCCGGAGCCGGATTGCGGTATTCGTACTTGGAGCAAAAGTACGGCGCCGCCTCCAACAGCGGCGGCGGCCTCAGCCAAGTCGACGAGCGCAACATGTTCAACGGCTTCGGACCCACGCTGAGCGTCTCGGGTCGGCGTCGCCTCGGTTCGTTCGGAATCGGCACCTACGGCAACGCACGCGGCGCGCTCCTCTTTGGCGAGCACGATCAACGACTGACCCTCAACAGCGGGCCGCTGGTGAACGAAGGATTTGACGGCGGGACGTATTCTGCGAGTCAGCGCTATGTGATGCCCTATCTTCAGCTTGAATGGGGCCTGGACTATCGGCTGCCGATCGGGCGCGGCTCGCTCGTTATCGAGAACGGCATCGTCGGCCAGGCGTACTTCAACGCCGGCAACCCCAGCCACGCGACGACCGACTCCTCGATCGTCCTCGGCGGCATCGTCGCTACTCCCACGCCGTCCGACGGCACGTTCGCCCTCTTCGGCCTGCGCTCGTCGATCGGCTTCACGTACTAAATTACCTCTGCGCCACCGGCGGCCGTCGGGCCGTCCGTGCGGTAATTCCCAGTGGATTGAGTACGATGATTGGGGGCACCTGAGCACTCATGTCGATTCCATCCAGCGACCGGTTCGATCGGAAATGGCGAGCCTGCTACTGGGGCGTGATCGTCCTAGGTTGCTCGTTGCTATTCCTGTTTCCCGTGTGGCGCGGGCAGGGTTACCTCAAAGACGCTTCGCTGGGGCAGGAGGGGCACTGGCGCAAGTGGGGGAGTTTTGGACTCGCGGGGGTCCTCGAAGCGACGAATCAAGCGCCGATTTGGGCGCCGCCTAAAGCGTATTCAGGCGTTAGAACGTCCGTACGTTGGCCCGGGGGATCGATTGACGGGCCCGCCGTCGAGATCGAACTCTTCCTACAAACGACGCTGCTGTGCGGGCTCGTCGCGGGATGCGGAATCGCGCTGCGCTTGGTCTATCGACTGGCCGGACGCTCTCCCGATCGCTTCGTTCAGCACGCATGGTCGACGGCGATCGGCTTGCTGTTGACGGGCGCCGCGACATGGTTCGCCCTGATTCTGACGATGGGGGCATTTCTGGACGAATACGAACACTGGCTCATTGCCGCAACGGTGGTCGGCGGTCCGATCGGTTGGTGGTGCGGCAACGTTTTGCAAAAACGAACGTCTTCCGCGTCCGACGCCGATTCTTCGCCGGGTTAGCCGACAAGATCGCGCAGGATGCCGCCGCGATTCACGGGGTGCGGCCGGCCGAGTGCGTCGTGCATCTGCATCGTCGGGTCGACCCCGGTGAGGTGCAGAATGGTCGCCGCCAAGTCCGCCGGCGTCACCGGTTTCTCGGCCGGGTAGGCGGCGTGGCGATCGGTCTTTCCATAGACAGTGCCGCCGGGAATTCCCGCGCCGGCCAGCAAGATCGATTGCGCGAACGGCCAGTGCCCTCGACCTGCTTCGCGGCTGATCTTCGGCGTCCGGCCGAATTCCCCCATGACGATCACGAGCGTCTCGTCGAGCAAGCCGCGCGTTTGCAAATCGTCCAGGAGCGCGGCGACGGCTTGGTCCGTCGGCGGAGCGAGCCGCTCGCGCATGTGAGCGAAGTTGTTGTTGTGCGTGTCCCACACCGGCGAATCGTCCGGGCCTTCGTAGTGCCAGTAGACCGTCGCCATGGAGACGCCGGTCTCCACCAACCGTCGCGCGAGCAGGCAGCCGCGACCGAAGAGATGATTTCCGTAGCGCGCTCGCAGCCGCTCGGGCTCTTGCCCCAAGTCGAACGCTTGTTGCGTCGCCGGCGACGATAAGATCCCGAACGCCTGCTCGTAAAAGCCGTCGACCTCGCTCAACACCTTTTGCCGTTCGACGAGCCGACAAAGCTCCGCAAGCCGGTCGCGCAACTCACGGCGATCGTCCAATCGCGCCGCCGTGATGTCGGCCGGTAGGACGACGTCGGGAACGCGAAACGCCTGCCGCTTGTCGTCGCTCTCCACGCGAAACGGCTCGAAGCGTTTGCCGAGCAGGCCCGCCCCTTGGCCGGGAAACTCGTTGACGCCGGCATCCTTGATCACCTCGGGCAGAGCCACGGAGGTCGGCATCCCGCCGGCCGCCGGCCGAAAGCGAGCCAAGAGCGAACCCAGATGCGGGTGATCGGTCGCGCTCGGCACGATCGAAGCCGCCCCGCCCGGCGCATTCGCGCCCGGGTGCGGGACACCGGTGAGCATCGCATAGCCCGCCGACGTATGCACGGCGTCGTTGTGCGTCACGGAGCGAACGATGCAAAACTTATCCGCCGCTCGCGCCAACTGCGGAAACAATTCCGAAATCGCGACGCCCGGCGTGGCGGTATCGATCGGCTTGAACTCGCCCCGAATCTCGACCGGCGCATCGGGCTTCAAATCGAATGTATCGAGCTGCGGCGGCCCGCCGGTGAGAAATAGCAGGATGCAGTGTTTGGCCCGACCGAAGCTCGTGCTCGCCGCTGCGCCGGCGGCGCCATGTGCTGTGCGGGCCTGTAAGAGCATCGGCAACGTGAGCCCGAGCGAGGCGACGGAGCCGACGCGAAGAAACTCCCGTCGCGATGTCCGGTCGCACAAACGTTGGGGCGAGCCGAGGATCGAAAACATGAGCAGCCTCTGCGGATCGCAGGCTGTGACACGACCGAGCAACTCAGATCGTGGCGCTTATGATCGTCCTCTTTGCGGCAGCGTGCAAGCCGATTTGTGCCGACCGCCAAATTGTATGGAACTATTCAATTCGCGCCGGTTGCATGTGTTATGCTGTCCACGTCTCGGGCACGCCGAAACATGAATCGCTTGCCGTCGGAAAGGGTTTGTCATGGTCATTTCTCGCGTCGGCTTGATCCTTGTAGCGTTCGCGGTTTCCGGCGCCGTCGGATGGGGCCAGGCAAAACCGAAGTCGGGCCTGCGCGCGGAGCCGCTTGCCTCGGGTAAGGTGTCGAGCTTCGGCAACGGCGTGATCGTCATCGAGTCGAAGCAAGGAAATCGGACGATCGCGCTCAGCCCGCAGACAGCGATCACGGTCGAGATGAAAGTTCTCGTCACGGAACTACCCCCGAATTCCCGAGTGGCACTGGGCGGGCTGCTTGATCCGGCGACGCTGAAGATCACCCAATGGCACTTGTCGCTTCTGGCCGCCGGAGCAGGCGGAGGGAATGGAGTGACCGTTCCTCAAGACGGCGGCCTTTGGGAAGTGAAATACACGGGCACCCTGCAGTCGGTGTCGCCGTTGCGCATCGCGACCGTGCGCGGGACTTCCTACATCGTGCGCGGAAAGTCTGTCGATAAGAGCGTCTCGAATCAGCTCGGCGGCAAGCAGGCTACGGCGTCGCAAGAGATTCGCAACCCGCGCCGTGATCTCGAAGGGGCGGTCTTCACCCTCGAACTTTCCGACGCCGAAGATCAGCGTGTTTCCGTAACCGTACCGAACCAGCCGCAACTGGTCGGCGACAACGCCACAGCGGACGTGCAGGGCGTGCAAGGGCCCCAAGGACCGGTGGCGACCAGCATCGCATTTAAGCACCTCGACGCACCCGTCGGCAAAGAGAAATAGTTTCGGCTACGTCTCCGATTCGCACCCGCCTGTGATTCCCGCATGAAGCCGCTTCTGCTGGTCCGTCTCTGGCTCATGGTGTTCCTGCACTACTTTGTGTGGAGCGCCTGGTACGCCACGATGAGCACCTATCTCAACGCGCGGCTTGGCTTCACCGGCGGCCAAGTCGGGCTGGCCTACGGCACGACTGCGATCGGGGCGCTGGTCTCTCCCTTTCTCGTCGGCGTCGTCGCCGATCGCTACTTTGCTACCGAGCGCGTCTTGGCGCTGCTCCATCTGGTAGGCGCGGCTTTGCTCTTTTGGGTGTCGACGCTCACGGAGTTCCGCAGCTTTTATCCCGTATTGCTGCTCTACACGGTCACCTACATGGCCGGCCATGGACTCACGAACGCACTCACGCTGCATCACTCTGCCGATCCCGCCAAGGATTTCCCGCGCGTGATGAGCATGGCCAGCGTCGGCTGGATCGCCGCCGGGCTGGTCGTCAGCCGATTCCAATTGGAAAACAATGCCGGTAGCTTCCAGCTGGCGTCGGGCGCGGCGTTGGTGATGGGCCTCTATTCGCTGACGCTCCCTCATACGCCGCCGAGGGGCGCCGGTTCGATTCCCTCTCTGGGCAAGGTCTTAGGTTTCGACGCGCTGAAGCTTCTCCGCGAACCCTCCTTTGCGGCATTCATGCTCTGCTCGTTTTTGATCTGCATTCCGGCGAGCTTCTACTTCGCCTGGATGAGCACCTTTATGCAGGAGCACGGCATCACGGATGCCGCCGCCAAGATGACGCTGGGCCAAATTTCCGACGTCGTCTTCTTGTTGCTCCTGCCGATACTCCTGCCGCGGTTGGGGACCAAAGGGATTCTCTTGCTCGGCATGGCGGCCTGGGCCGTGCGCTACGGCTTGTTTGCGATCTTTCCGCAATACCCCGGCGCGCAGTGGATACTCTTCACCGGCATCCTCGTTCACGGCATGTGTTACGACTTCATCTTCGTGATGGGGCGGATGTATGTCGACAAACATGCGAGCCCGGAAATCCGTGCGGCCGCGCAAGGATTGCACGCCGTTGTCACGCTCGGTGCCGGTATGCTCATCGGCAGTTGGCTCGCGGGCGTAGTCGCCGAGCACTACACGCAAGACAAAGTACACGATTGGCAAGCCATCTGGCTGATCCCGGCGGCGCTTGCGGCCGTGCTCGCCGTCGTGTTCGCCGCGGCGTTTCGAGAGAACGGCAAGAAGTGACGCGGCAGGGGCGGCAATTATCCCTGCTCAAACTTGAATTCCGGCGCTTCTTGTCGCTCGTCCAAGTCGGCGAGCGTTTCGTTTGGCACGACCCCGCAGACGTTGATCGTGCCGATCATGGCGTTGATCCGCTCGGCCGTTTCCACGAGCGTGATTTCGTCCCCCTTGGCGATTCCGACTTCAAACACATACTCCGCCAGTTCCAGCAATTCGCTGGTTTGCGTCGTGCCGGGGCGAACTTGCCCCGGCTGCGCATGGTGCCAAGGCGTATGCTCGGCCTCGGCCAGATGCGCCGCAACTTGGTCCCAATGTCCGGCGACGTTCGACTCCGTCCACTCCGACGAAATCTTGAAATTGCTGCCGAGCTTCTCGATCAGCGTGCGGCAGTTCCCGGCCAGCACGATCAGGCCGGCGCGGAGATCGCTGATATGGATCCCTTCGCGCAGGCCCGGCTTGAGGTTTTCCACGTAGTGAAAAAAGTTCACCAGGTCCGGGCAGACTTCGTGGATTTTCCCGAACCGTGCATACGGAGTTTGTCGCGGTTTGGGCTTGCGCGGGGATTTCGCCATGCGGCTCATACCGATACATTGCCCTTGGTTTCGCGCGGCGACGGCGATCATCGATTTCTCCGAAAGCTCGGCGATATTGTTAGTGTCGTCCGGCGAAGAGCGCACGTCCAGGTTAGTTGAGCGTTGGTCGAAATTGCTTCCGCGCGTTTGACGACCAAACCGCGCGACAAAAGGTCGGGGGTAAAACAACCCATGCACATCTGGGTCGATGCCGACGCTTGTCCGGGCGTCATTAAGGAACTGCTTTTCCGTGCCGCCGAGCGGCGGAAGATCAAGGTCACGCTCGTAGCGAATCAGTCGATGTGGATTCCCAAGTCGGAGTTCATCGACACGATCCTGGTCCCCTCGGGCGCGAACATCGCCGATCGCCGGATCGTCGAACTCGCCTCCCCCGGCGATCTAGTGATCACGGCCGATATTCCGCTGGCGGCACAGGTAGTCGCCAAAGGGGCGGAAGCCCTCGACCCGCGCGGCGAACTCTACTCCGACGCCAACATCGGCGAGCGCCTGGCGGTGCGCAACATGCTCGACGGCCTCCGCGGCGAAGGGCAAATTCTAGGAGGCCCCGCGAACTTCACAGCCAAAGACCGCCAAAACTTCGCCAACCAACTCGACCGACGACTGGCGAAGGTGAAGTAAGTTGGAATCGCCATGGACTGAAAATCCATGTGTGTCCCTTAGGTGCGCAAGCGTGGTTCTTACGCGCCCAATCGCAGGTTCTTATCGGTTCGAGCCGAGGTCTTATGCGCACCGGTGTGGGTCTTATGGAACCGCGGCCGTGACCGGCGGCGAGAAATATGGAGTTACGACGAGCGGCTTGTCGGGCCGGCCAAATAAATCTTTTCAGTTTGTTTTTAGGCGCGTTTTCCTCGTGTGCGACGCGCCTTTTTGCGAGGGGTAAATTCGGGATTTGGCCGGCTGATTGGTAAAATACGCGATTGGTTCTTTGGCAATTTGGCAGAAGAGAGTGTTTAGTGTTTAGCGGGGAGCTAGGTCCCTCAACACTAAACGCGAAACACCTGCATTATGCGAGGGGAAAAGTGATTCTGCGCGTAAGAACGGTAATTGCGCAACGCGGTGCGCGAGAAGAATTCGTGTGTTTCGGCCGAACGGCGCGGAAACGGGCGAAGTTTTCGCGCAGTGAGCGTGCGCGAAAAAGGGGCCGCGCGAAAAGTCGGGGGTCGCGCTTCAAAAACCTCGGCAACGGGAGAGTTCTCACTCGAGTTTTCGCGCACGACTCAAAATTTTGAAAAGTGCGCACTGCGCGAAATGCGTCGTTGCCGAGGGTTATTGGACGTTCGCGCGACTTTAGCCCCCGGCGAGTTGCCGGGGGTTAGCGCCCCTTCGTAGTGCGGACAAACGGAATAATAAGACGTCGTCGCAATTTCGTATGTGGTGCGCCGTTTCTGCGGCCTCCATCCGGTTTAGTCGAAGAGTAATTTGCGGCATAGCTACTTTTACCTATGTCGCCGCACGCAGTCTTGATAACACCGACGTGCGCGACAGTGGTGGTTCGAGCGACGCAACAGTTGGATCGATTTCGGTGCCGCGCAATGTCGACGAACGGCAACATGATGTTGCTTCCGTGATGTGGATTCGCAACTCAATGGTCGAGGCGCGAGTTGCGTATGTCGTTGAGATTTGTGCCGCGATCCAACGCCGCTTGCCCCGCATTGGGAGAAAAGCGGCCTATATTTCGGGTGGTGCCGCCCTGTGCGAATCCGCCATTGCAAAGCGTCGGCCGCTTGATTTGCGTCTACGAAAGTCAACACGTCGACGGCCGGCATAGGGTTTGCCTCTGAGCGTGCCCGTGAGTTCCGCATCGTCCATCACATCACTTGCAACGAGGAACGAGAATGTCCGCAGAAGCCACATTTGAAATCCCCGCCGCTCCCCACGGTAATCAGGCCCGTCCCGCGCAGCCGCAAGCGGCACGTCCGGCGGCGCCGCGTCCTCCGAAGGTCGACGAATCGAATCTGACGGCTACGTATGCGAACTTTTGTCGCGTGACGGGCACGCCGGAAGAGTTGCTGGTCGACTTCGGCCTCAACGCGCAACCGATCGGGAGCGTCGAAGAGCCGATCGCGGTAACGCAGCGGATCGTTTTGAATTACTTCACTGCGAAGCGGCTGTTGCAAGCGCTCGGCATGAGCGTGGCCCGACACGAACAGGTTTTCGGTCCGCTGGAGACCGACGTGCTCAAGCGCGCCGGAAAAGAGTAGTCGGCGCCGTCTTTAGGCTCACGCCTTTTCATTTCGTTTGGCGGTACTCAGCGCGTAACGTCTTCGGCGGTAGTCCTTCGATTACCGCTGAACGTTGCCCTGGGCGCTGAACACCGAGTCCGGATCGTCGTTTCATTCGGCTTTCCGGCCGCCTTTCGCGTCGTTTGTATTTACCACGACCCGCCTTCATGGAATTCGTATGGGCGTTGCACAGATTCCCTCGCGCCGACTCGCCGAAGCGCTCGCGGGGCTCAATCGGCTCTCGCAGACCACTCCGCCGCCGGATGAGTTCTATGGCGCTTGGCTCGGTTATGTCGTAGCGCTTTGCGAAGCGCGCGGCGGTCAATTGCGCCGTCCGGCTACGAACGGCAGCTTGTCGGTCGTCGCCGGAGTGAAATTCGCGACATCGTCGACGCAGGAGTCGGAAGCGGGCGATGCGCAGCCGTCTCGATACTCCAAGCTCATCTTGGAAACATTTTCCTCGGGCCGACCCAAAGCCGTCCCGCCGGCAAGTGAACTTGGGCCCGATGCCGACGCCAATCCGACGGCGGGCGTTCTGCTCTTGGCTCCCCTGGCAATCGACGACGAAACGCGCGGGGTCGTGGAATTGGTCGTCGACGAAATGCCGAACCAAGATCGAATGCAGCAGATCCTGCGGGCCCTGGCCGAGGCGTCGCCGTTTGTCGGCGGCTACGAACGACGCTGTCGAGAGCGGAGTCTACAGGCGCGGCAAGCGTTGGTGGACGAGGTCGAACAATTTACGCGCGCCATTCACGCACAGCTTTCCGTCCGCCACGCAAGCTACGCCGTCGCCAACGACGGACGCCGGCTCATCGGTTGCGATCGACTGACCGTTCTCGTGCGCCGCGGCAAGCGGTATCGAGTTGCCGCGGTGAGCGGCTTGGAGGTAGTTGAGACCCGCTCGCAGGCGGCGAAATTATTGAGCCGCTTAGCGGAAACCGTTGCAGAGACGGGTGAAGCCGTCTGGTTTTCCGGCCGCGACGATGAACTACCGCCGCAAATTCGCACAGCTTTAGGAGCGTACGTCGACGAGGCGCATGTCCGGGGCGTGGCGGTGTTGCCGCTCTTGCCGCCGGTGGACGAAGCACGCCCCCACCGACGCCGTCGGCCCTTGGGAGCTCTGGTCGTTGAGCAGATCGAAAACATTACGACAGTCGCCGGCCGAGAAGAACGTGCCCAGCTTGTAGCGACCCACGCGACGACGGCCCTGACCAATGCATTGCAACACGAAGCAATTCCGTTATTACCCATTTGGCGACTGATCGGTGAATCGCAAAAACTGTTTGCCCCGGGCACTCGCAGCAGAACGTTCGCGGCCTTGGCGGCCATTTTGCTCGCGGCGGCGGCGTTGAAGTTCATCCCGGCCGCTTTTGCCTTACATGCGAAAGCGACGCTACAACCCAAGCTCCGGCAGCATACGTTTGCCCCGCTCGACGGCACCGTTCAAAAGATTCATGTCCGTCATGGTCAGCATGTCGAAGTCGGCCAACTGCTCGTGGAACTACGAAATACCGATCTCGACGTATCGCTGGCCGACGTCGTCGGTCAACGCACCGCCGCCGGCGAACAACTGTTGTCGGTCGAAAGGGCGCTCTTTGAAGACGGTACCAAGCTCGCAGTCGAAGAACGACATCGGCTGGCAGGTCAGCGCAGCGAGTTGAAACAAAAACTGGCGTCGCTCGACGAGCAACTTCGGCTGCTACGCCGCAAACGGGAGCAACTCAAGGTCACCAGCCCGATTGCCGGCGAAGTCACCACCTGGAACGTCGAGCAGTTGCTGGAAAACCGTCCCGTGCGGCAAGGCCAAGTGCTCGTGGACGTTGCCGATACCTCGGGCCCTTGGGAATTGGAACTGCAGGTTCCGGAAGACGGCATCGGCCATCTGCTGCGTGCGCAGCAAGAGTCCGGACCGGCGCTGCATGTCAGTTACCGCTTGGCCGTCGATCCGGAACACGATCGCAACGCCTCGGTTCAAGAAGTTCACTATGCCGCCGAAGTGCGCGGCGAAGAAGGAAATACGGTGCTGGTCCGTTCCGATCTGCAATCGGGTGAGTTGCCGCCGTTGCGACCGGGTGCGGAAGCCACCGCGAAGATCTATTGCGGTACCCGGGCGTTGGGCTACGTCTGGTTGCACGACGCCGTCGATTTTGTGAAGTCGAAAATACTGTTCCGGCTGTACTAGTCTATGCTCCAACACGAAACATTGAAGGACTCGGTCATGAATTACCGTTGGCTGCCGCTGGTACTTGTCGTCGCTTCGACCGCCGCGCTCGCGGGCGCGGAGTTCAATACATCCGACGTTCCGAAAGCTTCACCTCGCGGTGAAGTGCGGCTTTCGCACTGCCTTGTATCGCTGATCGACGACATTGAAGTGCCTGCGGAAAAAGCAGGCGTGCTCACGAATTTCTCAGTTCGGGAAGGAGATTATCTCCAACTGAACGCCCCGATTGCGACGATCGACGAAGAGCAAGCCGCTCTGCAGCACGAAGCCGCTCAAGCCGAAGCCGACGCCGCTCGGGCCAAGGCGACCAATCCGCTCGAGGTCGAGTATGCCGTGGCGACGCATCGCACGGCGGAAGCGGAGTACAAGATCGCCCTTTCGGCCAATGCCAAGCAGCCCAACGCCGTCTCCGCGGTCGAACTGGAAAAGCTCCGGCTGGCGATGGAACAAGCCCGAATCAAGATCGGCCTGACCGAATTCGATCAATCACTCAAGGGAATCGAAGCTCGCGGCTTTGACGCTAAGGCTCGCCTGACGGCGACCGACGTTCAGCAGCGCAAGATCCTGGCGCCGCTGGCCGGTGAAATCGTCGAAGTGTTTTTTCGGGCCGGCGAATGGGTCGAGCCCGGCAAGCCGCTGGTGCGACTTGTGGGTCTCGAGCGGCTTCGCGTTGAAGGATTCGTGAAATTTACGGAGCATTCTCCGAATACGATTCTCGGCCGCGGCGTGAAAGCGGTCGTCGTCACCGCCGACGGTAAAAGCGAGGTCTTTGCGGGTCGCGTGGCATTCGTCAGCCCGTTGGTGCAACCCGGCGGCGAATATCGTATCTGGGCTGAAGTGGAAAATCGCCGCGACGGCGATCAATGGCTTCTTCGTCCCGGCTTGGAAGCGGAAATGACCATCGAAGCAGTTGTTCGCTAGTTGGCCTCGCTCCGAACGTCGAACCCTGAACCCTGAACCGCATTCATGTCCGACACTTCTCGACCACTGGCGCTGCGTCTGCGACCCGATCTGGCGATCTCGCGCGAGAACTTCGGGATGCGGCAGTTCGTCGTCGTAAAGGACCCGCTGGCGCTTCGATTCTTTCGGCTTCAAGAGGAGGAATACGTTCTCCTCGAATTGCTCGACGGAACGCGCACGCTCGACGAAATGCAGACGATTCTGCAGACAAAGTTCGCGCCGCGAAAGTTTCGACCGGAAGACATGTCGCAATTCATTGCGTCGATGCATCAGGCAGGATTAGTTCAGTCGGAAGCTCGCGGACAGGGGCCGCAATTGCTCGCCCGACGCCGCAAGAGCGTGCGTCGCGAGTGGATGCAAAAGCTCCTGAGCCCCTTGGCGATTCGCGTGCGCGGATTCGACCCGACGTGGATGTTCGACTTCGTATACCCCTGCGTGCGCTGGTGCTTCTCAAAGACGGCGTTGGCATTTGCCGCCTGCTTGATGTTGGCGGCGTTGAGTCTGATCGTCGTTCAATACGAAGAATTCCATCGTCGCCTGCCGACGTTCCACCAGTTCTTCACGCCGACCAACATGCTTCTCTTGATGGGCGTGCTCGGCGCCATCAAGGTATTGCACGAATTCGGCCACGGTCTTACTTGCCGACACTTCGGCGGCGAATGCCATGAACTGGGTTTGATGTTTTTGGTCTTCGCCCCCTGCCTGTATTGCAACGTCAGCGATGCTTGGCGACTTACCAAGCGGCAACGCATTGCCGTGAGCGCCGCCGGAATCATCGTCGAGCTTGTCATTGCTTCGCTTGCCGTATTCCTCTGGTGGTTTAGTACGCCGGGGCTGCTGAATCAGCTCTGCTTGGGGGCGATGTTCGTTTCGGGCGTCAGCACGCTTTTGATCAACGGCAACCCGTTGATGCGTTACGACGGCTACTTCATTTTGTCGGATCTTGTGGAAACGCCGAACTTGGCGGAGAAGTCGTCTCTGGTCCTGCGTGAAGCGGCCGTCCGACACGGCTTGGGAATCGTCGAAGAGCCTGATCCGATGTCGCCGCAACATCGTCGCGGTTGGTTTGCGCTCTATGCGGTCGCCTCGTGCATTTACCGAGTTCTCATTACCTATTCCATCTATTTGTTTCTGATGGAATGGCTGAAGCCGTACAACTTGGAAATCGTGGCCCGCGTTTTCGGATTGATGTCGGTGGTCGGCTTTACCGCGATGCCGCTGTGGCGGGCCTACAAGTTCTTCTCATCCGCAGGCCAGCGAGATCGAATGCGGCGCGGGCACGTCATTCCGTCGGCCGTTTGTTGTGTTGCGCTCGTGCTTGCCTTTGTGCTCGTGCCGCTGCCGCAGCGAGTTTGGGGAACGCTGGAAATTGAGCCGCGCAACGTCGCGAGGCTCTATGTCGAAGTGCCCGGCAAAGTGATCGACGTCGAATTTGCACCAGGAACTCGTGTTGCTCCCGGCACCGTCGTCGCTCGGCTGGAGAATCTTGATCTGGAACTGCAAATCGCCGAACTCGCCGGCAGACAATCGCAATACCTGGCCCAACTCGCGTCGCTCCGACAACAACGGTTCCACGACGCCGGTGCGGCGCTGCGCATTCCGGAACTCGAGAAATCACTTGCGGCCGTGGCCGAATTGCTCACGGAGAAGCGGGCCGAGTTGGATCGCTTGACGATCAAATCTCCGCGCGGGGGTATCGTCCTGCCGCCGCCTGAAGCCCCCAAACCCAAGGAAACGGCGCTGGGCGAACTTCCCACTTGGTCGGGCCTGCCTTCGCATCCGACGAATCGTGGCGCCAAGCTCGAGGCCGGCACGCTGTTTTGCCAAGTCGGTGACGAACACGAGTGGCAAGCGCTGGTCGTGGTCGATCAAACGGACATTGGACTCTTGGAAGAGGGGCAATCGGTCGAGATTCGCTTCGACGAATTGCCGGAAATCACCGTCGCCGGGCGCATCGACGAAATCTCGCGGCGCGAGATGTCGGAAAGCCCGCGACGCCTTTCCAACAAGTCCGGCGGCGAATTGGCGACCGAAACCGATGAAGCGGGAATCGAGCGGCCGATCGCACCCACCTATCAGGCCCGCATCGTTCTGTATGATCCGCACGCTTTGCTGCGAATCGGCTTGCGGGGAACGGCGCGGATTCACGTTCCGTCGGCGTCGCTTGGCTCGCGTGTCGCGCGCTGGTTGAGTCGCACCTTCCATTTCCAACTCTAGCGCTATGCTCTCCACCATCCATCGGTTGCGCACGTGGCGGCAGCGGCGTATCGTGGCGCGTATCGCCGCCGCCGAGCCTGCGCTGCAGTCGCATTCGGAAGCGGAATTGCGCCGCGCGAGTCTGGCCTTGCGCTATCGAGCGCGCTCCGGGGAGTCGCCGCGCAAGCTCGTCGTGGATTCGTTCGCGTTGGTGCGAGAAGCCGCCCGGCGCACGATCGGCTTGCGACATTTCGACGTCCAACTTTTGGGCGGCCTGACGTTAGTCTCCCGCGGTCTTGCCGAAATGCAAACAGGCGAAGGGAAGACGCTCACTGCGACTCTGCCGCTGTATTTGTACGCGCTCTATGGTCGCGGAGCCCACTTGGCGACGGTCAACGACTACTTGGCTCGACGCGACGCTGAACAGATGCGGCCGGTGTTTGCCGCGCTCGGGCTGTCGACCGGCGTCATCGAAAGTTCGACGGAACCACCGGAGCGACGCCGCGCTTACGCCGCCGACATTACTTACGGCACCGCCAAAGAGTTCGGCTTCGACTACCTCCGTGATCGACTCTTGCTGCGCAGCCGCGACGACGAAGGGACTGATCTGATCGGCCGGCTCATGGGCGAACCCGATAAGCGCCGCGGCGAAAAGCCGCTGCAGCGCACCGCTTTCTTTATGCTCGTCGACGAAGCCGATAGTGTTCTCATCGACGACGCAGGCACGCCGCTCATCATTGCCGGCGCGGCGGGCGAAGTAAAACGCGATGTCGCCGCTCGCTATCAATTTGCCGCAACGGAGGCCCGCCAATTTCAAGAAGACGAACACTACACCCTCCAGCGAGCCGAACATCGCGTGGAGCTGACGTTTGCCGGCCGCGCGCTATTGCGGTCGCTTTCACATCCCGCGGAAATGAACGCCGTCGGTCTCGTAACGCTCTACGAAGATATGGAGCGGGCGATTCTCGTCGAGCGGCTCTACGAGCGCGACCGTAACTACGTCGTCCGCGAACCGGAAGGCAAGACCGAGTCGGCCGTGGCGATCGTCGACGAATTCACGGGCCGAATCGCCGAAGGGCGCAAGTGGCGCGCGGGGCTGCATCAGGCCGTTGAAGCCAAGGAAGGCCTCGCAGTGACCGACGACGGCGGCCAGGCAGCTCGCATCACGGTTCAAGAGTTCTTTCTTCGCTATCGCCACTTGGCCGGCATGAGCGGCACGGCCCAAGGGTCCGCTCGCGAGCTGCGGCGGATTTACAAACTCCGCACTCGCCAAATTCCGACCAATCGCCCGCCGATTCGCAAACGGCTTCCCACGCAAATCTTCGGCATCGCCGCCGCTAAGTGGCAGGCCGTGGTCGCGGAGGTGCAGGAACTCCACGCCGTGGGACGTCCGGTGCTCGTCGGCACGCGCAGCATCGACAAATCGGAACAGCTTTCGCAATTGCTCCGCGCGGCGAGAATCGAGCACGACGTGCTCAATGCCCATCACGAGCAACGCGAGGCCGATATCGTCGCCCTTGCCGGCGAGCATGGTCGCGTGACCGTGGCGACAAACATGGCCGGCCGCGGTACCGATATTCGGCTCGGCGAAGGAGTCGTCGATCTCGGCGGGCTCCACGTCATCATTACAGAAAT
>JADMIO010833543.1_pt1 | contig 19592 bp, 17 predicted proteins | sample 8958161 | NCBI WGS metagenome assembly JADMIO01 (sample SAMN16585339, study PRJNA669376) | soil metagenome | isolation source: Crop rotation soil | place: USA: Cullars Rotation, Alabama | collected 2011
CTCGGCGGGCCCTACACCCTGACGCACACCGCCCCCGCGGGTACGTCCTACATGAAGGTGATCATGCGCGACCCGTCGACCACCAAAGCCGGGTCCAAGACCGACGCCTTCTGCCTGGTCGTGGCCGACAGTGCGGCATGCGAAGTCGACTCGAACGGAACGTACATCGACGTCGAGTACCCCAACTCCATCGTGAACTCGGGAGCGACGTACGGTTTGAACGGGACGGTCGGCACGTCACTGGCCGGATATAACGGCGCCGGCTACCTCGAAATCGGTGCCGGCACGCAGAATCAGCTGGAATACACCGACGTCAATACCAACCCGGGAAACTACGAGCGCTACGACTACGACATGATCTTCACGACGACGGGCGTTTACACCGTCTGGATGCGGTCATACGGTCTCAGCGTCGACAACGATACGGTCTTCATCGGACTCGACGGCACCGCCGTCGGCGCCCTCAACGGCGGCTCCATTTACAATCAATGGGTGTGGAGCAAGACCATCCAGAACGGATCGAATCAAATCAACGTGACATCCATCGGAACCCACAAGGTCAGCGTGTGGCGACGAGAGAACAACCATCGCATCGACGGCCTCTTCATCACCAAGACGTCCGCCGTTCCGTCGGGCGGTATCCCCAGCGGCGCCAAGGTGATCTCGTCGCCAGATTGCGGAACCTGCACCGTCAGTACTGCGGGAACCTTCGTCAATGCCGAGGACTACACCGAGATCGACGATGCGTCCGCCATGTTTGGCTTTGCGGGCATCGCTGCCACCCAGGCCGGCTTCGTCGGCACGGGATATCTCCAAAGCGGCTCTACACCTCAGAACCAATTGAGCTTCGTCGATGTGAACGACGCGACGCGGCAAGGCTTGTATACGCGTTACGATTACGAGCTCAACTTCGCGACCACCGGTGTCTACAAGTTCTGGATGAGAGCCTACGCGCCCGATACGGCATCCGATTCGCTCTTCTTCGGACTCGACACCCTCGCCGTTGGCGCGATCCAGACGAACGGCGTCGTAGGCCAATGGACGTGGGCGAACACCATCCAGAGCGGCGCCAATCAAATCAACGTCACTACGGCCGGAACTCACAAGATCAGCGTGTGGCGACGAGAGACCAATCTTCGCTTCGACGGCTTCTACCTCACACAGGGAACCACCACGCCCACCGGCGGCGTTCCCTCCGGCGCGACACTCGTCACCACCTGCCAATAAGGTTGCCGGGGACGGACGGCGATAGCGACAGGCCGCTATCGCCGTCCCCCGGTGCGCGAGTCCGCCAATATCATCATTTGATTAAAACCACCTGCCGCCCATAATAGGCGCTGCTTTTCATCACGCAGTCAGAGCATAGACAATGCGTTCGTAAATACATTTCGGTTGGTGGAGGCGGAGGTAAGCTCATGGAAAAGACTGTGTCGTGTGCGTTCGGTACCTGGCTGGCTGGCGTAGCATTTTTGTTTGCCGCAACAACAGTCGAGGCGCTCCCCGGCGATCTGGATCTCAGCTTCGGCGGCTTTGGAAGCGCCGGCAGAATTGAAGCAACCGGGGAAAACTCACAAGACGGCGCAATCGACGCGCTCGGGCGTGTGGTGACGGTAGGAACTGTCGGCAACTCCTTCCACGTTCAGCGCCGCAGCGGCGCGCGATTTCTCACCGTCGAAAACATGACCATCACGTTTCCGGGGCAACAAAGCTCCTCCGCCAGAGCTGTCGCCATAGCACCCGACGGCAAGATCGTCGTCGCCGGTGAGGTGGTCCTCGGCGACGGAGAACACTTCGGCATCGCTCGACTCGATCCCGATCTCGTACTGGACCCAACGTTCGGCGGCGGCGACGGTCTGCAAACGAGCGAATCAGCAGGAACCGGCCTCGCCTTGCGAGACGTTGCCGTCCAAAACAACAATAAGATCGTCATCGTCGGCGATTTCGGTCCGTCTCCGGATGACCGTGATATCGCCGTGCAACGCTTCACCGACGGTGGCTCGCCCGACCCGGCCTTCGATGGCAACGGCGAAGCGATATTCAGTGATGCCAGCGCCGCCGCAGTCGTCCTTCTGGCCGATGCCGTCGTCACCCGCGGGGGCTCCGTGCCCGAGAACGACAATCAGCTGCTGATCGCCGGCTCGACGGAACAGCACGACAGCTTCGTTGTCCTCCGTCTGAACACGGACGGCTCACCCGACTCCGGCTTCAGCGATGACGGTGAAGCGCTCGCCGATTTCGGTGAGGGCAACGAGTCGGCGACTGATGCCGCGGTCGCCGCTAACGGCAAGATCGCTGTGGTGGGTACCGACCTCGACACGAACCGGGTCCTGGTAGCGCGATTCCTGTCCGACGGCCTGCCGGACGAAGACTTCGATGGCGACGGACTGGGCATTACCGACATCCAACCGATGGGCGGCTCCGCGGAAAGTGTCGTCTTTCAGTCCGACGGCAAGATCGTGGTCGGCGGTCGAGCCGGTGGTACTCCGGATTCGTTCTTGTTGATGCGCTTCGCGTCCGACGGTTCGCTCGACGACAGGTTCGGCGATCCGACTACTCCCGGCATCGTCGTCACGCCTTTTGGGACAACCGCAAGCGCAGTCAACGCACTGGCCTTGCAGGCCGATGGGATGCTGGTCGCCGTCGGCGGGGAGCGGGCCGCGCGTTACCGCTGGGACGGCGCGCTCGACGCCGGCGGCATCGCCAGTATGGCCTTCGACCAGGATCAGACGCGCGGCGAAGTCACCGGCCTGGCCGTCGACGGCGACGGTCGCTTGGTTACCGCGGGTACGGTTCGCGTCGGTACCTTCAATATGGCGATCGCGCGCTTCGCCGCCGACTATGGCGACGGCCTCGATCTCAGTTTCGGCACGGACGACCCGAAAACCGGTCGGACTATGCTCGGCCTGGCCAATCAGAACGAGGAAGTTCAGGCGCTGGCGATTCGCGCCGACGGCAAGCCGGTCTTCGCCGGCCGCGCCTACACCACCGGCCCGACCCAGCTGATGGTCGGCCGACTCAACACCGACGGCACACCGGATGCGCAGTGCAACTCCGTCGGATTCGCATCGATCAGCTTCGGCTTCGGCAACGACGAAGGACGCGCGCTGGCACTCGCTCCCAACGATAGAGTCTACGTCGGCGGACGCGTGATCGGACCGGAAGACTTCGACTACGGCGTGGCGCGCTTCACCCCAGCATGCACCGTCGACCAGTTCGGCACGTCCAATCCAACCGAGTACAAACTCTCGTTCGACATCGACGGATCGGATTTCCTGAACGGCGTGGTTTATCAAGCAGGCGTCGATCGCCCGGTGCTGGCCGGCGTCAGCGGCGAGGGCATCGTCCTCATGCGCGTCGTCGCCGACAACTCCGGCTCGGGACCTGACACCACCTTCGGTATCGACGGGTTTTCAACCCTCGATGTCGGCTTGAATGAGAGCATCGCCGGCATCGCCGCACAGTCCGACGGCAAGCTGATCGTCGCTGGTACCGTCGACCAGAACTTCTTCGTTACACGTCTTAGCGCCGACGGCACGCAAGACCCGGGTTTCGGCACGGCTGGCATTGCGTTCGCCGATTTCGGCGGAATTGATAGTGCCTCCGCACTCACGGTGCGCGCCGATAATTCCATCGCGGTCGTCGGCTCCAGTTTCTCCGCCGATACTATGGAGACTGCTTTTGCGGTGGCCCAGTTCACCCCCAACGGCATGCCCGACACCGGCTTCGGCGAGAATGGACGTACCACGATCGCGTTCGGCGGCGACGGCACCGACGTCGCGCAGGCTGTGACCTTCGTGGGCGCTGATCATCTCGCGGTCGGCGGTTTCACCGTGGCTGCCGGAAGCCGGAGGGTGGCGCTGGCAGCGCTGGAGACCACGATGGCGCAGCTGGCACAGTGCGTCGGAGATTGCGACGGCGACGGCTTCGTGTTCGTCAATGAGCTGCTTACAATGGTCAGCATTGGGCTCGGCACGGCAGATGTGTCGACATGCGAGGCAGGTGATGTGGACGGAGGCGGCGAGGTGACGGTCGATGAGATTCTCACTGCCGTCAACAATGCGCTGAACGGCTGCCCCCTTTGAGACATTCGTTCGCGAGCTGAACCGGAGGAACTGCTCCGATTCTGATTGGAGAGCCGATCGCACTGCTTGCGTCCTTCGATTGCTCCACCTACGACGGGTGGCATGTCAGACCAATCTCCCGTGACGAAGCCCGCGCCGCTCGCCGGCGTGCGCGTAATTGAGAGCGCACTGCTCGGACCAGGGGCGACGGCGATGCACCTTGCCGACCTCGGCGCCGATGTCATCAAGGTCGAGGCGCCCGGCACCGGCGACTACGTTCGCAAGATGGCGTGGCCGATCATCGACGGCGTGTCGCTGCTGCACTGGCATATCAACCGCGGCAAGCGCAGCCTGGCGCTCGATCTGCGCAAGCCCGAGGGGGTGGACACCTACCTCGAATTGGTGCGGCGCGCCGACGTGGTGATCGAGGCGATGCGCCCCGGGGCGCTGGCGCGGCGCGGCATCACTTTCGAGCGCATGCGCTCGGTGAACCCGCGCATCGTGTTCTGCACCGTCTCGGGCTACGGGCTCACCGGACCGTATCGCGACATGCCCAGCCACGGCATCGCCTACGATGCCTGGGCCGGCGTCGCGCGCCCGACCCTCGACGACAACGGCTTCCCCACCATTCCCAGCTACACGACCATCGGCATCCATGCCGGGCCGTTGTATGCGGCGATGGCGATCCTCGCGGCGATCATCCGCGCGCGCACGACCGGCGAGGGTTGTCAGCTCGAGGTGGCGCAGAGCGATGCGGCCGCGGCGTTCTCGTGGAACGGCATCGAGGGCAACAAGGCCTACGAGAGGCCGGAGAGCGAAGTGACGGGAAACGACGGCGACGGCCAAGGCGAGCGCCGGCCCGTGGGCGAGAACACCATGCGCGATTCGGTGCGTTATCAGTTCTACGCCTCGAAGGACGGGCACATTCTGTTCATGGCCTCGGAGCGCGAGTTCTGGAAGAACTTCGCCGAGGGCGTCGGCCGCCCGGAGCTCTACGCGAATCAACCTGGTGCGCGCTTCGCCGACCACGCACGCGGCAACATCGAGCTGCGCCGCGAGCTCGTCGAGATTTTCAAGACGCGCACGACCGCCGAGTGGATCGAGTTCGGCAAGCGCGTCAACACGCCGATCGCGCCGGTCAACAACACCAAGACGATCGACGACGACCCGCAGTTCAAGGAGCGCTTCCAGTGGCTGAATCATCGGCAGCACGGCACCGATCTGATGCCGCCGCCGATCCGCATGATCGACGAGGAGCTGCCGGTGCCGTGCAAGGCGCCGACGGTCGGGCAGGATAGCGACGCCGTGCTCGCCGATGTGCTGGGATACGACGAAGCCAAGATCGCGGCGCTGCGCGCCGCCGGCGCGCTGGGTTAGCGGCGCGACGTCATCGTGGGCCGTTTTCTATTCACTTGTGCCATCGGCACCTGGCTGGGCACGGTCGTCAGCTTCTCGTTCGTCATCTTGCCAACGATCCACGCCAGTCTGCAGGGACCGCCGGCGCGGCAACTGCTGCAGCGATTGTTCCCGCACTACTACCTGACCGGCATCGTCTGCGGGCTGATCGCGCTGGCGACGGTCGCGTTCGCGCCGTCGCCGTCGCTCCCCTTCGGCGAGCGCGTCCGGCTGGCGATACCCGTGGCCTTCGCGCTGCTGTGCTCGCTGGCGATGCGGCAGTTCTTGCTGCCGTACATGGCGAAGATCGACCCCGCCGCCGATCGGGAGAGGTACGAACGTGTTCACGGCATCAGCACGATGATGAACACTACGGTGCTGGCAGTGCTGATCCTCGTCGTGGCTGCGGTGACGACGCGATGAGGCAGTTTTTAGTTTTGAGTTCTTGGTTTTAGTTGCGGTTGCGCCTTTGGCGCGACTTTTTACGGATGCCGCCGAAAGGCGGCCATCACAACTAAAAACTAAACACTAAAAACTCAAAACTGTCTCTCAAACCGTCGCCACGCAGAATTGATGAGGCGCTCGTGGGGGAGATAGCGGCTCTTGTATTCCATCGTGTGCGAGCCGGCGACGTAGAGGCCGAGGTAGAGGTAGCGCAGTCCCCATTGGCGGCAGAGCTCGATCTGCTTGAGGATCGAGTAGACGCCCGGGCTCAGGCGCGAGTAGCGCGGATCGTAGTAGCAATACACCGCCGAAAGCGCATCGGCGGCGCGGTCGGCGACGGCAACGCCGATCAGCTTGCCGTTCAAACGGTACGACAACTCGATCGAGTCGACGCAGCTCTCGACCAGGAACTGCACATAGCCGTGCGAATCGATCAGGTCGTTGCCGAAGAGCAGGCCGCGGCCGACTTTGTGGCGGTTGTAGAGGACGACGCGGTCGAGCGTGACCGTCGGCCGGCCGACTCTGGTGTGTAGCGCGTTGTCACCGGCGCGCAGAACCCGGCGCTGCGTCTTGTTCGGCTCGAACTCGTTGATGTCGATGCGCAGCGGCTCGCAGGCACAGCAGGTCGGACAGCGCGGGCGATACAGCAGCACGCCTTCGCGGCGATCGCCGGCGTGGAGTCGGCGCGCCAGCTCCTCCGGCGTCAAGCGCCGGCTCGGCAGGCGCATCGGCAGGCGCGCCGTCTGCCCGGGGAGATAGGGACAACGAGTCAGCTCGTCGTAGACCAGACGCTCCGGAGGAGTGTCGACGAAGCGCGGACTGCCTTTCACCCGTTCCATATCTCACTACTGATGATGATGCGGTCGGCCTTCGCGTTCAAGGGTATTCTTACTTCGAGGTTTCGCGCCGCCAAGGCGGTCGCGGCGTCGTCTCCCCGCCTCGCGCTACGTATGCGCAACATGTACCTTCCCCGCATGAGCAAGCAACCCGACCTCGACATGATCCGCGCCGGCGCCACCGGTCTCGCCGGCTTCGACTCCGCCATGGGGTTTCGCGTCGTTCGCATCACGGAAGACGAAGTGATTCTGGAGTACGACATCGACGATCAACACCGGCAACCTTACGGCATCGTCCACGGTGGAGTCCATTGCGCCGCCGTCGAATCGGCGTGCTCGATGGGCGCCGGCATGAGCGCCATGGCTCGCGGTCAGGCCGTCGTCGGTGTCGAGAACCACACGAGCTTTCTGCATGCCGTGCGTTCCGGGCGCGTGCGGGTCACGGCGACGCCGCTATCGCGCGGGCGCCGTTCCCAAGTGTGGGAAGCGACGGCGCGCGACGCCGACGGCCGCATCGTCTCTACCGGCCGGGTTCGTTTGCTCTGTCTCGACCCCGACACCGTGCTTGCCGGCGAACAGGTGCAGGTGAAGCGCGGAAAGTAGGCGGCGAGCAGGCTAGCCCAACTTCCGCCGCAGAAAGTCCGCGATCTTTTCGATTCCCTGCGTCGCTTCGGGCAGCAAGGGGGCAAACGCGTGGAAGACGTGGATCATGTCGTCCCAGACTTCGAGCTCAACGTCGCCGCCGGCCTTGCGCACGCGCTCGGCGAACCGCACCGAGTCATCCAGCAGCGTCTCGGCGCTGCCGACGTGGATCAGGATCGGCGGCAGCCCGCTGAGATCGGCGAATAGCGGCGACGCCGTCGGCGTCCTGGCGTCCTGATCACCGAGGTACCCCGCCGCCATCCGGTCGAGCGCCTGCTTGTTCACCATCGGATCGAGCGCGGCGCGCGCCGTCATCGAGTCACCGCTCTGCGTCAGATCCAGCCAGGGCGAAAGACACACCGCGGCACCAGGCAGGGGATCGCCGCCTTCGCGCAAGGCCACCAGCGCTGCCGCCGTCAGTCCACCTCCCGCCGAATCGCCGGCGATCGCAATCTTGGCCGGAGCAACACCGCTGTTGAGGATGAAGCGGTAGGCGAGCACGGCGTCCTCGACCGCCGCCGGGAATGGGTTTTCCGGCGCAAGTCGATAGTCGACCGACAGAACGGGAAGGCCGGCGGCGCGCGAGATGCCGCCGGTGAGCATGCGGTGCGTTCGCACCGAGCCGATGTTGTAGCCGCCGCCGTGGAGATAAAGGAGTACGCATCCAGGGCTCGCCGTCTCGGCCGTCGCCCACTCCGCTGGCACGCCGCCGGCGTCTACCGCCTCGTACGCCACGTCGGCCGGGGGCGGCATCGTCGTCGCCATCATCTCCATTGCGGATCGCAGCTCCTCTATCGGCGCATCCGGCAGGATGGGACTGCTGCGGAGCATGTCGATCACCATCTGCACCTCGGCCCTTGCCATGACTCACCTCCTACTTGACTGACGAACGTCAGCTGACATATGTCGCCTCGGCCATCGCGAACCGTACCGGAGCCGAGGAACACCGGGTGAATACGACGGACGGGGCGCGAATGGAATTGCGCACGTTGGCCTGAGTTTGAAGAGCAATGCCCAATCATCCCACCCATCCCAGCATTCGCCTCGTCGATGGCGGCTTCTACGCCGACGATCCACACCGTCATTGGTCGTGGATGCGCGAGAACGCGCCGGTGTACTGGGACGCGGAAGGCCAAGTCTGGGGCATCACATTGTACGACGATGTCCTCACCGTTTCGAAGAATCCGAAGATCTTCTGCAACAGCCGCGGCATGCGCCCCGACGCGCCGCCGATGCCTTACATGGTCGGGCTCGACGATCCCGAGCACAAGAAGCGCCGCAGTCTGGTGAACAAGGGCTTCACGCCCAATCGGGTCGCGCACCGCGAGCCGCGGATTCGCGAAATCTGCGTCGACCTCATCGAACGGGCGACGCAAAACGACACCTTCGATTTCGTCATGGACCTCGCCGCCTGGCTGCCGCTGATCGTCATCGGCGACATGCTCGGCGTCGAGGAGGACGCCTATCCGGACCTCTTACGCTGGTCGGAGGACATGATCCTCGGCACCGGCGCGACGACGTTGGAGCGGCTGCAGAAGGCGGAAAAGGCGTTTCTCGAGTATCTCGACTACCAGCGCCGCGTGATCGACGACCGGCGGTCGAAGCCGCCGCAGGAGGATCTCGTCAGCATTCTGGTGCATGCCGAGATCGACGGCCAAAAGCTGACTGACGACGAAGTGTTGTTGGAGACGTTGTTGATCCTGATCGGCGGCGACGAGACCACGCGACACGTCATCACCAGCGGCATGTATCAGCTGCTGCAGCATCCCGCAGATCTCGATCACCTGCGGCGCCAGCCTGGTGCGATTCCGACGGCGATCGAGGAAATGCTGCGTTGGGCGTCGCCGATCCAGAACATGGCGCGTACAGCGACCGAGGACGCTCAGCTGCGCGGTGAAACCATTTGCGCCGGGCAGAAGCTGTTGCTGCTGTATCCCTCGGCCAACCGCGACGCCTCGGTATTCCGCAACCCCGACGAGTTCGACATCCGCAGGCAGCCCAACGATCACCTCGCCTTCGGCTACGGCGCTCATTTCTGTCTCGGCGCCAGCTTGGCGCGCCTGGAGCTGCGGGTGTTCTTCGAGGAGATGCTCGGGCGGGCGCCGGACATCGAGTTGTGCGACAGCGAGCCGCCGCGCCTGCGCGCATCCAATTTCATCAGCGGCATCGAGGAGCTCCCGGTCCGAATTGAGGGGCCAAACGACCGACGAAAAAAACTCGTTTTGTAAAATTTTCCGTTGCACTGCCTCGCGCCGGTACTGTATGAAACGCGGCCTATGCCTGCATGGAATCGCGGCACCGCTTCCGTACCTGCAGCGAGAGCGGCGCGCCGATGCGGATGAAGTTGTTGGTGGCGGCCTTCCCGGCTCGAGTTTCACAATACGCGTTGATTGCGTGCCGTCTCGTTCTGCCGGCGGCGTTGAGCATTTTGTGGACGGTGCCGGTGCACGCCCAGCTCGTCGTTTGCACCAAGGGCGCCGATGCCGTCGCCGATGCGATCGCTAGAGTCAAGGGGCGCGTCGATCCTTGCGGACAGTCGGCGGAGATCGAACAGCTCTTCGCCACCATTCGGCAGTGCAAGAAGATCGTCTACGAAGTTTGTTCCGACACCGGAATCGCGCGCAACATTTTCGACCGGCCGGTCGCGCGCCACGGCGAGACGCCGGCGCGCACCATCACCTGGAACCCTGAGTTGCGCACCGAGTTGGAAATGAGTTGCAGCGGTGATCGATCGCAACCTCTGCTGCGCGACCCCACTGCCTCGTTGCTGCACGAGTTGGTTCACGCGGCGCAGGATTGCCAAGGCCTCAATCCCGGCGAGCATGAGCTCGAAGCGGTGCGTTTCGAGAACATCTATAGACGCGCCGCCGGATTGTGCGAACGTTCGGGTTACGGTGAAGAGCTTCTGCCGCCGTCGATGATGGCGTCATGCTCGCCGCGCTCATGCCTTTGCGGGACTCCTGCCGGCGACGAGTCGCCGACGGACGAGGAGCCTACGACGACGGTTGCGCGATCGACTGAATTGGATTGGAGCGGGGAGGGGATGAACGGTATCGCCGTTCAGACCAGCGGCGACCGCCCCGCCAGGTAGTGCCTGGCGGGGCGATTTTGATCCGGAAACGGGTTTCCCGCGTTTCCAGCACCAAACTTCCGAGTTAGCGGCAAAGGGTGCCGAGGTTCGTCCAAGAGCCGTCGTTGCACAGGAACGTGCTGCCCGACTGACAGATGGTGGAACCGCTGGCGACTGTCGCGCCGCTGAACATGCAAGTCGAACCGGTGGGAGCGACCTTGATCGGCGAATCGCCGACGGTGCAGGGAACCCCCAAAGTCGTCCACGCGCCATCCTCACAACGGTACTGCGTACCGCTCTGACAGCTGGCGCTGCCGGTCGCGAAGGCGATGCCGCCGAAGTTGCAAGTCCGCGAGGCGATCACCTTGATGTCGGTCTTGCAAGCATGCTGCGTCGACAGCCACTCGCCATCGTCGCACCTGTACTCGCGGCCGGTCTGACACGAGGCGCCACCGTCGGAGATCATCGAGCCGCTGAAGAAACACGGATCTCCGGCTTGAGCACTCTGCGCGCTGCAGCCGGCGACCAGTGCGACCGCGACCGCCGAAAGTAGAATCGAAGACTTCATTGACTTCATTTTATACTCCTTTTCAAATTCTCGGTTGAGGGTTTCCGTTTCGAAGCATTTGAGCGAGTCGTTAGCTATTGGCGCGATTGAACACGGCGTAGAGAGTGACGCGGTCGCCGTCCTTGAGCTCCTTGATGCCCGACGGCGGGAAGTACACGTTCAACGCACCGGTCTCAGACTGCAGTGTGAAAGTCCCGGTTTTCAGGTCGATATCCTTCACAGTGCCGGTGACGCTGCGCTGACCGACCTGGTCTTCATCGGCGGGCAGGGCTCCGTCCGGAACGTAACGCGGCATCGGCGCATCAAATGCCCGGCCATTCTGTTCGGGGTACGCCTTGCTAAGCGTCAAGCGAGCCGAGATCTGTTCACCATCCTCGAGCTCACCCATGGTTGCGGGATTGAACGGCAGGCGCATTGTCGCCGGTTCGGCGCGCAGGGTCAGCATACCGGTGGTGTTGTCGATCTGACCGACCGTACCGGAGATGTTGTGGGTCACCGCGCCGGCCGGTTGAGCCGGACCGTCATAGGCCACCGTTGAGGTTTCTCGCTCGCAAGCGGCGCCGGTGAGGGCAATCGCGGCCACGAGTGCCCAGCCAAATCTTGATAATTTCATGCGATGCCTCCTTCCAATCTTCCGAGGGTCGCAGATTCCGTGCCACGACGATTCAGCGTGGCCGTGAGCCGCGACGGCGGCCGCGACCAAGGCGCCGGCTTGTAGGCTTTGCACCCGGCATGGAGAACTTGCATCCGAAAGCCGCGCGGTTGCCCTGCTTTTCGCTCTCAACTATGACCCATCGTCGGCCTTATGGAATTCAACCTCGCTGACCTTTTCGAGAATGCCGTCGACCACTTCGGCGAACGCGAGTACCTGGTATGCGACGGTAAGCGCCGCACCTACCGGGAGATGGAAGCGCGCGCCAACCAGCTGGCTCATCACCTCGCCGCGCACGGAGTCGCCGCCGGCGACCACGTCGGCATCTATGCCTACAACAGTGTCGAATGGGTTGAGACGCTGTGGGCGGTGTTCAAGCTGCGGGCTGTGTGGATCAACATCAACTACCGCTACGTCGAAGACGAGCTGCGCTATCTCTTCGACAACTCCGATCTCAAGACGCTGATCTACCAGCGCCAGTTCAGCTCGCGCGTCCGCGGCGTGATCGATGCGATGCCGTTGCTGCAACATCTAATCGTGATCGACGACAGCAGCGAAGAGCAACCGGCGCCGCGCTCGGTTGACTACGAGCACGCAGTCGCCGGCGGCGCGACGCGGCGCGACTTCGAGTCGCGCTCACCGAGCGATCGCTACATCCTTTATACGGGCGGCACGACCGGCATGCCGAAGGGCGTTGTATGGCGCCACGAGGACGTCTTCATGGCGCTCGGCGGCGGCATCGATCCGATGACCAACGTGCGCGCCGAGCGGCCCGAGTACATGGTCGAGAAAGCCAAAGCCGGCTTCCCGCTCACCTTCCTGGCGATCGCGCCGCTGATGCACGGCGCGACGCAGTGGGCGGTGATGGGTCAGAGCTTTCTCGGCAACAAAGTCGTGCTGATGGGAAAGTTCGACCCGGCCGAGGTTTGGCGCCTGGTTGAGACCGAGAAGGTCAATTCCATCATGATCACCGGCGATGCCATGGGCCGGCCGCTGATCGAGGCGCTCAACGCGCCCGATGCGAAATGGGATACGTCCTCTCTATTCCTTCTCAGCAGCAGCGCCGCCACTTTCTCGCCGTCGGTGAAGGATGAGTTCTTTCGACACTTTCCCAACCTCATGATGATCGATGCCGTCGGCTCCTCCGAGGGCGGCAACAACGGTCTGGTGACGGTGCAACCCGGACAGACTTCGATGAAGGGCGGACCGACCGTCAGCCGCCTCGGCAATACCGTCGTCCTCGACGAGAACGGTGAGCCGTTGGAGCCGGGATGCGGCCAGATCGGCAAGCTCGCCCGCGCCGGCGACATCCCTCTCGAGTACTACAAGGATCCGGTGAAGTCGGCCGAAACCTTCGTCACCTACAATGGGGTGCGCTACTCGATCCCCGGCGACTTCGCGATGATCGAGGCTGACGGCCGCATCACGCTCCTCGGCCGCGGCTCCGTCTCGATCAATTCCGGCGGCGAGAAAATCTTCCCCGAGGAAGTGGAAGCCGCGGTGAAGTCGCACCCCGATGTGTTCGATTGCACCGTGGTCGGCGTCCCCGATCAGCGATGGGGCGAGCGCGTCGTCGCCGTCGTCGAGCTGCGCCCGGGCAAATCGCCGTCGCTCGAACAGGTCCAGGAACATTGCCGCCAGAAGATCGCGGGCTACAAGATCCCGCGGCTGTTGCACGTGGTCGACAAGATCGTGCGGTCTCCCAGCGGCAAACCCGATTATCGTTGGGCTAAGAAGCAGGTCACCGAATAGCCGGAGCACGCCGGCGGAGGGCGTTCATGTCCGACCTCAATCACGAATCGCGCAACCTGATCGGCGGCGAGCTCACCGGGACGCGCGGCGGCGCAACATTCGACAACATCAACCCGGCGACGGAAGAGGTGCTCGGCTCGACGGCCGACGCATCGCCGGACGACATGGGCGCGGCGATCGCGGCGGCGCGCACCGCCGCGGACGACAGCGATTGGGCGACCAACCACGCCTTTCGGCAGAAGTGCCTCGAGCAACTCCACGCCGCCCTGGTCGAGGCCAAGGAAGACTTGCGCCGCATCGTCGTCGCCGAAGCCGGCTCGCCGATGATGCTCACCTACGCGGTGCAGGTCGACACTTACATCGACCAGCTGCCGTACTGGGCGAAGCTCGCGGGCAGCTACCGTTACGAGGGGCAGCTGTCCGACATCGAGTTCATGGGACAGCCGCAGCGCCGTGTGCAACGCCGCGAAGCGGTCGGCGTCGTCGGCGCGATCACGCCGTGGAACTTCCCGATCTATCTCAACCTGTGCAAAATCGCCCCGGCCCTCGCCGCCGGCAACACCGTGATCCTGAAGCCGGCGCCCGACACGCCCTGGTGCGCCACTCACATCGGCCGCCTTGCCGCCGAGAAGACCGACATTCCGCCCGGAGTGCTCAACGTCGTCGCCTCCGCGGATCACAAGGTCGGTGAGCTTCTGGCCACCGATCCACGCGTCGATATGGTGACCTTCACCGGCTCGACCGCGACCGGCCGCCGAGTGATGGAGTGCGGCGCGCGCACGGTAAAGAAGGTGTTCCTCGAGCTCGGCGGGAAGTCGGCCAACATCATCCTCGACGACGCCGACTTCTCGATGCTCGGTCCAACGGTGATGACGGTGTGCACACACGGCGGCCAGGGCTGCGCCATCCCCACCCGTCTGCTACTGCCGCGCTCGCGCTATGAGGAAGGCGTCGCCATCACCAAGGCTGCCTTCGAGCAGATTCCCTACGGCGACCCCACCAATCCCGGCCACCTGCAGGGCCCGCAGATCAGTCGCAAGCAGCAGGAACGCGTCCTGTCATACATCGAGCTCGGCAAGAAGGAGGGCGCCAAGCTCATCGTCGGCGGCGGCGTGCCGCAGCACCTGAAGAAGGGTTTCTATGTCGAGCCGACGCTGTTCGTCGACGTCGACAACTCGATGCGGGTGGCGCAGGAAGAGATCTTCGGCCCGGTGCTCGTCGTCATCCCGTACGACGATGACGACGACGCGGTACGGATCGCCAACGATTCGATCTACGGTCTGTCGGGATCGATCATGAGCGGCAACGAAAGTCGGGCTCTCGATGTCGCGCGCCGGATTCGCAGCGGCACGCTGTCGATCAACGGCGGCATGTGGTTCCACGTCGACACGCCCTTCGGCGGCTATCGCCAGAGCGGCGTCGGGCGCGAGAACGGCGTGCTGGGATTCGAGGAATACCTCGAGACGAAGGTGATCGGACTGCCTGGCGCGAGCTGAGGCACAGGAAATCCCCCCTGACCCCCCTTTTCAAAGGGGGATCGGAAAGGCGCCCCTACGAAGCTAGCTCTTGGGGCGCCACACCCCTTCGATGCCGAGCCGATTGAGCCGGGTCGAGTACGCCGACTCCTCGATGCGCTGGCTGATGCGCCAGCCCGTTTCGGTGCGAACTAACTTGTCGTTGTAGTAGCCGCCATCGAAGTAGAGCGTCATCCCGCCTTTGCCGTCGGGAAGTCCCAGCGGGTTGAAGAAATAGGAGCGGCTCGTACCCGTGTTGCCGCTGACCTTGATGCTGCGATTGGTGACCAGATGTTGCGTCATCGCAAAGATCGGCATCACCTCCGACAGCCACTGCCGAACTTCCGCAAGCGTCCCCTTGATGCCGCCCGACGCGGTGTAGTCGATGAATGCGTCGGCGGTAAAACAACTTTCGTAGAGCAGCCAATCCCTGGTGTCGACGGCGTGGGCGTAACGAGTGAGCAGGTCCTCGATTTCGATGCGGTCAGCGATCTCGTCTACGGTCATCGTCGGGCTCTTCCTCGGGCCGTCGCCTCGCGGATCGCGGACGTGATCCGGCTTGACGGCGCGCTGCTCGCGGCATGCTTTCCATGATCCCCACGGCTGCCTGCAAGGTGCGAGCGTTTCCTAGCGAACCCGGCATCGAGGCACAAACGAAATGTGAGTTGCCGAACCATCGTGCTCGTATTAGTGGTGAAGGTAGTCGGCAAGGACGATGCAAAACCGAATCGCCTATCTTGCGCTCGTCTCCCTTTTCACCTTTTCCTCTATCGCTGTGCCGTTGGCAGCCCGGGCCGGCGTGGTCGACGACTTGTGCACCGGCGACCCGTGCGTCATCGCGGGCGCACACGACCTGCCGGACAGCCTCGATCGCATTGTCATCGACTTCGGCAACGTCGCCGTCGTGCTCACCGGCTCGCTCGACATTGGACAGAACGAGGTCCTGCTGTCGGCACGAAGCTTCGAGATCGAGGGCGAGATCATGGGCGCCGCCGGCGTCGATCGCGACACCGGCAGCGTGGAAATGATCGCCGACAACGTCACCTTTCAAACCGGCAGCATGGTGTCCCTGCGCGCCGCCGACGACGAAGAAGGCTTCGGCGGCACGCTCGACGTGTTCGCCTTCGACTCGATCACCGGCGACCTGATGGTGGACGCCGCCGGCGGCTTCGGCGGCGTTGTTTCTCTGACCGCGGTCAACCGCATCAGCGTGCTCGCCAACATCATGCTCGGCGACCTCGGCGACGCACGATTCGATGCTGGCTGTTCGCTGGAAACCCTGACCGGGACGACGATCACGGCCGACCCCGACGGCTCGATTCAGTTCTTCTCCGGCGGCCCGTCGGTCCTCAGGGGCATGTTCGACGCCGGCGACAACGGCATCATCGCGGCGTCCTATCGTCCGGATCAGAACCCGCCGGACACCGCCGCCGCCACGTTCAATCCGCAGCTCACCGCCGAAGCCGACGAGCTGCTGCCCGCCTGTCAGTTCGGCACGGGACCGACACCGACTCCGACGATCACCCTGACGCCGACGATCACACCGACCTCGACGCCGGTGACACCGACGCCGACGCCGACGCCGACGGTACCGCCGCGGCCGGCTTGCCTCGGCGACTGCAACGTTGACGGCGAAGTGACCGTCGACGAGATCATCGTGATGGTCAACGTCGCCCTGGGAACCGCCGACGTTTCCACCTGCCGAGCGGGCGACTTCGACGGCGGCGGTGACATCACCGTCGACGAAATCGTCGTCGCGCTGAACTTCGGGCTCGACGGCTGCCCCAGCTGACGCCGCACCAATTAAACTGCTACATACGCGCACGATGATCGACCGCATTGCCAAGTTCGAAATCGGCCAGGTCGTCCGCCATCGTTTCTATCCGTTCCGTGGCGTGATCTTCGACGTCGATCCCGACTTCAACAACACCGAGGAATGGTGGCTGTCCATCCCCGAAGAGGTGCGGCCGCGCAAAGACCAGCCGTTCTATCACCTGCTCGCCGAGAACGACACGAACTACTACGTGGCCTACGTGTCGGAGCAGAATCTCCTGCCTGACGAGACCGGCAAGCCGGTCGGGCATCCGCAAGTCAAAGAGCTTTTCGGAGATCTGCGCGCCGGGATGTACGAGATCAAGCAACGCCTCCTGAACTGACGCACGTCCTCACTATCGGTTTAGTTTGATCGCCGACCGCGTGAATCATCGACGCGGTCAGCAAAGCGGCGGCGCCGCCGACCGCCGTGAAGTTTGTAATCGACTCGGCGATAACCGATCATCGCTCGATGAGCCTCCGCACGACCGACGCATTCCATGAGCTGCTCGACCTTCTGAGCGGCGCCGACGCCAACTTTCTCGCCGGCGACCGCGCCGTCGGTGACGAGGTTTCCGCCGCCGAGGGCTATCGCTTTCTCACCCAGATCCTCGAGGTCGCCGCCAAGATCTACCTGTTCGCCGACGCGGCGCGGCCGGAGATGGTTCCGCTCACCAGCTCGACGCTGAAGTGGGGCGGCGACAACAGCGACGCGTTCTACTACTTCGCTCCGGTGAACGCCGCGCACCGCTATCGCATCCGCGGCCGCCGCGGCGATGCTTGCTACCTTTCCGTCTGCGTCTACGCCGGCCCCGACGATGGGCGTTGGTCGAATCGCATCGTCTCCAACCTCAACGATCGCGGCATACGCTTCGAACCCGACGGCTCCTTCGAGCTGCTCGCCAGCCGGGAGCCACCGCAGGATCGGACGAACTGGCTCGCACTCGACGGCGAGACCGTGGCGCTGGTGGCGCGCGACTACCACGTCGATCCACCGAGCGAACGGAAGACGATGTATGTGATCGAGTCCCTCGATCCCGTGACGCCGCCGCCGCCGCTGAGCGACGAGGCGGCGGCAGCCGGTTTCCGTGCCGCCACGAACTTCATTCGCGAGCTGCTGAACATCTCGCCTTTGCCGATCACCGGCGGACCCAACACCGTCACCGATGTCTGGAAGGTCCCCGACATCACCTACGGCTGGGCGGCGCCGGACGCGCACTACGCCGGCGGCAGTTTCGATCTCGAAGCCGATGAGGCGCTGGTCATCGAGGGCCGCTCGCCGCGCTGCGCCTACTGGGGAATGATGCTGTGGAATCCGTTCATGCAGACGTTCGACTACCGCTACGAACGCATCGGCATCAATCTCGGTCAGGTGAAATACGAAGCCGACGGCTCGTGGCGCATCGTCGTCGCCGCCCGCGATCCCGGTGAGCCGAATTGGGTTTCGACCGCGGGACATCGCCGCGGCCGCATCTGGTTTCGCTGGTTCCTCGCCGAGGAGACGCCGCCGCAACCGGTGGCGCGCGTCATCAAGATCTGAATATGTTGCCGGCTACCAGTCGGAAACCTCTGGTTTCCAACCGATAACCGTTCGGTGAGGTCGAACATGGAAGCAGCACGCCCGGCGGCGAAGAGCCGTTCATATAGCATCCAAGGCGAAACCGTCACGTTGCCGTGCATCGTGCGCGATGCCAGCTCGGGCTCGGCCATCTTTATGGTCCCGGCGGCAGCAGCGCAGCTTTTGATTCCCGGCGACGCCTTCGAAGTCGTCGAGATAGCGCCCGGACAGGCTCAGCTCATTCTCGGGTTCGTCGACTACCGCGACAACGACCTCGGCGACTACAACGAGGTGATGATCATCTTCTTCGTCAAGCCGAAGGGCGCGCCGGCCGAAACGCAAGGCACCTATATCTACAAGCTGCCTGTGAATCAGTCGTTCACCTGCGAAGCCGGCTGCACGATCTGGGGCTTTCCCAAGAGCGTCGAGAAGATCGACATCGACTACGCCGGCGATCGCGTCGTCTGCTCGCTGACCATGAACGGCGAGCACGTCTTCACGCTCGGTCTGCCGCGCTCCGCAGAGGCGCCGGAGTCGCCCGATCTCGAGATGACGACGTACACCTATCTCGACGGTCCGTGCGCTGTGCCGTTCACCAGCGGCGGCGCGACTGCGGTTACGCCCGGCGGTGATCAGGTCGAGCTCGAGCTCGGCACGCATGCGATCGCGAACGAGCTGCGCGGTCTCGGGCTGCCGACCGCTGCGTTGATGTGCACCTGGATGGAGCACATGCACGGCTCGTTCGGAGAGCCGGTGAAGCTGGAGGGATTGAGGGCCTGAAGGCTTGGAAGAATGGGAGACTGCGATCAATGAAGGACTTCAAGGACAGAGTCGCGGTGGTTACCGGCGCCGCCAGCGGCATCGGCCGAGCCCTCGCCGACGCCTTCGCCGCCGAGGGCGCGAAGGTGGTGCTCGCCGATGTCGAAGCAAAGCGCCTAGAGCAGGTTGCGGCGGAGATGCGCGCCAAAGGCGCCGACGTCCTTCCAGTGGCCACCGACGTCACCAGGGCGGCGGACGTCGAGGCTCTGGCGCAGCGCACCCTCGACAAGTTCGGCGCCGTCCACGTTCTCTGCAACAACGCCGGCGTCTTCACCGCCGGAGTCAGTTGGGAATCGCCGATTGAAGATTACGAATGGGTGCTCGGCGTCAACGTCTGGGGTGTGATCCACGGCATTCGGACGTTCGTCCCGATCATGCTGAAGCAGGATACCGAGGGGCACATCGTCAACACCGCTTCGATGGCGGGCGTCACCAACGGCCCGTTCAGCGCGCCGTACTACAGGGAAAG
>JADMIO010607211.1_pt1 | contig 19591 bp, 19 predicted proteins | sample 8958161 | NCBI WGS metagenome assembly JADMIO01 (sample SAMN16585339, study PRJNA669376) | soil metagenome | isolation source: Crop rotation soil | place: USA: Cullars Rotation, Alabama | collected 2011
CCGCGACTTCAAGTCACGTGAATTCCAAGCTTCGGATCCCACTGTGCTGGAAAGGGTGATCTTCATCAGCGAAGAATTGAGCCAGTTGCTGGGCCAGGTCGGGGTGGCGAGTCACCCAGGCCTGACGGTCGGCCGACTGGCCAGCCTTCAGGTAAGCCAGGATGGCCTCATCCAGACGCTGGTCGTGCTCTTGATCGGTTGCCATGCTGGCCTCACGGCTCCTCAGCCAGTGACGCGCGCAACTGCCGCAGGCCGCGCCGAAGTAAGCCTGCGACCGACGCCTCAGTCCGGCCCGTGTGATTGCTGATAGCCTCCACCGACCACCCCTGCAAATGTTTCAACTCGACCGCCTGTCGTTGATCCTCGGGAAGCTCGGCCAGCGCTGCGGCCAGCCGGTCCAAGTCCTCCTGGCGCATGGCCCGGGCGCTGGGCGAGGAGTCCTCGGCGGCCAGGCAGCGTTCCAGCCGGGCGGACGACGCTTCCAGGGTCGCCTCCAGCGAGACGCGCGTCGCCGGTGCGAGTTTCGCCACCTCGTCCACGATCGTGTGGAGGAGGATTGGTCGCAACCAGGCCTTGAGTTGCGCCTCGGTCTGACCCTCAAATTGTTCAATAGCTTGCCACGCCTTCTGCAGCGTTTTCTGGACGATGTCCGATGGCTCGATCGTGTGCTGCAGAGCGGGGTTGATCTGCACGCCCGCCAGCAGGCGCAGATGGTCGCGAAAGCGCTTCAGGCCATTGTTGAACAGTGCCGCGCCCTGGGCCATGAGATCCCCTACGAGACAAAGGCGGTCGCCGCCGCAAAATCGACCGCGCCGCCGAGAACTTTTTTCGCTGTGGGGCGCGCGAAACTCGACTCAGATTATCCTCTTTGGCACTGGAGAGCAATAACGCCAGTGGAACCACCAGCGCATCTTTGACGCTCTGCTGCCTTCTGCATAGAGTTTGTCAGAGTGAGTTCGTGCCCGCGCACCCGCCCGCGGCGCACGGGCCGCCTGCCGACATCCGCACGACCTGTTCCCCCGTTCTCAGGAAGGATGCCCCATGAGTGACGTCGTTGCACAACCTGTCTTGACCGCACCGTCCGATACCGATCTGGTGGCCGCCGTCCGCCGCGTGCTCGAAAACAGCACCGAACCGTTGACCCTGTCGAAAATTCGCGCCCTGTTGCCGCCGAGTTTCCGCAGCCTCAGCCTCGACGCCCTCGGCGACGTGCTGCAGCGTCAGGTGGCCGCCAACGTCCTCGTGCAGTACCCCAGGTACCGCAGCGCGCAGGATCGGTTCTGGGATCGGCCCATGCGCGTCCACGTCGCCCAGCTGCTGCGCACCGCCCTGAGCGAGCAACCCCTCGCCGTCTCCGAATTGCGCCGCAAGCTGCCCGACTACGCCAAGACTCAGGCCGAGGCGATCCTGGAGGAAGAAGTCGCCAATGGCGCTCTCCATCGGCACCCGCCGGCCAACAGCCGCAGCGGCCCGCGCTTCAGCGCCGAACCCGCCAACCCGAAGACCTTCCTGCGCAACGAACTGCCCGCCCTCTTCACCCGGTTGGAAACCCTCGGCTTTTCCAACGCTCAGCTGCGGCAGGCCGCCCTCGAACTGTTGCACGAAGAGGAGTGGGGCACTGTCGCGGTCCCGCCCAGCACCGCAACGGATCCAATACCCGCAGCACCCGCGGAGCCGCCGGGATACTCGTGGTCCGAAGGCCAGACACCGATTCCTTCCCCGCCGGTTGCTGCTCAGCCGGCTCAGGAACCGACGGCCGCCCCGCAGAACCCACCCGCTTCGACCATCTGATAGTAGCGCAGGGCTTACGGGCCGGTGCTCGTGAGCCTTGCGTTCTCTTTGGAGGGACACCATGCGAGTTCGCACCATGATCCTGGGGCTGATGCTCCTGTTCGCTTCCTGGGGTGCAGCCCAGGGCGGCGACGGCGACGCCTTCTTCAACGGCAAGGATCTCACCGGCTGGGAGGGCCTGACGCAATACTGGACCGTCAAGGACGGGGCGCTCATCGGCTCCTCGCCGGACGGCCTCAAGTTCAACACCTTCCTGTGCAGCAAGCAGAAGTACGGCGACTTCGAGTTGCAATTCCAGATCCGTCTGAAGGGCGGCAAGGGCAACAGCGGCGTGCAGATCCGCAGCGCAATCCTCAACCCCAAGCAGTTCAGCGTCAAGGGGCCGCAGGCGGACATCGGCGCCGGCTACTGGGGCAGCCTTTACGGCGAGGCGTTCGGCGGGATGATGAAAGCCGCCGCGAAGGAGACCCAGAAAGTTGTCAAGGCGGATGACTTCAACGACTACTACATCAAGTGCGTCGGCAAGCACGTCACCATTAAGATCAACGGCGTGACCACGGTGGACGACGATTTCGCGAAGGCGCCCGACGAGGGCATCATCGCCTGGCAACTGCACGCCGGTGGGCCGATGGAAGTGACCTTCCGCAACATCCAGTTCAAGAACCTCAGCAAGAAGTAGCCAGCTCATCGGAAGCCCACGGGCTGCGGCCCGTGGGCGTTCGTGGAGTTTGAACAATTGCAGGGAGACACAGCATGATCCGGAAAATCGTTGGTCTGGCGGTGCTGGCAGTGGCCTTCGTCGCGGCGTACGGGACCGCCGCAGGCCAGGCCGGCAAGGAGGGCGGCGAAAAGCCGAAGGGCACGGCGATGAAGGCGCCCTACGTCCACGCCGTCTATTTCTATCTCAAAAAGGACGGCCCCAAGGACGAGGTCGAGAAGCTCATTCAGGACTCGCACACGCTGCTGGGCAAGATCCCCTCGGTGCGTGGGCTGTGGGCCGGCCGGCCCGCCGACAAGGCGAAGTCCACGCCCAAGGTCGCCGTGACGGATTACACCGTCGGCCTGCTGGTCCTGTTCGAGGACTACGCCGGCCTGCAGGCGTACCTGGACCACCCACTGCATACGGAGTACCTGGAGAAGCACGGCAAGCACTGGGACCGGGTATCGGTCTATGACTTCATGAACCAGAAGAAGTAGCCCCTCTCGCCCCGGCGACCGTGTACAATAGGTTCGAGCAGGTTGCCGGGGCGCAGCGCCCCAGGCCCCTTCAACGCGATGGGACGACAACCATGTATCCGCGCACACTCCTCATCCTGATGGTGGCGATCATTCTGACGTCATTTGGGGTGCGCTTTATCGTGTATCAATACGACCTGCTTCCGATCAACGAGCAGGCGCTGCTGAAGAAGGCAACGTCGCTCACGGTCACCTATGAGATCCAGGGGAAGGACAAGAAAACCGGCCAGCCGACACTGCGCCCGAAAACCTTGACGATCTCGAACCCCGACGAGATGGAGGATCTGCTCGCGGTGCTGGAGTTGCGCCGGGAGAGTTACCGCGGGGAGATGGACAATGGCCCGATGGTCAAAGGAAGAAACGGCGGCATGGTCGCGGTAGACCCGTGGGGCCGAGAGGGCTGGGCGAGAGGCACCGTCAAGGTCACGTTTCATTTCCCCGACGGCAGCATCAAGCCGCGGCCTCCCGACGAGTATCAGTTCGCGGGCCCCAGGTGGCTGGGGCATTGGACAATCAATGAGCAGTTCTACCGCAAGTTGTGCGTCCACCTTTCGCGCGCCGAAGGGAGGGCACTGGACCCGCTGCTGGAACAGGCCCCGAATCGGGAGAGTGACCAGGTCGTCCCGCTCCCAAGACCGAATGATGACAAGCAGGAGCCCGTTCGCGAACCGTAAGGGCGAGTGGCCATAAACCTCCCTCTCCCGCCAGGGGCGAGGGGAGCAAGAGTGCGGTCGCCCGGAGTGGAATCCCAGAAGAGGTAGCGCACCATGAGTGATCCTGAAAAACCCGAAACTCCTCCCGCGCCCGAGACGCCGCCCGCGGCCGGCGAGCCGGCACCCACCCCCACGGTGACCGAGAAACCACCCGCCCCCGGCCCGCGTAGACCCGGCGCTCCTGGGGACCGCGGCGGCCAGCGCTTCCCGCGCGGCGGCGGGCGGCCGCAGACCACCCCGCGCAACGCACCCGTGCCGTCGCTGGAACAGGAACACCTCTTCGGGGCCGGAGCGCCGAGCCTGCGCGAACTCGACAAGGAGATCGAGAGCGACTTGCAGGAAGCGCTCGCCGGTTTCGCCGACGTCGATCTGTCGGGCGGGGCACCGGAGAAAAAGGCGGCAGCCGCGCCGGGGGCGGCGCCGGCCCGCAAGAAGGGCAAGGTTATCTCGGTCCACGGTCCCGACGTGTTCGTGGACGTGCCCGGCGGCCGTACGCAGGGCGTGCTGCCGCTGGAGCAGTTCCCCGAAGGCTCACCGGCGCCTGGCACCGAGGTGGAAATCGACATCGAAGGTTACGACAACGCCAACGGCCTGTTGCTGCTGACGCGCAAGGGGGCCGTCATGGAGGCCGACTGGTCCACCGTCGCGGTCGGGCAGATCGTCGAGGCGCGCGTCACCGAAACCAACAAGGGCGGCCTGTCGGTCGAGATCAACGGCATCCGCGGCTTCATGCCGATCAGTCAAATCGACCTGTACCGCGTCGAGAACGCCGAGGCGTACGTCAACCAGCGCCTACGCTGCGAGGTCACCGAGGTCGATCCGGCCGAGCGCAACCTCGTCGTCAGCCGCCGCAACTTGCTGGAGCGCGAGCGCGAGGAGATCCGCGAGAAGGTGTGGGCGGAGTTGGCCGAGGGGCAGATTCGTACCGGCATCGTCCGCTCGGTGCGCGACTTCGGCGCCTTTGTCGATCTCGGCGGCGTCGATGGCCTGCTGCACGTCAGCGAGATGAGCTGGCAGCGCGTGCAGGATCCGACCACGATCGTGCAGCCCGGTCAGACCGTCAAGGTGATGGTGGTCAAGATCGACCGCGAGAAGCGCAAGGTCGGCCTGGGCCTGAAGCAGCTGACCGCCAGCCCGTGGGACGACATCAACGACAAGTACGCTCACAGTCAGGTCGTCAAGGGGACGGTCACGCGGTTGATGGACTTCGGCGCCTTCGTGGAACTGGAGCCTGGCGTCGAGGGCTTAATTCACATTTCGGAACTGGCACCGCAGCGTGTGTATCGGGTCAGTGATATCGTCAAGCCGGGCCAGGAAGTACAGGTGATGATCCTGAGCGTCGATCCGGCCCAGCGGCGCATCGGCCTGTCGCTGAAGGCGGCAATCACGGCTCCGGAGCCGGTCGAGGAGCCCGAAGAGGACGAGGAGGAAATCGAGGTCAAGCCGCCGCGGCCGCGCACGACGCCGCTGCGCGGCGGCATCGGGGACAGCACAACCTGAAGAAAGGGATGAAGGATGAGGGATGAAAAAAGACCGAAGGCTCCTGGATTTTTTTCATCCCTCATCCCTCATCCTTCATCCCTCCGAGGTGGGAGGCGGAAATGGCCCTGATTCCGTGCCCGGAGTGTGGTTGGCACGTGTCGTCGCGCGGACGACGCTGCCCGCAGTGTGACTACCCGATCGCGGAGGCGCAGTCACTCGCGCCCGGCGGGGCGACGGCAGCCGTCGAGTCGGTGTTGTTCGTCCCGGTGCCGCCGGAAGACTCGCGCCTCACCACGCAACCCGAGGAGTTCGTCGAGCGTCGCTTGCTGCTCGAAGCGGAGGGAAGTCATCACTACCTGTACTTCGCGAAGGGCGGCGACCTGCGCGAAAGCGCCGAGCCCGAAAACGGCTGGCAGAAGATCGGCACCTTTTCCGTGAACTGGCCGACCGCAACGGTATTCGTCAATTCGGGTCTCCTTATGGGTAAATATCGTCTTGCCTCCGGTGTGGGAACCGTCTACTTATGCGCGATGGATGGGGAAGTAGAACATACGCTCTACCAGGTATAATCGCGGGGGAATCCTGATGAGGCGGTGTGCAGTGAGGTGGCTTGGCGGGGTGATGCTCGCCGTCGTGTTCGGCGGGTTCGCTGTCCGTGCAGGGGACACGCCGGGCCAGGCCGGCAAGGGCGTGACGATGGTCCCGCCCGACGGTGAGGGCGTGAAATACTGGCCGCGCTGGCGCGGTCCGTCCGGCCAGGGCCTGGTTCTCGACGGCAACTACCCCGACACCTGGTCCGACAAGGACAACGTGCTCTGGAAGGTCGAACTGCCCGGCCGCGGCAACTCGTCGCCGATCATCTGGAAAGATCGGCTGTTCTTGACCACCTCCTACGACAAGGGCCAGCGCCGCTCGATCCTGTGCCTGAGCCGTACGGATGGCAAGCAACTCTGGGAGGCGTTCGCGCCGGACGCCAGGGCCGAGAACGTCAAGGACAAGAACGGCTGGGCGTCCGGCACGCCCTCGGCCGACGGCGAGCGCGTCTACGCTTATTTCGGCAATCACGGTCTGTTTTGTGTCGATTTCAACGGTAAGCAGGTCTGGCATCAGCCGCTGGCGGCGATGGACGCCTACCACGGCATGTCCTGCTCGCCGCTGCTCTACCGTGACAAGGTGATTATCTACCAGGACCACCGCAGTGAGTCCGGCTCGTTCGTCGTCGCCTACGACAAGCGCACCGGCAAGGAAGTGTGGAAGACGCCGCGCAAGGAGACAGTCGGCTGGGGCTCGCCGGTGGCGGTGCGCGTCGGCGACCGTGAGGAGATCATCGTCAGCAGCCAGCAGCGCGTCTACGCTTACGAGCCGGGCAGCGGTAAGGAACTGTGGAGTTGCGGCGGCAACCTGTTCGAGGTGACGCCGACGCCGGTGGTCGGGCACGGCATGATTTTCTGCTGCTCCGGCCGCACCGGGCCGACCCTTGCTATTCGTCCGGACGGCCAGGGCGACGTAACGAAGACCCATGTCACCTGGAAGATCGGCACCGGGTCGCCGTTCATCCCCAGTCCGCTGCTCGACGGCGACTACCTCTACATGGTCAACGACATTGTCAGCGTGGTGCGCTGCTTCGAGGCGAAGACGGGCAAGCTCCTCTACACGGAGCGGCTGGGGCAAGTGGTCAAGCACGGCTTCTCGGCGTCGCCGGTGAGCGTCAACGGCAAGATCTTCTTCACGAACGACAGCGGCGAGACGTTCGTGCTGAAGGCGGGGCCGAAGTTCGAGTTGCTGCACGTCAACCGCCTGCACGAGACAACCCTTGCCTCGCCGGCGCTGCTCGACGGCCGCTGGTACTGGCGGACGCAGCGACACCTGTACTGCATCGGCAGACCGTAGGGTCGTTTAGCGACGCTTCGGAGAAGCGTTCTCGCGAGAACGCAGTTGTGGCAGGGTCTCCTGACCCCGCCACGCGGCTGGACGTGGCCCACAGTGAGCCGTCACTCGCCCGGCCGGCCAGCTGCGGCATCCGGCTCGGCCCCAGTTCGTTTCCGCCGGCTGCGGCTCGGCTTGGCCCGGCCCGCCAACCACTTCTTGAACGAGTTTTGACTCTCAGCCGACGGCTGCCCCGCGAGCAGGTTGGCGATGCTGATGTCCTCATCGAGCGCCGGCCAATGGATGCCCCGCCCGCCGCCGAGCAATCGCCACTCCCCCCGCTCCTCAGCCGTGGCGTGTGCCAACCGGGGATACCAGGCCAGCGGGGCGGCGATGGTGCCGCCGTCAGCCAACTCGACGGACAGGGTGTCCGCGCTGACCTCGATGTCGCAAGCGAGCGCCTCGCGGGTTTCAACCGTGGAAGAACTCATTCCAGCTCTCCAATAACTCTTGTCTTTCCTGTTCCTTCGCGTGGTGTCGTGGCAGGGCCGCGTGAGACGTTCAGCTGCCGGGGCCGCCGAGTAACCTTTGAACACCGAAAAACCGTAATGCGGTCCCGGTCTGCTGCAGCGACTGGTTAGTTCCTCACGCTGCCGCGCCGCGAGACCACGCCAAGGAACGGGACAGAGCGAGTCGCAAAAGGTGCCGTGGTGCGTGGTCCCAAAGGAGATCGGCGCTCCCGCACGCGGGATTGGTAGCGCTTGGCGCTTGCCCTGACGCCCCGGGACCATGACCTCTTCCCGGTATTTGGGCCCGGGCTCCACGACCACGGCTTGACTATCTTACTCCCCAGCGGGCCGCGGGTCGAGGTGGCCGACCGTGCCTTGGTGCTTCGTGCCCGTTGGTTAGTTTGGTCCCGGGAGCTTGCGTTGACCTCACTGGTGGCGCGCCCCAGCGTGTCCCCGCTTGGGAGACTGCTCCGTCCGCCGCACTCCCGCGCTCGCGGCCCGCCCGTGGGTTCCTTTCCCTGCCCTCTCTGCTGGAGGCCACCATGACTCCCCGCAAGACGAAAAACCTCCGTATGCCCCCGCAGCCGGCCGAACCGCTGCGTGTCACCCACCCGCACGCTGCCGGCATTGATGTCCACGCTGCCGAGCACTGGGTCGCCGTGCCGCCCGAGCACGCGCCCGCGCCCCCAGCCGACCACCCGCCTGGTCTGCCGCCCCATGTCCGCAAGTTCGGCGCCTGCACCGCCGACCTGGAAGCCCTGGCTGACTGGCTGAGCGCCTGCCACATCACCACCGTCGCCATGGAATCCACCGGCGTGTATTGGATTGCGCTGTTCGAGTTGCTGGAGCGGCGCGGCTTCGAGGTTCGCCTGGTCGATCCGCGCCAGGCCAAGCGTGCGCCGGGCCGACCCAAGACCGACTGCCTGGACTGCCAGTGGTTGCAACGACTGCACTGCTACGGCCTGCTCAGCGCCGCCTTCCGGCCGGACGATCAGGTGGTGGTCCTGCGCAGTTATCTGCGGCAACGGCAGATGCTCATCGGGTACGGCGGCCAGCACATCCAGCACATGCAAAAGGCCCTGGAGCAGATGAACGTCAAGCTGACCGAGGCGGTCAGTGACATCACCGGCGTGACCGGCTTGGCGATCATCCAGGCCATCCTGCGCGGTGAGCGCGACCCGCTCGTGCTGGCCAAACTGCGCCACGACAAGTGCCAGCGGACCGAGGCGGAAATCGCGCGGGCGTTGCAAGGTAACTGGCGGGAAGAGCACTTGTTCGCCCTGCGGCAGGCGCTGGCGTTGTACGAGTTCTACCGGCAGCAGTTACGGGAGTGCGACGCGCGGCTGGAGGCCCAGTTGCGGACGTTCGCCGACAAGAGCGGCGGCCAGCTGTTGCCGCCCAAGCCGCGGCAGCGCAAGCGCGCGGCGAACGAGCCGGCCTTCGACGTCCGTAACCGGCTGTACCAGTTGGCGGGGGTGGATCTGACGGTGATCGAGGGCATTGACGAAAGCACGGCGCTGGTGCTGCTGAGCGAAATTGGCACGGACGTGAGCAAGTTCCCGACCGTCAAGCAGTTCACGAGTTGGCTGGGGTTGAGCCCGCAACCGCAGAAGTCGGCGGGCAAGGTGAAGAGCAGCCGGGTACGGCGGGGTCAGAGCCGGGCGGCGCGGGCGTTGCGGTTGGCGGCGCAGGGGTGTCATCATGCCAAGAATGCGTTGGGGGCGTTCTACCGGCGGCTGCGGTCGCGGCTGGGGGCGCCGAAGGCCGTCGTGGCGACGGCGCGGAAGATCGCGGAGCGCGTCTACCGACTGCTGAAGTATGGGGTGGCCTACGTGCGCCAGGAGGTGGAGAACTACGAGGCGGCGTTCCGGGCGCGGACGGTGAAAGGGCTGGCGCGGAAGGCATCCGAGTTGGGCTATCAGCTGGTGCCGGTAGCGGCGCCGGGGACGTAAGGCGACCGCCGCGCGGCCGCGTGGGGGCAGCGGCGAGCGCCTGCGCAATGGACAATGTTGCTGGCATAAGTCTGCAGTGCTGGACAACACCAGCACGGGGAGGGGGTTGGTGTCGGCCGGAGGGGTGAAATAGGTACTTCAGCCCTCGCTTACTGCCGCGTCTCTCCCCGGACAGTTCCTTGGGAGCCGGCTGAACCATGCAAGACCTACGCGCCGCCTGGATTCGCGGGTGCACCGTTCTTTTGCAGCGGCCATTCGCAGTGAAGATACGCAGCCAAGACATTGCCGTCATCGTATACCTCAAAGCGATGTTTGACCCCTGCACGAGTAAGCGCGTCTGAAACAAGTTGGGCCTCTCGAATCATGTCAGCAACGGTGTCGGCATCGGCGTCAATCGACGGGTCGCCGATATCGCCGCCATACTCCTGGAACACGAAATGCGAGCAATCCTCGACACGCACCGAATACCGACCCACCTGGATTCGCAGGCCGCCATTGCGAAGGATCGTGGCCATCTGATCCTTCGTCGGCCAAACAGCGAGTTCTCCGGCAATGTGTGCAGCCATGACGAGAACCTTGCCGGCTAACGACCAAGCTCAGCCGCCGGGGCCGCTGCCAAGACAGCATAGTCAGAGAGACGGTATGCGGCCCCGGTCGGCTGCAGCACTTGGTTCGGCCTCTGAGCCTACGCCTTCCCGAGGACCAAGTCTACCACCCAGCACCCACGGACGTGCGGGCCGGTGCCGAGGCAGTGTCCGAGCAACTGCTCGTCCTCGCAACCGGCGTCCTGCAGCGCGTCCGCCAGGATCGGCAGCACCTCGAACGCTCGATCCGCGTACATCCCGCGGGCCAGCCCCACCACCGCGGACGTGAGCCAGGACGGGTCGGCGGCGACCGGCCGGAACGGGTTGCCGAAGATGTCCCAGACCAGCCGGCACTGCCGCCGCGCCTCGGCGACAGCGATCGGCTGGCCGGCGGGTTGGTCCCAAAGCCCGGTCTCCGCCAGCACCAGCGCGAACGGCACCCAGTGGACGACCGACTCCGACCCGTGTCGGTTCAGGTGGAGGCCCGCCCTCGGCGTGATCGAGTTCGACCACGCGCAGTAGAAGGCGACCATGCCGGCCAGGTACTCGGCCGACACCGGGTTGTCCGGCGTCATCCGCGGCGGGTACGTCGCCCGAAGCGCCTCCGCGCACGCCCGGCGCTGCGCGTCGATTAGCTCCCCGTCGGCGAATTGCTCGGCCGCGATGACCGTCTCCCTGGCCAACTCCCGGGTCATTAGGTGCCACAGCGAGCGCGCCGCGGCGCAAGTGAACAGCCGGAACTTCCGGGCGCTGGCGTCCCGCTCGTTTAGCCAGGTGAGCATCGGCGAGGGGTCGGAGCCCTCCAGCCACTCCCGCTCCGTCACCGCGTCGCGCCTCCCAAGGTCGAACGACGAAGCTCAGCAGCCGGGGCCGCCGCCACAACAGCATGCCAAGAGCGACGTTCTGCGGCCCCGGTCAGCTGCAGCCTGCTGGTTCGGCGATGTCCATCGTCCAAGAAAGAGTCAATGAAGGATGTTGCACTCAGGCAGCGCCTTCCGCAATTCAGCAACGCCTGCGTCGGTCACATTCGTGTCGCGAAGGTTCAATTCCTGCAGCAGTGTTAGCCCGGCTAGGTTCTTCAGCCCTGCGTCCGTGACGCGAGTGTCGCGGAGACTCAGCGATTGCAAGCGTTTGAACTTCGCCAGTTCTTTCAGCCCAGCGTTCGTGACCTGAGCCCCGAAAAGATCCAACTCCTGCAACACTGTCAAGCCCGTCAGATCCTTGAACCCAGTCCCCGTCACCTGACTGCCCGCAAGACCCAACTCCCTCAAGCGTTTCATCTCGGCCAGTTGCTTCAAGCCGGCGTCAGTCACTTTCGTGCCTCCGAGATTCAGCGATTGCAACCTCGTAAGCCCAGCTAACTCCTTTAGCCCCAAATCCGTCACTCTGGCAAAGCGAAGATCCAAGAATTCCAGGTTCGTGAGCCCACCAACTTCCTTCAGTCCTGTATCCGTGACTTCGGTGCCAGTAAGAAATAACAATGCCAAGCTCTTTGACCCGCGCAATTCCTTTAGCCCTACCCCACTCACCTTGGTATGGGAAAGATCCAGCAATCGCAAGCTCTTGAGAGCTGCTAATTCCCTCAGCCCAGCGTCGGTCACCTGTGTCAAACGAAGCTCTAACCATTGCAAGTTCGCAAGGCCGGCCAGTTCCTTCAAGCCGATGTCCGTCACTTCGGTCAAGCCGAGGTCCAGCGCCTGCAAACTCTTTAGGCGTGCCAGTTCCTTCACACCAGCGTCCTTTATCTTGCTCTGTGCAAGAGACAACCCAAACGCCCCCTCTGGGGCCGGCAGTTTCGCCAAGCGTCCCTCTTGCCATTTTTTCAAGTGAAAGGCTGGTACGTCGCCGGGCCTGCTTTCCTTCTCCAGATGAAACACAAGGTAGCCAGACCGACGCACTCGCATCCAACCTACATCAGCCCCCGCATCCTTCCACGCTGCAACAATCTTGTCCGGGAGGGGGTTTGGTGGTTCTTGACCTGACAAGACAGTCACGCAAGCGTCCGCGGATACCGCTAGCATGAGAGAAGCGGCCAAGAGTCGCAACGCTCTCTTATTGGCCAAGCGTTTGATTTCCATGTTGGCAACTCGTAATCCTCGTCCGGATCGGATTAACCTGAAATCCACGTCCATCACAGACTCACTTCCCGCCCTGCTGCGATCGACCACGATCTTCACATTAGGACCGCGAACTCACCGCGTGTCGCCGAACGACCAAGCTCCCACGAAGATGGCCAGACCCGCCAACAGGGATATCGGGACGTCCAAGGGTTTCCGTTCGTCTAGCAAACGCCGCTTCTGGGGGACAGAGCCCGGAAAGATTCACACGTTCTCAGCTGCCGGGCGGCTCGCTTGCCAGAATGCCGCGAACAGCCGCCAAGGCCGCCCGGTCAGCTGCAGCACTTGGTTCGCCTCTCACCTCCAACGATACCAACTCTCCCGCTGGGCACAGCGGCCATACCCACACCCGAAGCCATCAAGCGGTGAGGGCTCCTCTCCCGAAGGAGTTGGCCCAAATCGGAACCGCACGCGGTAACCCTCGGGCAACTCCTTCCAGTACGTCGGCTGCCAGCGACCGAGTCGCTCCCACTGCACGGAGTCCCGGGCCACGGCATGCTCGTAGACCGAAAAATGCTCCAGGTCTTCCTGCAACCACTGCCGATCCAACGCTGTAAAGGCTCCCACCCCCTGGTCCTCATCCAACTCCCGCAGGAGGTACGCTTTCCAGTCCGGCATGGCGAACGCTTCCCACACGGCGCCCCCTTGCGCAGTCAGGCGGTAGAGCGTCCCCGGGGCACCTCGGGCATGGCTGGGCTCCTCCAGGGCCGCAATGATCTCTGTGCGTGCCAGGGGCATGGCCGCTGCCTGACCATGCCGGTGAGCTTCGAGGAGGCCACTTGCGAAGAGGCTTTCGAGGGTTTCAATCAGTGCCGCCCGCTCCAGGCCATGCCCGGGCTTGTTGAAGACCTCTTCGGCATTGGTCCGGGCCACGAAGCAAAGGGGCCAGGCACCATCCACGACGGTTTCCAGGAGCCAGTATTCCCCGCGCGTCAGTCGTGGCTGCATGGCCTGTTTACCCAGCTGCGCGACACCGTGGCCGCTGCCTTGCGCGGCCCCAACACAGCACCCAAGGGAGCCGGAAAGGAGGCGAACGACCAAGCTCACCTGCTTGGGCCGCCTTCCTGATAGAATGCCAGGATTGACGTTATGCGGCCCAAGTCAGGTGCAGCACTTGGTTCGCCTTCGCTATGCCTCCCCTTACTCCCGAGGCTCCAGCCCTGGCTTCTGCTCAGCACCGGCTGTTCCCCCGCCTCCGAGCAAGATACCGCCCCGACCATCCCCAACCGCCGCCGAGCCACCACTGGCTGATTACGCGATGCTGCCGCCGTGAGTGCGCACGCGGGACAGGATAAACTCCTGCAACTCAGCACTGACGCTCGCGGTCGGCAGCGTCGAGTACCCCCAACCGCGGCTCCCGAAGAACAGCAGCCACACCCCAGGGAACCGCCATACTTCCGATACGACTGCCCATTTGATTTCGACCGACCCAAGGTCCGAGCTTGTTGCCAGCGACTCCTCACCGAACCGCCACAACACGGTCGGCTCGCGCAGCGCTCGAAACTTGCCGACGGCAGATCGCACATAGGCAAGCCCAACGAGCAGGACCAGGGCCACCAAGACGCAGCCCAAGCCGGCCAGTGCTGCGGGATAGGGCCAGTCGAGGCCGAACCCGAGCCAGGCCCCCAATGCCAGCAGGATCGCCGCGCCACCAATGAGCGCATCGCGCCGGATGAAACGGGCGAGGAAACACCGGGCTGCCTTCCTGACGACCTCCTCGCTGTATTGGACTGCGACTTCGTGAGTCATCCTGCAAGCCTCGCTTCGAGCACCTCTCTCGGGGATAGCACCGAGACAAACTAGCTGCGCCGCAAACAGCACACCACGGAGCGGACAAGGAGGCGAACGACACAGCTCACCCGCGGCGGCCGCTGGTGAGGCGCAACTCCCCGAAAAGCCGTGATGCGGCCGCCGTCGGGTGCAGCGGCTGGTTCGACGTTGCTCACATGCCAACCGCGGCTACCGGTACACCTTCGCCGACGGGAAACGACCCACGAAGCGCTCGGTAATCTCCGCATAGCTCGTTGGCTTGACCGGACAAAGATGGAGCGGCACCCCCTGGCAAGGCCGCACGAACTCGTAGAGGCGGAAAAGCTCTTCCTCGGAGACCGCGGACAGGTCATAGGCCGCCGGCCGCTCACCTTCGGTCGGGTCGCCCTTGGTCGCCACCGCCACCCTCCAACCGCCCCGGAAGAAACGGAACCCGCGAAGCTCGGGGCGGTCAAACGCCCATGTCAGGAACGGGTGGGGCTCGCGAGGCAACTCCTCAAACTGCTCGGTCAAGAAGCGCAGGTCCTTTGGCCCGCACCCGGCGGCAAAGTCCCACCAGTCCCGCCCGCCCGCGTGAATGCTGGGCACGTCATCGAACGTCGTCTTCCACCAGGCCATGTCTCGCACATACCGCGAGAAGGGCTGCTCCCTCCCCTCCGGGTCGATGAAGATTGGGGGATCATCCGATCCATCAAGGATCAGATCCGCTTCGTAGCCCGTGTTCACGCGCCACGGCCCATAGAAGTTGACCCGAGGCCGGTTGCCGCCTGATGGGGGTCGAAACCGCGGCGGAAAACGCTTTCAGAATGTCGGTCAGGGAGTTCGGACCGCAGGCGCCTTCCCGCTGAGCTAGCATTTCCTCTGCCCCCGCGAGCATGTACCACTCGCGCACCGCAGCGGGGAGAGTGACGCCACAGTCAGCCTCGCACTGCTCGATGGCCCGAACCGACTCCCCAGATACCTGCGGCTCCTGGCCAAGCAGCCGGAGGGCTTGGGCATGGTACGTCAAGGGAACCAACTCCGCCATCCCGTTGCCTTTCTGCCGTCGAACTATCTACTTATGTTGCGCGCCGGCTGCCTAAGCGCCGAATAACGCCCGGGGCCAAAGCCAACTGCGCCGGTTGGATAGTACCGCTGCCATTATCCTGCCGTCAATCCCCTAACTCCAGCTTTCTGCGGATTTTACACACTCCATCCGCCAAACACCCCGCCGTGCTTATGCAACTGGCGGGGTTGCAGAAGCCCTCAGATCCGCCAGCCACAAAGCGAACAGTTAGCTTGTGCTAACTTCTGGAGCAGTTCACGGGAGAGTCGGCCACCCTGCGCCAGTGCCGGCTCCTCTTCGAGCGGGCCCTGCACGTCCCCCTTCGCCTCGCCGGCGCTTTCCTGACGCCGAATTCTTCCTGCCGCCGCACCTCCAAGTTGCTATTTTTTCCTGGGGCCTCGGAGCAGCGCGCAGGGAATCAGCGGGGGCGAGCGCTGGGAGGTGTCAGCGGGGAATGAAATGAGATCAAACCGCCGACACTGCATTGTAGGCCTGACCAGGCAGCCGCAAACGGGACATTTTCCCGTCCTTCCTGTTGTGGCAGGGTCGGGAGACCCTGCCACTCTGCTGACCGCAGGTCTCCAGGAGTCCAGGGAGACCTTCGGTCAAGCAACGTGGCAGGGTCAGGAGACCCTGCCACAACAGCGACTGCCACAACAGCATCTCGGGAGCCATCCGTCATGAACCGCGAGCCTCGTCTACTGCTGACGATGGGAGACGTTGCCGGCATCGGGCCGGAAGTGATCGCCCGCGCCTGGCCGGCTCTCACCGAGTTTTGCCGTCCCACGGTCGTCGGCAGTCCCGTTTGGATGCAGCGGGCGCTGCGACTGGTCCGCTCCGCCGCGGAGGTTCGCGTGATGACCGAGCCGAACACCGCGGCCGCATCGCCGACTGTCGTTCCGTGTCTGCCCAGTTGCGAACGGGATCTCAGTCAGGTCGGCCAGTTCCTCCCGCCTTGGCTTTAAGTTACCGCTTTGCTTTGGCCGCGCCTTCCAGCCGCGTTAGCGCTGCTGCTGCTTCCGTAGTCAACCGTGCTCCCACAGGACCGCCGGCCCAGCGCTTCAATAAGCTTTTCGACGCGCCATCGCCGATCAGTTCCAGCAGCATTACTGCCCGAGTCTCGCGACGTTGTTCCGAGGTAAGCGGGGCGCGCCGGTGTTCGAGAATCGTCTGCACACGACGGCGGACTTCAAGCGATGCCGCGCTTTTGAGAGTCGCTTCGAGGTACGGGCTTGCTTGCTCGTCCAGTTCGCGCAGCGCTTTCGCTGCTGCTTCGCGAACGGCGAATACGTTGCTGTCCAGATCGGCAAGCAGACGCTGAATCCGCCTGGGATCAAGCGCCTCCACGGGTTTTACTTTCGCGGCGAAGAACTTGACCGCGTCGGCCGGTGCCGCCAGGAACCTCCCCTCGGATTTGAACGATTCGGCAGCATCGCGTGCAGCCAGGTCGTTCCACGCGATTTCGAGCGTCACGGATTGCGCGACGCGCGGAGGCCGGGTGTCCCAGGCCAGCACGGTGGTGTCGAGGCTGCCGGAAAGAAGCTGTCCCGACGGCGTGAAGGCCAAAGTGGTCGGCGCATCGCGGTGGCCCTTGAACTCTTGTCGCCTGGTCCACGTCGCCGTTTCCCAGACTTGAATGGCGTCGCCCGGCGCCGTTGTCGCCAGAAAGCGGCCGTCGCGCGAAAAGGCGGCGGCGCGGGTGTGCAGTTCGCGGGGCAAGACAGCGTGCTGCCTCGCGCTCGCCGTCTCCCATACGGCCCCGCGGGTCGTGAGGACGAGCCGGCCATCAGGTGAAAACGCCTGGACGTCAGGTTGGCCGCGGTTGTGTTCCGGCAGTTCGGTCCCACTCAGCACATTCCACAGCCGAACGTATTGCGGTGGACCACCCAATCCAAATCGGTCGATATCGCTATGCTCCTGGTAAGTGACCACGGCCGTCTTGCCGTCCGGCGAGAGCAGCGCCCGCACCACGATGTAAGCCTTGTCCTTCATGGCCTTCTGCACAATGGGGAAACTGCGTACTTCCTTGGCGGCGTCGAAATCCCAGATCCGCACCATGCCGGGGTGTCGATCAACGGTGACGAGCTGCTTGCCGTCGTCCGTGAACGCCAGGTCCTGGGCAGACCCTTTGATAGAGGGAAAACGGTCCACCATCTTTTCAGCGGCGATGTCGTACAAGCGGATGCGCGTGCCGTAATAGCTCGAACCGGGTGTCTGCGGATCCTTAAACGTGACACTGTAATCATCGACGGGCCAGGCGAGAAACCGGCCGTCGGGGCTGATCGCCAAGTTGCGCTGCCATGCGGTTGGGAATCTGCGGAGGTGCTTGCCGGTGGCGGCATCCCAAATGTGGGCGTAGCCGTTTTGCCCGCGCGTGATGACCCGCTTGCCGTCGGGAGTGACGAGAATTTGATCGACGACGCTATCGGCGCCGTCGGGCGTCAGCGCCTTTCCAGTGGCCGTGTCCCAGCGGTAGATGGCGCCGTCCACGGCGCCGGTCAGCGTTTTGCCTCCATCCGTGAACCGAAGGTTGCCGGCTTGTCGGTCGATGCGCAGCCGTTCTTCCCCGGTCGTCGTGTCGTACAAATGGATGGAAGCGAGCGCGGCGGCCACGGTTTTGCCATCCGGCGTGAAAGCCACGCTGCGGGGGCTCGGCCTTTGCTCGCCATCCTTGGGGAATGCGCGTCGCAGCTTGCCGGTATCCACATCGAACAGTCGGAGAAAAACGCCGCCTTGCGTGCCAAGCGTGGCCAGCGTTTTCCCGTCGGGAGAAAACGCCAGACTGCCAATGCCGTAGCCTTGCTGTCCGTGCATGAAACGGCGCAGCTCCTTGCCGGTTTCTACTTCCCAGAGGCGGGCGAAGTAGTTGTTTTTGTCGTTGCCGTAACCGCCGGTCGCCATCAGTTTGCCGTCCCGAGAGAAGGCGATGGCGAGAACCTGCGGGAAGTCGTTGAGAGCCGACTGCGGATTCTCATGCGCGAAATCGCGGATCGTTTTGCCGCTTTCGTAGTCGATCAAGTGAACGACTTTTCCCTGGATCGTCATGGCCATGGCCTTGCCGTCCGGCGTGAATTCGAGCGGCGCTTCACTCTTGTACGAATTAGTGCGCGGCAGTTTGATCGTGCGCATTTCTTTGCCGGTGACGGCGTCGCGAACATTCAGAGCGAAGCCCTGCTTGACGACCAGCGTCCGCCCGTCCGGGGAAAACGCACTGGCGTGAACGTCTCCCAGGTTCAGGGAGAAAAGCACCCGGCCGGTGACGAGATCGAAGGCGCGCGAGTCATAATTCCCATTGACGATGAAGGCCATCTTGCCATCGGGCGCAACAGCCATGCTTGCCACGCGCAGGCCGTGCCGGAAGCGCGTCGTCCCGAAGCGAAGCGTGCTGCCGGCGGGCAAGGGATCATCCCAGGGCACCGCTTTCTCCTCTCGTGGGGCAGGCTTCCGCTCCGGCCCGAATTGGACAGGAGCGGAAGCCTGCCCCACGTCCTGGCCCGTGCCCGCGGAGATTCCCACACCGACGGCGATGACGACAACGAGCGCGAGGATCGATTTCATGGCAACCCCTTTCATCACTCCGGCCGAGCCAAGCGCCAGCGCTGAGATCGTCGTGGGCACGGCCGTCCCCGTCGCGACAATCAGGCTGAGAGAAGATTCGAGTAACGGCTTGCTCACCGTCGCTTGCAGCGACGCCGGCGTCAAGACCGTGAGCGCCAGCCCGACCGCGGCGATGCCGCGTCGTTCCAACCGCAGGCGCAGGGCCTTGCGCCCTTCTTCGAGCCGCCGCTTCAGCGTGCCCAGCGACCAGCCGAGCTGCTGGGCCGCCTCATCGCGTGTCAAACCAGACAGGTAGCACAACACCAGGGGTGAACGCAGTCGATCCGGCAGACGCTGCAATTCCTCATCGAGCGCCTGCCGCACCTCCTGCCAAACCAGCCCGGCCGCCGGATCGCTCTGCGCGCTCGGTTCCTGCACCGGCTCCGCGCGCAACGGCAGCGCGCGTGCTGGACGATGCGCGCGGACTTTGGCGGCGATCCGGCAGGTCGTCTTGTGAAGCCAGGCGGGCAGGGTTTGCCCCGTGCGGATGGTTTTCGCCAGACGGGCCAAACTGAGAAACACGGCCTGGAAGACATCCTCGGCGTCGTGACTCGTATCGACCAGCCGGCGCGCCGATCCGAGCACCATGGGCCCGTGGCGGGCGACCAGCAACTCGAAGGCTTCGCGATTATTCGCCGTGACAAACCGCTTCAGCAGCACGGCGTCTGACGGCGGCACCGCCAGATCGCAAAGCCGGCGAAGGTATTGCTGCAACGCTTCCGCCGATGCAACGGACATGCGTGGTTTCTCATGAACAGGATTCGACCCTGCCTTATAAGTACCCGTGGGAAACGAAGGGGCTCAAGTTTTTTTGCGTTCAAGCCCTTCGATGAGAGCGGTTCGCACTGGCGTTGGCTGTAGGTCAGGCTTTCTACTTTCCAGCACATTGGGATCCTAAGCTTAGAATTCCACGTGGACAAGTTGTCGCG
>JADMIO010957489.1_pt1 | contig 19588 bp, 17 predicted proteins | sample 8958161 | NCBI WGS metagenome assembly JADMIO01 (sample SAMN16585339, study PRJNA669376) | soil metagenome | isolation source: Crop rotation soil | place: USA: Cullars Rotation, Alabama | collected 2011
TGAAGTTCCCGCGAGGTGCCGTAGAAATAAATCCGGCCCTCATGCAAATAGGCAATGTGATCGGCGATGTGAAACGCACTCTTCATATCATGGGTCACCACGATACTGGTGACATGAAAGCGCTCCTGCAACCGACGGATTAACCGATTAATGCTGTCCGACACAACGGGGTCGAGCCCAGAGGTTGGCTCATCGTAGAGAATACAGGAAGGGCGCCGAATAATTGAGCGAGCCAGGCCAACCCGTTTTTTCATCCCCCCACTCAAATTCACTGGCATCTTATCGTGTTGCCCTTCCATTTCCATCACCTCGAGCATTTCATCCACTCGCTCTCTAATCACCTTCGGGTCGCGCTCCCCTGCCTCACGCAATGGAAACGCGATATTCTCTTCAACCGTCATTGAGTCAAAAAGCGCACCGCTTTGAAACAGAATTCCAATCTTCTGCCGGATCGCGGCCAGCTTGCGTTCGCTCAGTCCAATAATGTCTTCGCCCTCGATCCAAATTTCACCCGCGTCGGGCTGCATCAACCCGATCAGATGTTTGAGGAGCACGCTTTTGCCGCCACCGCTCCGTCCAATAATGACGAGCGTCTCGCCTTTTGCCACCGTCAGATCAATACCGCAAAGGATTTCCTGTTGACCGATTTGTTTCGTTAGGCCCCGCACTGCGATCATCGCGCCATTCACATCTGATGAAGCCCTCGACGAGAGCGAAGCGCTCTGCGATTTTCCAGTCACGATTTCGTTTTCCACCCTGTGGAATCCTTACAACAAGGAGGCATACTTTGAAAGCGGTGTCCTACACTTCGAAGTATGGAGTCCGCAGTCAGAGCGAAGTGACGACGGCGCTTTGAGGGATGGCGCGGGATCAACAAAGCCGTCGCTTTTGTCTGATTGTCGGACACTTCGCTAACCGCTTCGTATGAGCGAACAGCTTAACATTTGTCAGGCACGTGCACACAATCCGCGTCGTCCTCAAAGCGGTGCCCCGCCTTCGCCAATGCTCCGTCGTGGCAGGCGCGCTACGCTTGCCACCGCACTCCAAAAAAGATCGTCGCGACTTATAATCGCGCAGCGACAAATTTGAGCCCCGAAAGCTTTCGGGACTTTGCTCTTAACATTGTGCTCGGAGAGCCCATTCCACCTATACTAAACGCAAAATTTCGCTGCCCGGTTACGAGTGCTTCTCCCTTTCCAGTTTCCGGTTTCTGGTCTCCGGTTTCGCTCAGCTCACGTAGTTGTGAACGTAGTCCGCCACCGCGTGGCGCCAGTGTCGTGGGACATCGTTAGTCACCTGCTGATATCTTTGGGTGGACAAGACACTATAGACAGGCCGTTTCGCCACAAAGTTTTTCATATCTTTCAGCGACGTTGCACCGACCTTCGTCGCTTTCATCGGTATTTCCCGGGCATGGCAACAGTCAATTGCCCACTGCGCGTATTCCTGCCAACTGCAGTCGCCGCTATTTGCCAGATGCAGCACACCCCGTTCTTGCCGATCCAAGAGCAAAGGCCGAAGCCATGCGCAGGCATCCAGTGTGTAAGTCGGTGTCGAATATTTATCCGCTACGGCCGAAATCTTTTCTTCGGTTCGCGCCTTTTTCATTATCGCATCAATAAAGCTCGGCCGATCTGGCCCGAACACCCAAGAAACGCGCACGACCAATGCGCGATTGTTTGCCTCAAGGACACGCCGCTCCCCTTCTAGTTTTGATTCTCCGTAAACACTGATCGGTCGAGCTTTGTCCTCTTCGGTATACGGCTCTTTCTTCTTCCCATCGAAAACGTAATCGGTGCTGATGTGGATGAATCGCGCCCCGTTCCCGCGACAGATGGAGGCAAGAACGCGCGGCGCCTCCGCATTAAGCGCAAATGCTTCTTCCTTGTGAGTCTCGCAACGATCGACATTCGTCTGCGCCGCGGTGTTGATCAGAACATCGAAATCCATCGATTCCAATGTGGAACGCAATTTCTTCTCCACCCCAAGATCAAGCTCGGCATGGTTGAATCCCGTTACGTCAAAGTCGAGCGCGTATGCACGAACGAGAGCGGCACCCAATCGTCCCCCAGCTCCAACAACGATGATTTTCTTTCGTCTTGTTTCCACGCTTAGGCCGGAAGTCTAACCACAGATCTTGTATCGAGCGACGCCTAACTGTGCGTCAAATACCTAGTGCCAGCGCCACAACGCATTTATGAGCAGGTTCAAGAGAAATTTGCAACCGCGGATAACATGGATTGAGAAAAGAGAATATCATCGGCACAACACAGAAGCTTATCGAAGTTGAAGTTCATTAACCCTTGTAAAAGATGACCATTCCGTGCGATCCGCGCCATCCGCGGTCCAATGGCTTTCCCAAATGCGTTAGGCCCTTTGTCGCGGTCAACGCTGATCAACTATTTAGGAATCGATTCCGCTGGCTGTTTAGAGTCTTGGTGAATCTCGGTCGTCTTTATCGTGCCATTCGAGCAAGCGTAACCACCAACCACGAATACACGCGACCCATCGCTCGCCGCAGCAAAATTGCGCCTCGCCTGGTTCAGGGTATCGCCTAGTCGCCATTGCCCAGTTGTCGGATTGTAGATGTTTACCTCAACCGACAAATCCGGCGCCGTTCTTCCACCCATGATCCACATTTCCTCTCCAACAGTAACCGCCTGGGTGTCACTCGTTGCCCTCGAAATCTTCGCAATAGCCGAAATTGAATCCTTCACGGGATCATAAACCCAAGAATTCTGCGTATCCGTATAAGTGCACGATACTGCGGTCGCGCCTCCCGCGGTGTAGATAAGATTTCCAATTGCCGTGGCTGGAACAAAAGCGAGGGCAACCGGTAAAGTGGCGCGCTTTTGCACCCACTGCGACCCAACCGAATTCTCTGGATCAAATTCAAAAATGCGATCGGTAGCGCCATTGGCAAGAGTCAAACCGCCGAGGATATAGAGCTTGTTGTCGACGACAGCAAAGCCGCTCGGCAAGGTATCCGGCGCCTTTTCGTTCCACGGATCAATCCCGGTAGCCTCGATCTTATCGCTTATTGGATCGTAACGGAAAGCTCGTTTGGTCGCGGTCCGTGCGCCGGACGCGGCGATCCCGCCGACACAATAAATGTAAGGCGTTCCATCCACCGTCAGGACACCGCATGCCATGTTACTCACCTGATTGTCAGGGAACGGTGCGGTCTTATATGACCAACTGTTGGTCCTCGGATTGTACTCGTAAGGCGTCGTCATGTCCGCGCCAGCTGCATTACTTATCCGGCCCCCCATTGCGTAAAAGCGTCCGTTGGCGGGGAAATAAACTCCGGTGGCCCGAGCCAGTTCAGTTGGCAGTTCGGGTCCATTGCCCCAGTTCGTCGACGGCGCCGCCCATAAACTGTGGCAAGACGCCAGCAGAATCGAAAAAGAAACTACCCGAATGCGTATGAACCGAAGAAGCGAATTTTGCATATTGAACCCTTTCCCTTTCCTTGAGCAAGTCACGAACCGTGACGCAAGGCCACAATCCGCACCCGCCTTTCCCGAAATATCTTCGACCTTCCCAAACCAGCAAGGCAAAATCTGCAAGCTCTAATGTGGATCGGCCTCTCCGAGGAAGATGTTAAGATTGGCGCGGAGGCGCACAATTGCAGCGACGCGCCCGGAGGTCGCGTTCCACCTGACGAATTTTCGTAAGACGCGGCGCCAAACTTCCTCAGTTCAATTCATAGGCCTCGATTAATGCAACACCGGTCGTTTCATTCACGCCACGAACGATCGCCGTATACGGTGCGCCACCCGTCGGCAACGTTGCGACAATCGCGGCCTCCAAATCGTTAGTCGGTGGAATTGTTGTCGCGATAATCTCCGCCTCCTGATCGGATCGCCAGTTGTCGTTAGACGAAACCACCGCTCCATTTCCGTCGCGCAACTCAAGGTTTGGATCTTGCAGCGCATTTGGAACCCCGACATTACTCAAACTTGGACCAATCGCGCGAATGAGTACTCTTGCCGAAGCGTCTCCAAGAATGATCGTTCCCCCGATCATTACGTTGTTGCCCGTCTCAACAAAACCACGGGTCGAGATGTTAGCCAGTTTGGAGTCGGCCTCTCCATCCAAATCGTAGACCTCGAAAAGCCCGATACCCGTTGAATTGTTATTGCCCCGGACCACAACCGTGTAGGGACCGGGATTGATGATTCCCCAAAGAGCCGACTCCAGATCGTTGGCTGGCGCCAATCCACTATTGATAATCTCCTGCCGGGTTTCGGCGTCGTTCCAGTTGTCGTTAGTCGCAACCGGTTGACCAGAGGAACCGGCGTAAACGTCAATGACTGGATCCGCTAACGCTCCCGGCACCGGGATCGATGGGCCAATCCCGCGAACAACTACCACCTTAGGCTCCGTCCCAGTAATAATGAATCCACCTATGATCGCGTTGTCACCCATTCCGACGTTGAGCCGGGTCGAAATGTTACCGAACCTAACCGCGACAGCTCCCGCTTCGAAAGATCCAATGTCCGTTCCGTCACTTCCAGGCGCATTGGGAATGTTCGGATCATCATGAGTTCTGGGTCTGCCTCGTTGGTCAGTCGTAAGGTTGGCCCTGATACCCGCATCGATCGCCGGACTTCCGGGCAGTAGAGCCTTGGTATAGGTCGGCCCTCCATTATCCGTCAGCGAATCAAGCAATGGCTCGATTGGGCTCTGGATGGTCCCAACTTGATCACCGGTCGCCGTGAAGCCAGTGCTGCCGTCGCTTCTCCCAATAAGATTAAAGCCTTCCGATTTAAATGCGCCAACTGCATCCGGAAGGTCCTCACCAGTATTGTCGGCAATAATGCTGTTGGTGATTTGTGCGGTTCCCGCATTCCAAACGCCTCCTCCTCCTATGACGTCACCCGGAGGGGCGATGAGTGACGCGATATTCGATGCCACGGTGCACGCCACCATCACAAGACCGCCCGCATTGTAAATCCCTCCTCCGCGTCCACTCGCGATCATACACCCGAAGGGACCGAGACAACTTCCCTGGCCACCTTGAGCCGAGTTATTGCTAATCGTGCAGATTTGCAGGAACGCAGCGGCACCACCCGCATTATACAAGGCTCCGCCGTGACCACTTCCAGGCGCCCCGAAATGGAAGCTGCTCCCCCCTTGGACGCTATTGCCACTCAGAGTACAACGAATGAGCTGAAGCGAACCTCCCGACGCATTGTAGATCCCGCCACCTTCTTTACTGCCGCCACCAAGGCCGCTCCCTAAGCCGCAGGCGCTTACTGTGCAAGCCGTCAAGGTAAGGTTCGCGTTGTTCCATATCCCACCACCCTCGAAGCTTTCTAACGAAAACCTTCCCCCGCGAGTGATTGTCAGTCCGGAAATCGTGACCGCCTTGTCGAGCGCCTCAACGCGAAGCACGCGTTCTTCAGTTCCAGATGCATCGAGGGCGAGTAGGTTTGCGCCTGGCCCCTGGATCGTAAGCGCTTTCGAGATCAACAGCTGACCACTTGCCAATGGAATCGTTCCGCGCACGTCCGAAGCGAAGTCTATTGCGTCATTCTCCTGCGCGTCGGCGATTGCCTGCCGGAGCGAACCCGCTCCGGCATCTGCAGTATTCGTTACCGTAATAACCGCAGCGACTGAAGATGTTCTCCAACCGAATGCTGCATCTGCTAGGAGTAATCCCGCCACCAGATTTAGGACGAGTTTGTTCCTTCGCATCCTGATTCCTCAACGCTCGCTCATTCTAACGAAGTTACCCGGCATCTGTCAAAGTCGATTGCTTAGGCCAACACCATGCCGAACCATCGCAGCTTTGCGAACATGGCCGACAAATCGTTAGGCCGAGAGCAGTCCTGCATTCAGGCTGCAAGCTTGAGTAACGAACAACGCCGCTCTTCACGTCCTCCGCACCAAGCATCACAGCCGCGCTCTCGGAATGACACCTCGGTCGTGCCGGCTAATCCAACGCATACACTTCGACCAATGCGACTCCGGTCGAGTTTTGTCCGCCTCGCACAATCGCTGTGTAGTTGCCGGGAGCGAGATTTCGCGCAATCGCTGATTCCAGCTCGTTTTGTGGTGCCAGACCTGTCGCGAGAATTTCGGATTCTTGGTCACTCCGCCAATTGTCATTCGATGCGATCAGCCCACCGTTGCCATCATACAATTGCAGGGTCGGATTTTCCAGCGCTCCGCTCACCGGTAACGAAGGACCCATCGCACGTACGATCAAGTAGAGCGGACTCTGCCCTGACACGATTAATCCCCCAATCAAGACGTCGTTGCCTGCCTGGACCAACCCGCGAGTCGAAATATTAGCGAGTTGGGAATCTGCCGCTGGATCCAGATCGTACACTTCCACTAATCCGATTCCCGTCCCATCATCGACCCCGCGGACAATGGCTGTGTAGTTCGCATTGTCAGCAGGTAATGTTGCAACAACAGCCGATTCCAAATCGTCGCTTGGCGCGAGGCCTGTCGCCAGGATCTCTTCTTCCTGATCGCTTCGCCAGTTGTCGTTCGACATGATCAATCCACCAGCCGAGTTGCGCAGTTCGATGAACGGATCTGCCAACACTCCATCGAACAAAGAGCCGAGAGACGGTCCAATCGCGCGAACGATCACCTTCTTTGACTGCGTTCCGGTGACAATGAAACCGCCGATCAAAACGTTGTTTCCTGTCTCCACGCGCAAGCGCGTCGAGATATTTCCCAGCCTGGGATGGGGCGTCGGCGTCCCCCCGATTGTGGCGGTGGCCGTAGCTGTGGGAGTAGAACTGGCCGTAGCAGTACCCGTTGCGGTCGGCGTCGGCGACGGTGTGACGCTGGGTTCAAGAGTCGCGGTAGCCGTCGCTGTCGGTGTCGCTGTAGTAGTGCCAGTCGCGGTAGGCGTCGCAGTTGCCGTGAATGTAGCTGTCGCCGTCGGCCCCACACTCCCAGTCGAGGTAGCAGTCGCGGTGGCGGTGGCGGTAGCCGTCGCCGAAGCCGTGGCTGTTGCTGTCGCCGTCGCGGTCGAAGTTGCAGTCGCTGTCGCAGTGGCGGTTGGTGTCGGCGACGGCGTTACAACCGAGGGTTGATACGTAACAGTCAATCGCGGCGGGTTGTTCGTGTTCTCACGGGTATTGAAACGTTGTGCTTTTCCCGCGGTAGTCTCATTGCCACGCGCGACCCATCCAAAGTTTGTCGCAGGATTCGAAAGCCACCCTTGCACATCTGAAACCATCCCACTGCTCGTCCACGTGTAGGTTGTGTCGGCAGAGTTGACCGTTGTCGAAGCACTCGGTGTTTGCGAAAAATCACCGCCGAGATTCGTCCAAAACTGTGTGTCATAAAATGTGTGAAACCAAGTGGCATCGTTCACTTCTGCCTGAATCCCAGAACCACCGGGTTCACCTGCGTCAGAAGCGCCTTCGCCCCAATCGCGTGACACTTTGGACAAGGAAACCGACGCCGACCCTCCATGCGTCATGGAGAGGTAACAGGTAAGGCTTACATTGGTTATTGTTGCGTTTGCGGGAATCCCACTGAAATCAAAGGCGATCAGCCCGCGGCGTTTGCTTTGGCTAACCGTGAACCCCGTGAAGAAATAGATTCCGGATCCATTGCTAAGGAGACCCGCACCATCTTCATAAAGGGTGTTGTCTTTGGCCGGAGCGAGGACAAGGACATCCGGGAACACGGTTCCAGACAGCGATGCAAAGAGAATGAGACTGAGAAGCAGCTTACGCAATTCGCATCACCTTCAATCGCGAACCGTCCTTCGGCAAGACCGTGAGGCCCATTGGCTGAAATTCGAAATTCTCGACCGGTCCGCGAATAACGCGAATTAACCCGAATACTGATTGATTTTTCTAATTAATTCGCGGCCATTCGCGTGATTCGCGGTCCATTTAGGACTTGAGCATCAAGATTCAGTTCAGCCCATAGGCCTCGACCACGGCAACGCCCGTTGCACCGCCTGCGCCCCGCACAATCGCCGTATAACTTCCCGGCGCGAGATCTCGCACGATCGCGGATTCGAGATCATTTGTCGGCGGGACTCCAGTCGCGATAATCTCGTCTTCTTGTTCCGTCCGCCAATTGTCATTCGTGACAATCAACGCGCCGTTGCCATCGTGCAGTTCCAAGATTGGATCTGACAAAGCCCCCGGCACCGGCAGCGAAGGACCAATCGCACGCACGATCACTCTGAGCGGATTTTGGCCCAACACAATCAACCCTCCGATCAGGACATCGTTACCCGTTTGAACAAAGCCACGCGTGGAAATGTTTGCCAGCTTCGAATTGGCCGCCTGATTCAAGTCGTACACTTCCACCACGCCAATACCAGTCCCATCGTTTGCTCCGCGTACAATCGCTGTGTAAGCAGAACTATTCGCCGGCAACGTTGCAACAATGGCCGATTCCAGATTGTCAGTGGGCGGTATGCCTGTCGCTATGATTTCTTGCTCCTGACCACCAGTACGCCAGTTATCGTCCACTGCTAACAAGTCTCCAGACGAATCTCGTAGTTCCAAAACCGGATCGGGCAGGACACCAGAAAAGAACGAAGCGAGCGATGGTCCGATAGCGCGGATGATCACTTCTTTTGGTTGTGTGCCGGTTACGATAAAGCCGCCGATAAGAACATTATTTCCCGTTTCTACACGGAGTCGGGTCGAAATATTTCCCAATACACTGCCGGATGGAGTTGTCGTCGGAGTCGGTGTTGGCGTTACAGACGGAGCCACCGTTGGTGTTGGCGTCGGACTGTTTGTTGGCGTTGGCGTTGGCGTAGATTCAGCAGTGGCGGTCGCGGTGGCTGTTGCTGTAGAAGTTGGCGAAGGTGTCGGCGCAACTGTTGCAGTACTGGTCGCGGTTGGTGTAGGCGACGCCGTTGGCCCAGTCGCGCTTATGACGAAGCCAGTTGCCTTTGCAAATCCGGCATAACCAGGACCTATATCAGGGTCACCGGCCGCAGCACCGGCCACGCGAAGAAACGCAAGCGCACAAACATACGTCGTCCCCGGTTGAAGAGTTCCGGCAGGAATAACATACGATGTTTGACTAGCAGGAAACGGAGTAAGAATCAGACCGGAATCGCTGATGAGCAGCTCAATCAGGTCAACGGGATTCGCATTCGAAAACGGACTCCAGGTCAAGGTGTAATCTGCGCTGGCATCTATCACCAGAACACCACCCTGCCAGTCACCCGCCGGCACAGTTAACTGCGCTACCGTCGGATAACTAAATGGAATCACGAAAAGCGAACGCGAAAAAATTCCTGCACTTGTATCCACACTGAGGGTGAAGTTGCCGTTCTGGTAAGCAGCGTCCATTTCTGCCTGTGTCTGGAAGGTGTCGAGGATGGAGAAATTTCCTCCGGCAAGTTTCGTGTAATCTCGGGGACTAGCTGTCCCGGTAAAAGTCAAAGTCGCACTATTAATCGTCGCCGTGCCCGCGGTAATTAGCGATCCAAATTGAAAAGGTGAAACCGGATTAGCCACCGGGGCCGCGGAGCTGGTCTGAGTCAGGTTTTGGATCTTCGCATGAACGAATCCGGAAACGTTTTGAGCGTAGCCTAATCCTGTTGAACCAATCAAAAGGAGCAAAGCGGCCCCCACCCGATGCAAGGGGCTATTGCGAGAGCATTTCATTTCGAACGGGTCCTAGCAATTTAGATGAACTCATTCAATCACTTTCGGCGCGACTGGTAATACCCGCAGGAGTTGATTATACAGCGCGAAGACCGCCCTTTGAAAGAGCAACGCCTTGTAAACACGGGCCTAGTTTCAGATCCAAACTAGTTTTGCAACGTTCCGCCGATCATAACTAGTGGACATTGTAGATTTCTACCAAGCCAATCCCGGTGCCTTCGTCTTTTCCTGCCAAAATTGCCGTGTACCCACCCCGCTCAAGCATCGTGACCAATCCCGATTCGTTAGGATTCGTAAGCCCTAGTCCTATGGCTACCAATTGCGCCGATTGGAAGAAGTCATCCTCCCAATTATTGTTTTGCATCAACAGAGCCCCGCTACCGTTCCGCAATTCAAGCGCAGGATCCGCCAAAAAGTCTGGGACCCCAAACCGACCTAAAGAAGGGCCAATCCCCCTCACCACTACTCTCCTTGGTCCATTACCAGTTACGATGAATCCACCGATTAGGACATTGCTCCCTGTCTCGACACGCATCCGAGTTGAGATGTTGCCCGCCCTGGCCGGTGACGGAGTTGGGGTAGCTGTGGGTATCGGTGAAGCTGAAGGAGATGGATTTGCTGTCGAGGTCGGGGACGGGGACGGAGTCGCAGTCGCAGCGGACGTCGGTGTGACGCTTGGTGTGGGCAGCGGACCCGGAACGCAAGTCAGCTTCTGATTATCTATACCACTAACAGCATAAAAGCTTTCATTAAGGACCCCGCCCCCCCCGACTGGGGCATCAACATGCTCGGCAAGTTCAACCACGTATTGGAATTCGGGTCCCAAAAAATAACGGAGTCCGAATTACTTCCCGCGACGAATCCGCCTGCTACAACCCACCCATCATGATAGGATCCGGACGCTGCCGCAGCCCGACCAGCTGGCAAATCGGCTATTGCCGCGTCGTCCCAAGAATCAGTCAATGGTTCATATCGGAATGTTTTGCTGATCACGTCCCCAGTGAACGGAAACCCACCGGCAGCATAAATAAAGTCACCATGGACAAATGCACCCAGAGAAGAGCTGTTGACCGGATAATGCGTTCCCGGGCTCCACATGTCCGTAGTTGTGCGGTGCGTCGCTCCCAGGGTGCGCTGACACGGCGCTCGAGATCTATTTGGCGCATACGATAGCAACGCCGTTGTACACATGTTAGGACCGCTCGACAAGATGAACTCAATCCAACAGAAGCAGATATTCCGTGGGACGGACCAAGCCACCGCTCCCAATCTCTAATGCCTTCCCGTTCGCGCGAGCAACGGTTCCCACCAAGCGCGATTGTCCATGTACCAATCGATCGTTGATGCGAGCCCGTCCCGGAAGGTGTGAAGCGGTTTCCATTTCAGTTCGCGCTGCGCGAACGAAGAATCGATCGCGTACCGACGATCGTGCCCCAACCTGTCCGTTACGAAACTGATCAGGCTCTCAGGTTTTTTCAGGTGACGCAGAATCAGTTTCACCGTATCCAGATTCGCCATCTCACTGTCACCACCGAAGTTGTAAACCTGCCCCGGTTTTCCTTCGAACAACGCGGCCACGATAGCCGCGCAATGGTCTTCCACATGAATCCAGTCCCGGACATTCATCCCATCGCCGTAAACGGGCAGCGCATCGTCGCGCATCGCGTTCACTATCATGAGCGGGATCAGTTTTTCGGGGAATTGATATGGGCCGTAATTATTTGAGCACCGCGTCACGATTACTTCCTGGCCAAAGGTCTTGTGATAGGCCAGCGCAAGAAGATCCGCTCCCGCCTTACTTGAAGAATAAGGAGAGCTCGGCTCCAGAGGCGATTGTTCCGTGAATTTTCCACTTGGTCCCAGTGACCCGTACACTTCATCCGTAGAAATCTGAATAAATCGTTGAACGCCGTGACGCCGCGCACAATCCAACAACACATTGGTCCCAACAACATTCGTATGAATAAAATTCTGCGGTGAATTAATGCTACGATCGACGTGTGATTCCGCTGCGAAATTGACAACTGCGTAAAATTGGCGATCAGTCATCAAGGCGTCCATCTGGTCGGCGTTCGCGATATCGGCTTTAAAGAATTCGTAACGCTCGCCATGTTCCTCCGCGACACCATTTAGGTTCGCGGGATTCCCTGCGTAAGTCAGGGCGTCGACGTTACTTATGGACGCAGGCTTGTAATGCTGCAAAAAATATCGGATAAAGTTACTCCCAATAAATCCACAGCCACCTGTAACAAGTATGAGCATCGAAGCGAGTCCTAGCAGCGGAGCCGAGAACGCGCTAGCAGTTTTTCCTCAGCCCACTTGGGGAGAACGCTGGACTGATTTGAAGGCGCGCGCCGCCGAGGTGGACTGGACCCCCTGGGCCATCGTGGGGCTCGGCGCTATTCTCCGGATCATTTTCCTCGGGATGAAGCCCGCCCATTTCGATGAGGGCATCAATGGCTGGTTCGTCGACCAGATGGTGAAAAATGGTTTTTACCGCTACGACCCGACGAACTATCACGGTCCCCTTCATTTTTACGTTCTATTCCTTTCCGAGACACTTCTTGGACGAAACATCTACGCTCTGCGGATCCCGGTCGTTTGTCTGAGTATCCTTTGCGTCTGGCTCACAATGAGATTTGAGCCATTTGTTGGACGCAACATCAGTCGGTTGGCCGCCCTTGCGATGGCTATCTCGCCCGGCTTCGTTTTTTACGGGCGCTATTCAATTCACGAAATCTGGCTCCAGCTCTTCACGATGCTCTTTATTTTGGGGCTGATCGGTTTGTGGCGTAAAGGTTCGACCAATTATCTCTGGTGTTTCGGGATGGGGATGACTGGGATGATCCTGACCAAGGAGACGTATATCATCCACGTGACTTGCGCCTTGTTGGCAATGCTCGTCGTTTGGCTCACCAATTTTGTCAGCAAAGTACCGAATCTCCGGCCCGCACCACAGACCTGGAGCTACACCGACCTTCTCGTCATGCTGGCAGTTGCCGCAGCGGCAATCATTTTCTTTTACTCGGGCACATTCTTTAATTGGCCGGGATTAAAAGGACTCTACACAACCTTCCAAACATGGTTTAAGACCGGTTCAAACGGGAACGGCCACGAGAAGCCGTGGCAATACTGGATACTCCCGTATGGCGATAGACACGACGGCGCCCTGATTCCCAGATATGAGCAACCCATGCTCATTGGGCTTCTCTTCGCGGCTTACTGCGGAATATTCGTAAAGAACATCACCCTCCGTTTCCTCGCCATTTTCGGGACGGGAACGCTCCTTGCCTACACTGTTGTCCATTATAAAACCCCGTGGTGTATCATCGCTTTCGGATGGCCGCTATTCTTCACCTTTGCTTCCATCCTCCTCATCGTGCCAAAGAAATACCGTCTCTCCTCCACTTCGGCGGGCGCAGGGAAAGGCGCAGGCGATACGGCTGACGCGAAAATGGCGAAATTTACAGTGGCTTCCTATTATGGGAGCCTCGCAATTATCCTTTGCCTCTCATTGGCTCTCTGCATCCGGTTGAACTACTTCCGTTGCAGCTCTTTTGAAGAGCCTTATGTCTACGTCCAAAGTTACAACGACATCTTTAAGCTGACGAAGCCGCTGTTCCAATTGGTCGATAAGGACCCTACCAAGTACCAGATGACTGGGCATCTAATTCGGACCAGCACCTATCCTTTCCCATGGATTCTTGGTGACTTCACAAGAGTCGGTTATTACGAAGCGGGCAACATGCCGGGCGATGTTGACGGCGATTTCCTAATCGTCCAGGCGGACAAACTCGACGAGGTCAAAAGTAAGATGAAGGGATCTTATTTTACTGATCTTTTGACGATTCGCCCTTATCAGGATACCTCCACGGTTTTCTTCAATGCCAATACGTTCGCCAGTATCTTCCCGGGTCGGGCGCCCGATTTCGTGGGAAAAGCAGCTAAGCCAGCTACTCCAGCAACTCCATGATCCACTTCTTTGGTAACCGACCGATATGAAGTGGTTATCGGCGGCAATCACGTTTGTTAATGTGACGACGGTCTGCGGCTGCCTCGAGGGAATCCTCGCGCACGGCCTCAGCAAACAAGTCGCAGCCTCGTCCGTATTGGCCGGCGTGGTCGCCGCGCTTATTGCCTTCTGGGGGACCAGCGACTCAAAGACGCGGGAGGAAGCACTCGCCGCTGCGTCAGCGGGGGCAAGCTCGGAGGTCACTCCAGCCCGTAGGCGCTATCGATCGATCTGGCTTTGGGCAGTGGTCGCCGTCTTTGCGATGTTCGCCTTCCGATCGTTTTGCAACGTCTACTTTATCGACGGAAACGAATATAAGATTCAAAATCCTAACAACCTCGGAGACCTTTCGCTTCACATCACCTACATAAAGACGTTCGCCAGCGGCATGAATATGTGGCCGGAGAACCCGATCTATGTCTCCAGTAGATTAAGATACCCGGCCGGGATCGATTTGTTTAATGCCATCCTTCTCTGCCTCGATATTAGCGTAATCCGCGGCCTTGTCTGGGTGGGCTTAGGTGCGTCCGCTGCCCTTTGTTATGGTCTCTACCGATGGGGCGGAGCGTTCACCATCGCAGGCTTTCTCTTCAACGGCGGCATAGTTGGACTGCAATGGTTTAGGAACTACGAATGGAAAGATTACCAGAGCTCGAACTACATTGCGTGGAAGAGCCTCGCCCTAACCATGCTCGTTACGCAACGTGGATTACTCTACGCGTTGCCCGCCGGTCTCCTCTTGTTAATCCATTGGCGCGCAAAATACTTTCCCAGTAACAAGATGATGCCACTGCCCGTAGCGGCAGCGACTCCCACACCTACTCCTTCCCCTACCCCAACTCCCCCGTCTTCCGCTTCTGCTTCGTCCTCGGATCCTGCCGAACCCCCAAGTGCCGCGAATTCTGCTGACCTAACCGACGTGATGGAACCTGTTGCGGCTACCGAAGCCTCAACCGTTGCCGAGTCTACGCCTACTGATGAACCCGAGGCGGGCACATCTGACGATGAACCTGTCGCCTCGAGCGAAGTCGCCGATTCGGCCGAAACCCAAGCCCTTGAGGAATCCTCCGAGCCCGCTGTTGCGCCTGTAGTTGTTATTCCTGAGACTCCCCCTTCTCGAGGAATCATCCCGTTCTGGGTGGAATTGTCAGTCTATGCAACGATGCCGCTGTTCCATGTTCACACTTTCATGGCGCTGAGCTTCGTTCTCCTGTTCTTGTTCCTCTTTCTCGGTCCGCAAGCTCGGAAAAAACTCTTCTGGTTGGGAGCGCTGGCTTCCGTACCTGCCACGTTCTTCCTCGGGCTAATCACCGATCATTTCAAAGCCGGCTCCGTCATGTCCTGGAACCCGGGCTGGGTCATGAACAACGGGGATTTCGCTCGTCCACTCGCAGCGTTCGCTGCCCAGCAACCGGTCCCGGGCGCCCCAGCCGCCACCACAGGATTCTTCAGTGCGCTGACTCACTTTGTTCAGTTTTGGGGAATCAACTTTGGAATCACCGTCCCGCTGATTCTTGCCCTGCTTGTTTTGATGGCAATCCGGGCTTGGAAGCATAGAAAAGAACCGGGGCCGGTAAACGTCCGTTTGACTTCGCTCCTCGCCGCGCTCGCTGTGATGGTGATCCTATTGGCGAGCATGTTCGCTTATCTGTCGTTAGGTTACTCGCTCCTTGTTGTCCTGGTTCTCATTCCACCGGTCGCCTTGGCGGTCATGGTTCCGTTGTTCGCATCGCTCCTTCAAACAAGATGGCGACAGACCGTGCCGCTTTCTACTTCACTCGCTTTCGTCATCCCTGCGGTCGCCCTCTTCATTTTTTCCTGTTTGGTCAAAACTGCGCCATGGGAGTGGGATAACATTAAATTGATCATCTGGTCTTATCTGATCATCCTCCCATTTCTCTGGAGCGAAATGGTTTCACGCTGGAACTTCCCGGTCCGCGCTGTCGTCTGCGTGGCGATGTTCGCATCCGGTTTTCTGACTCTCTTTGGTGGTTTGGCCGCTGGGCGAACTGGTTATGGAATGTCGGATCGCGCCGAGCTTGACGCGGTGGCATTGGCCGTCAAGAACTTGCCGGTTGAAGCGCGTTTCGCCGGCTACCCGATTTACAATCATCCCGTCCTCCTCCAAGGACGGAAAATGGTCCTTGGTTATCCCGGCCATATCTGGACCCAGGGGTTTACCTACGGTGACGAGTCTAACAAGCTAAGCACGCTAATGAATGGCGCTCCTGATTGGAAGGAAACCGCTCGCTCCTTCAATGTCCGCTACATTTTCTGGGGTCGCGAAGAGATGAAGAATTATCCGCAGAGCACTAAGCCCTGGGAAAAAGAACTGCAACAAGTGGCAACGGGTCCATGGGGCTCCATCTACGATCTCCAATCGCCTAAGCCACCTGCTCCTGTTGCCGCTCCTCCTGCACCTGCCACTACCCCTGCGACGACGCCTGCGCCCGCATTAGCAACCGCAACTACCACTCCAGCCGCCAAGCAGTAGCGCAGACTGGCTCCGCAGGGCCGATTAATATTCCGCATCATACTGCGGCGACGTTTTGGAGTGCGGCATTGCCGTGCTGCTTTGAGTGGGCGGGATGACTCCGCAGTTGGGGCGAAATGATTTCGGCGACGGAATGTCTTTTATCGACGCTCCCCCAGGAAAGCGGTGGAGCGCCGCCCCACTCCAAAACGCAAGCGACTAAGGGCGCCAGTCGGCCAAGTCGGACAGTCCCTGCCAATCTGCGCTACGTTTTTCACTACGCTCCAAAAAAGCGGCGCGATTTTGGGCAACACGTAAACTAAAGCTAACGATCCAGATTATCGTTATGGGTCTTTTCGTCTGCAACGCTCAATACTAATTCCCCTTCCGCAGCACGCACGTCGTTTACACGTGCCTCGACCGAAAACTGAATTAGATCCTCCATCTGCGCACGGCGCTGTGCGAAAAGATCAATCCGTTCCTCCGGTCGTACGGCGCGAAAGAACTTCATGCTTCGGATTGCAGAAAGGAGAAAAAGCGGCCTTTGTTCGTCAGGATATCCAGAAGCCGCCGCGATGCCTGCGGTTTGGGCAAGCGCCTCCACAAGGATAACGCCAGGCACCAATGGGTTTCCGGGAAAATGCCCTGCAAAAACCGGATCGTCCGCCGCAAAAAACGTTACCGCTTCCGCCCGATTACCAGGATCGCACTTCTTCAATTCCCGGACGAAAACAAACGGCGGCCGATGTGGCAAGCCGAGCTGGGGAAGTGATTGGTGATTGGTGATCAGTGAATGGTCCACCGTTTTTTTGGTTTTCAGGCCTCCAAGTCTTTTCCTGTTTTCCTGATTCCCTTATTCTTCTTGGATTCCTGACTTCCAAATCCTGACCGTCGTTTTAGCCGTTTACGAAATAAACGAACTTCCAACTCCCGTTGATTCTACGGATTCCTGCTCGATATCCGGTGTAATTGAGTCCCGGATCAGCAAACTGAGGCGGTGCGACCCAGAATTCACCCTTCTTGGCAAAACGCTCCGTAAGAATCCCGTCTAACTCGGCCCATAAACCGTTTTCATCCCAAAACCGGAACACGCCTTCCCCTTTTCGATCCTCCACCTCCGTTGCTCCCAAAACGTATGCAAAATCCGTTGTCATCATTGAGGCCAACATATTTACATCGTGGGCCCCCACTGCTTTTTTCAATCGGCCAACGAAGGCGTGAAAATCCACGTCCTCGTTTTCCTCCTTCATCTCCGCTTTCGCCTTTTTCTTGGTCTCCTCCTCTTTCTTCTTTTCGGGAGATTTGCAGCCTCCGAGCGCGATCACGCAGACCAACAAAAGAAAGGCAATTTTTCTCATGGGACTAACCTCTGCCACGTTTGTGGGCCAGACTCAAGGCGACAAAAGTAGAGCCTATTGAAAAAATGTCGGACCGACTGAACTGCGGATAACGACGGCTCCGCTCCAAGCAAAGATTTTAACCGCGGATAACGCGGATTACACGGATGCCGCCAAACGATAAATGTGATTCTATTTCTTTTCCTAGCTTCTCGCCACGGCCCGGTTGATGTAGCCTTTCTAGCCGCTTCAGGATTCCTGACACGCGTATGAAATCCATCTCAAAACAATCTCGAATTACCGAGAGGAAAATGATCCAAACCCAGTTTTTGAATCCTTGTCTTTAAGGATTCGGAAATTGTCTTGGATTTCGGTTTTCGAATTTCGAGTTTGATCGCCGCGCTGGTGTCGTCGGAGTGCTAATTTTATCGGGTGTACTACGAAAACCCAGAAAACGGTGCCAACCAGATCTGCAATACTACAGGGTGGACTAGTCAACCGTAACCGCCCTGCTCGAAGAGCGGCGATTACGTTCTCAATCGTCAACTCAGCGGGTCGCGGGATTCTAGTGTAGTGCGAACCAAAAGTTTGAAGCTGATGGGCGTCAGATGTCGCAATCATTGGTTTTTGAAAACGTTTTGCGACTTCAATTGCTCGCCGATTAGGATTGAACATTCGACTCCAAAAATGACAGACCTCAATCGCATCGAAGCACTCAATTTTTTGGATCAGTTTCTCGCCCATCGATCCACCGAGCACGTAAAACGGATGAGGCGCAATCGTGAAAAGCGAATCTCCTCGTCGTCGACGCAACGCTTGCAAATCATCGAAAGTACGGAGCGACTCGATCTCCTGAGCGCAAACGTTAAGCAGTAAGACATCCGCACCTTCAAGGCGAACTTCAGCTGCGGGGATAAGCAAAATGCCCATGCGAGCCGCATCGGCGAATACTTCCACCCGGTCGAAAACAGCATCGTGCAATGTGATGGCAAGAACACGAAAGCCGAGTGCGCGAGCTCGTTCAAGTAACTGATGAGCCGAATAGTCGATTGCGTCTCGTGGGTCGTCGAGTGTGTGTATGTGCAGATCGACCTTGATCCAATCGGCGTTCTGTTCGTCCAAATTCTGCGTCATTCCTTCCATCTGCGAATCGAGAGCACTGAAGCAATTCGCGAGCCCGCAGATGGGCAACCAAAATGAACGCGAACGCCGGAGATAACCACGAATGAACACGAATAAACACGAAGTAAAGATCGGCTACGGAAGAAGACTGACCAATACCCCCATTATCGCATCCGCGAGAATCCGGATTCGTCCGTGGCTAACAGTTCTTAGTGTTCATTCGTGGTTATCTCCGGCCTTAGTGTCCATTCGCGTTCATTCGTGGTTACTCCGGCCTTAGTGTCCATTCGCGTTCATTCGTGGTTACCTCCGGCCTTAGTGTCCATTCGCGTTCATCCGTGGTTACCTCCGGCCTTAGTGTCCATTCGCGTTCATCCGTGGTTACCTCCGGCCTTAGTGTCCATTCGCGTTCATCCGTGGTTACCTCGCCGTTAGTATTCATTCGTGGTTGCCCCGGCGTCGTCGACGACTTACCATTCCCCCTCCACACGCTCGGGTGGTGAAATGGCAGACACGTACGTTTGAGGGGCGTATGCCGCAAGGCATGGGGGTTCAAGTCCCCCCCCGAGCAGGCCCTTCATCCCAAGTGAATGGTGATCAGTGATTGGTAAATGGTGGAAATGCGAGTTCTGCATCCTCCTTAGATTCGCCTCTCTTTGATACTTCAACATTCACGTTTCACTGATCACTAATCACGATGGACGCGCACGCGCCACTCCGCTAACGTCCCGCCATGGAACCGCTTTATCTTATCGGCGTCGGAGTCCTTGCGCTATTTGCGTTCATCCTCTGCATCATCCTCTTCAACTTCTTTGGACTCTGGATTCGCGCTCGAATCGCCAATGCACCGGTTTCACTCGGCAAAATGGTTGGGATGCGCCTACGGAAAGTTCCAGTAGGCATGATCGTTGACAATCGAATCACTGCAGTCAAAGCCGGCCTCGACGTCGAAAGCGATCCCTTGGAAGCCTTTCCAGCACATTGGGATCCTAAGCTTAGAATTCCACGTGGACAAGTTGTCGCG
>JADMIO010854485.1_pt1 | contig 19585 bp, 25 predicted proteins | sample 8958161 | NCBI WGS metagenome assembly JADMIO01 (sample SAMN16585339, study PRJNA669376) | soil metagenome | isolation source: Crop rotation soil | place: USA: Cullars Rotation, Alabama | collected 2011
CGCGACAACTTGTCCACGTGGAATTCTAAGCTTAGGATCCCAATGTGCTGGAAAGCTTTCCAGCAACCAGGCCGATTTGGAACTGCGCCTCAACATCATCCACAAGAAGCTGGAGCAGCTGCCCGGCGTCGCGCTTCCGGACGAGGTGGTGAACTTCCTCGCCAAACGGATCAGCTCGAACGTCCGCGAGCTGGAGGGCGCGCTCAACCGGATCGCGGCTTATGCGGCGATGCAGAACCGGGCGATCGACCTGGATTTCGTGGCCGAGGTGCTCGCCAATATCCTGCGCGCCAACCAGCGCCGCATCTCGATCGACGAGATCCAGACCCGCGTCTCGGATCACTACCGTATCCGCAAGGCCGAGATGACCAGTGCGCGGCGCGCCCGCGAAGTCGCCCGGCCGCGTCAGGTGGCGATGTACTTGTCCAAGCAGCTGACGCCGCGCTCGCTCCCCGAGATCGGCAGGCGCTTCGGCGGCCGGGACCACACCACGGTGATCCACGCCGTCCGCCAGATCGAAAAACTCCGCGCGCAGGACCCCGAGCTCGATTCGGACATCCGCCTGCTCACCCGGCAGCTGGAGAACTGAGCTCAACAGCTCGTCATTGCGAGCGTAGCGAAGCAATCCAGAAAGGCGCCGTTCGCTGGATTGCTTCGTCGCTCGCGCTCCTCGCAATGACGAAGAACGGTGGGCGGCTCAGCGCCGTTCGCGCTCCGGCGTCACCGTGATTCGCACCCGCTCGCCATTGTTGCCGGGAAAGCCGGTGAACATTGCTTCGACGAGGTTCGGCACCAGCACCGGCAGCGCATCGGTGCCCGAGCGGGCCTCGGCATAGCCTTCGAACAGCGACTGGCCGTCCGCGGCGCGCTTGATGTCGAGATCGAGGAACGAGGTGTAGACGGTGCGGACTGTCACGTCATAGCCGAACGGGTCGCCGAACCAGGGATCGTACCAGCCGAAGCGGAATGGCGCGCGGCGTCCCCCGAAATAGCCGAACCGGCTATAATAGGTGGGGCCGAAGCGGCCATAGCCCCAGGGGTTGGGCAGCTCGTCGACGATCTGCCGGCCGCGATCGACGCCATAGCCCAGGGACACGACCAGGCTGGCGTCGCCGCGGGAGGCGGCCTCGCGATAGCCGAGAGCGACGAGGTTGCGGCGCACGAGATCGGCATATTGGCCGAATTCGAGTCCCCCGCGGTCCTCCGGCTCGGCCGCGACGATGACGAAGCTCTGCCCCTCGGGCGGCGGCATTGCGTTGAAGCGCTGGACCCGCGCGGTCAGGCTGGAGGTGCAACCGGCGAGCGCCAGCGCGGCCGGGAGGAAGAATGCGAGGAGCAGTTTCTTGAGCATGGCCTTGGCCTTCATGGGGTGCGGGCGAGCGCCGGCAATTTATCCCTCATATAGAACGGCTTGGCATCTCGCAAAGTTCCGCTGAACGGGAGGTGAAGGGGCCGCTCAGCCCCGCGGCAGGCCAAGCGCGCGATAGGCGCCTTCCAATGTCGGCGCGGCGCGCTCGCTCGCCTTCGCCGCGCCGGCGGCGAGGATCGTTTCGAGCGCGGCCGGATCGGCCTCGAAATCCTTCAGTCGCGCCCGGATCGGGGCGAGCGTCGCGACCAGCAGGTCGGCGAGCGCGGGCTTGAACTGGCCGAAGCCCTGGCCGGCATGCGCGTCGAGCACCGCCTGCGGTGTCGTGTCGGTCAGCGCCGCCTGGATGGTGACCAGGTTCAGCGCCTCAGGCCGCCCGGCGAGCTCCTTGATCGATTCCGGCAGCGGCTCGGGATCGGTCTTCGCCTTGCGGATCTTCTGCGCGATCGCCTCGTCCTCGTCGCTGAGGTTGATCCGGCTCATGTCCGACGGGTCCGACTTGGACATTTTCGCATTGCCGTCGCGCAGGCTCATGATCCTAGCCGCGGTCTCGCCGATATGCGGCTCGGGCGCGACGAACAGCTCCACGTCATAGTCGCCGTTGAACTTCAGCGCGATGTCCCGCATCAGCTCGACATGCTGCTTCTGGTCCTCGCCGACCGGAACGTGCGTCGCCTGGTAAAGCAGCACGTCGGCGGCCTGCAGCACCGGATAGGCGTAGAGGCCGACGCTGGAGCCTTCGCGGTTCTTGCCGGACTTCTCCTTGAACTGGGTCATCCGGTTCAGCCAGCCGATCCGGGCGGTGCAGGACAACAGCCAGGCGAGCTCAGCATGCGCCGGCACCCGGGCATGGTTGAAGACCAGCGACTTTTCCGGATCGATCCCGCAGGCGATCAAGGCCGCGGCCATGCCGTTGACGTTGCGCCTGAGCTCGGCGGGGTCGTTGTAGACCGTCACCGCGTGCAGATCGGCCAGGAAGAAGATGCACTCCGCCTGGTCCTGCATCCGGACCCAGCGGCGGATCGCGCCGAGATAGTTGCCGAGGTGGAGGTTGCCGGTCGGCTGGATGCCGGAGACGACGCGCGAATTCGGGCCCATCATTCCGCCTCCGCTTCGGCCTGTTTCCTGCGGAACAGGATCAGGACATCCTCGCGGTCCATGCCGCCGATCATCCAGGCGAGCGGGAAATAGACCACGAGGCCGACGCCGATGACGACGCCGACGGCGATCAACCTATGCCCCGCCGAGCCCGAGAAAAAGCCGCCAAGCAGAGTAAGCACGCCATAAAGCGCCGCGGCCATCGCGGCGCCGGCAATGAACTGGCGGGCGATCCGGCCCCACAGCCACAGCTCGATCCGGAAATGGCCGCGCCGCGACAGGATCAGGTAGAGCATCACGCAGTTCAGCCAGGAGCAGACCGCGATCGCCAGCGCCAGGCCGTAAATCCCCCAGAGCGGAATCAGTGCGAAGTTGAGCACGATGTTCGCGACCAGCACGATCGCCGCGGTCTGTACCGGCGTCTTGGTGTCCTGGCGCGCGTAGAAGCCCGGCGTGATCACCTTGACCAGCACATAGGCCGGCAGCCCGGCGACGATGACCGCCAAGACGTTGCCGGTGACATAGGCGTCCATCGCGGTGAAGCGGCCGCCCTGGAACAGCGCCTCGACGATCGGCCCGGCGGTGACTCCCAGCGCCAGCGCCGCCGGCAGGCAGAGCAGCATGGAAAGCTCCACCGCCTTGCCCTGCACATGCGCCGCGCCGCGCGGGTCGCCCTTGGCGATGAAGCGGCTGATCTGCGGCAGGATCGCGGTGCCGAGCGCGGTGCCGATCACCGACAGCGGAAGCTGGTTCAGCCGGTCCGAATAATTGAGGTAGGACATCGATCCTTCGGGCAGCCTGGTCGCGAAGAAGGTATCGATCAACTGGCTGATCTGGTAGACGCCGGCGCCCAAAGTCGCGGGGATCACGACGACGAAGAACTGCCGCACGCCCGGCGTCATACGTGGCCGTTGCAGCTTCAGCGAGACGCCCGCCCGGCGCGAGGCGACGAGCAGCAGGAGGAGCTGCAGCACCCCGCCGACGGTCACGCCGACGGACAGCGCCGTCGCCGTCGCCACGTCGCCCACCGGCACGATCAGCATCGATACCAGCATCGCCATGTTGAGCAGGGCTGGGGCGAAGGCGGCGGCAGTGAAGCGGGTCAGCGAATTGAGCACGCCGGAGAAGAGCGAGACAAGGCTGATCAGCAGCAGATAGGGGAAGGTGATCCGGGTCAGAAAGACGGTGAGCGCGAACTTCTCGGGCTCGTCCGCATAGCCGGAGGCGATCGCCCAGACGAACAACGGCATCGCCACTTCGAACAGGATGGTGAAGGCGAACAAGGCCGGCAGAAACACCGCCAGCACCTCGTTCGAAAATTTCTTCGCCTCCTCGAGCCCGCCTTCGCCGTGATAACGCTGGCTGAACAACGGCACGAAGCCGGCCGAGAACGCCCCTTCGCCGAACAGCCGGCGGAAGGTGTTGGGCAGGCGGAAGGCGACGAGGAAGGCGTCGGCCGCGCCGCTCGCGCCCATGATCCGCGACATCAGCATCTCGCGGGCGAAGCCGAACAGCCGGCTGACCATGGTCAGCCCGCCGATCGTCCCGATCGCCTTGGTAAGGTTCATGGGTTAGCGCCTGCCCCGACTAAACTACGATGTCCGCTCATGCTGAGGAGCGGCTGAGCGAAGTCGAAGACGCGTCTCGAAGCACGGCCGGTCCTTCGAGACGGCATTTCGACAAGCTCAATGCCTCCTCAGGATGAGCGGGTTTGTGCCATTGTCACGCCTGGCCGGTCACGTCCCCGGCCTGGCCGCCGGTGAGCTCCGCCTGCTGCTGCGCCGCGCCCTGCATGTAAAGCGCGCCGAAATCGATCGGATCGAGCCGCAGCGGCGGGAAGCCGCCCTCCACGGTCGCGTCGGCGATGATCTTGCGTGCGAACGGGAAGAGCAGGCGCGGCGCCTCGGCGAGCAGGAACGGCTGAAGCTGCTCGTCCGGCAGCCCGGCCAGGACGAACAGCCCGGCGTAGAGCAATTCGAGCTGGAAGGCGGTGCCCTGCTCGGCCTTCGCCGTCACCTCGATCTTCAGAGTGACCTCGTGGAGATCCTGGCCGACATTGGCGGCGCCGATGTTGAACTGCACATCGGTCTGCGGCTGGCCCTGCCACTGATAGACGGCCGGCGCGTTCGGGTTCTCGAACGACAGGTCCTTCACATATTGGGCGACCACCCCGACCTGCACCTGCTGGCCGGCGCCGTTGGCGTCGTCGAACGCGCTGGTGTCAATGATGCTGGGGTCGATTCCGCCTTCGTCTTCGGCCATTGTTTCTCGTTCCTCGATTGAGCTGGCGGGCGGCCTGGAAGAGCGCCGTCCGTGCGTGGCGGGCGGGTAGCAGCGGCGCGTTCGGCGCGCAACCGCCGGAACCGCGCGACGGATCGAGGCATTCCCAACCATTGTTATTTGAAACGTAGCCTTTTCGGGCCTATGTATCACGCTCCAAGGAGTGACTGCTTTGACCATCGGAATCGTGCTGCTGGCGATGATTGCCCTGTTCGTCGGGCTTCGCCTTTATGCCGTGCTCGGCCAGCGCACGGGCCATGAGCAGCGGCCGGTGACCCGGCCCGACGCGGTGCCCGGCGTCGCCAATCCGCCCGCGGCGGCGGACCTTCCGGCGATCGCGCCGGAGCAAGGCGGCATGGTGTTCGACGCCGGCGCCTCCGGCGGCATCCGCGCGATCATCACCGCCGACCCGAGTTTCGACGTTGGTCGCTTCATGGAGGGCGCGCAGGCGGCTTATGCGATGATCCTCGAGGCCTATTGGAAGGGCGATCGGGAGACGCTGGGCGATCTCGTCGGCCCGGACGTTCGCTCCGCCTTCGAAACCGCGATCGCCGAGCGCGAGACCGAGGGCCATGTCCTGGACAATCGCCTGGTCAATATCGAGCGGGCGACGATCGAGGCGGCCCGGCTGGACGGCAAGGTCGCGGAGATCGACGTGCGCTTCCACGCTTATGTCGCCGCGATCACCCGCGACAAGGGCGGCGCCGTGATCGCCGGCTCGCTGAGCGACGCGGTCGAAGCGAACGACATCTGGACCTTCCGCCGCGACCTCAAGAGCCGCGACCCGAACTGGCTGCTCGTCGAAACCGACGAGGTCGGCTGAGCTTTCCTACAGGCCGCCCGGCGCGTTATGGCTTGGCCATGCGCGTTCGGCACCTTGTTCATGAACTCCGCCCGGCACTCCCGATCGGGTCGGCATTTTTTCACCCCTGGAAGCTGAAACTTCCGAAACTTCCAGCCGCGGCAGCGCTGATCCTGCTGGGCTTGGCGAGTTGCGCGCGAGTCGTGCCCGCGCCCTTGCCCGCGCCTGCGCCGCCGGTGGCGCCCGCTCCACCGGCGCCGGCTGCGCCTGTTGCTCCTCCTCCGGAAAACGCAATCGCTGCGGGAGTGCGGTTGGGTAGGCCTCTGTCACAGAGCGACGATCTCCTGCTCAACCGCGCCTACGAAACCTTCCTGCACTCTTGTCGGCACACCACCACGCACGAGGATGTAAGCGGCCTGACCAGACCCGAGGATTGGCGCGTCGCCTGCGACACGATCATTCTTGACGGCCCGCGCGACGCTTATGGTCGATTTCTCCGCCAGCAGTTGGTCGCCGTCGAGGTGGGCGACGGTGCCGCCTTCGCGACCGGCTATTACGAGCCGGAGATTGCCGGCTGCCGCACCCGCCGGCCGGGCTGCGAGACGCCAATCTACCGCGCGCCGCCCGATCTGCTGGAGCGCAATCCCCAGACCGGCGAGCGGGCGAGGGGCCGGCTCGACGAAAGCGGCGCCTTCGTCCCCTATCATGATCGCGCCGCGATCGAGGAGGGTGCGCTCAACGGACGCGGGCTGGAGATCGCTTACGCGGCCGACCCGATCGAGCTGTTCTTCCTCCAGATCCAGGGCTCGGGCCGAGTCCGAATGCCAGACGGATCGGTGATGCGGATCGGCTATGCCGGCGGGAACGGCCAGCCCTACACGCCAATCGGCCGGCTGCTCCGCGAACGCGGCATCATCCCGACCGGAGTGACGATGCAGCGGATCGTCGAATGGCTACGGGCCAATCCGGCCGAGGGACGCGCGCTGATGCGCGAGAACCGGAGCTACGTCTTCTTCCGCGAGCTGACCGGGCCCGGGCCGCTGGGCTCGCTCGACGTGCCGGTGACGGCCAATGCAAGCGTCGCCGTCGATCCGCGCTTCGTCCCCTATGGCGCGCCGATCCTGCTCTCGAACATGGACAATGCCCGCGCCGATGGCCTCTGGGTCGCGCAAGACACCGGCGGCGCGATCCGGGGCGCGAACCGGGTCGACACCTTCTGGGGTGCCGGCCCCGAGGCGGCCTCGATCGCCGGCGGCATGCAGGCGCGGGGCAGGGCGCTGATCCTCATCCCGCGTGCGTCCTGGGATCGGATCCGCGATGCGCAGGCTCAGCGCTGACGAGCAGGCCCTGTGGAACCGGGTGGTCGAAACCGTCCGGCCGCTCCATCCGGGCTTGACGCCGGCAGCAGCGCTCGCCCCGGCTCGCGCCTCGAAACCGGCGAGCCCCGCTCCCAAATCCCCAGTTCCGCCGAAGGCGGTCCAAAAGCCCTCGCCAGGCACGACTCTCGACGGCAGCTGGGACAAGCGCCTGGCGCGCGGCGTGGTCGCCCCCGACGCCTCGCTGGACCTGCACGGCCATAATCTCGACACCGCCTGGACGGCGCTCGACCGAGCGTTGGAGCGGGCGATCGGGCGGGGCGACCGGCTGCTGCTGCTGGTCACCGGCAAGCCGCCGTCCGAAGCGAAAGGCAAGCGCGGCGCGATCCGCGCCGCGGTGAACGACTGGCTCCATGTCTCTCGCCATGCCGCCGAGATCGCCGCCGTCCGCGGCGCCCACCCGCGCCACGGCGGCGCCGGCGCGCTCTACATCATCCTCCGGCGCAGGCGCGGCTAGCGAACCGGGATCATCAGGTGCGCGTAGGGCGTTCCGGCCCACATCACATAAGGCTGCGCCGTATTGGGCCGCGGCCCCGACGGATAGCCTTGCAGCAATGACGGCGAGCCCACGACCATCAGATGGGGTCCCGTCTGAACCCAGGGATGGTCGCGCGACGGCCGCTCCGCATAGGGGTCGAGATTGCTGGCGTCGGTGCCGCCGGCCAGCATGTACATCAACCCCACGGTATCGGCGGGCGGAGTCCGGTGCTGAATCCAAGCCATCGCCCAGGCCATGGCATTCGCGTCCATGCACATCGGATCGGGGCCGGGTGTCGCCGGGTTGTCAGGCATGCAGCTAAAGCCATTGGTGCCGCGCCGGATCGTCCGCATCGATCCGTCGCGGGTCATGGCGACGATCGTCGCGCCCCGCGCCACAGCGGCCGGCGCCGCGCTCATCGCGCTCCGGATCAGCGCGGCATTGGCGTTGGCGCGCCGGCCGGCCTGGCTCCAGGCGGCGCCGGAAAGCAGCGCTGCGCTCGCGGCGAGCAGCGCAAGGGTCTTGAATCGCGGCATGACTGGTCTCCTCCCATCAGCAAGGCATCGACAAGTACGACGAAATGGTTTGTCTGCCGCTTTGGCGCCGCTGGCAAGCCGTTCAGGCCAATGCCGCGCGGATCACCCGGGCGTAGATGCGTTGCAGGCCGCGTATGTCCGCGATCGCCGCCGCTTCGTCGAGCTTGTGCATGGTCGCGTTGGGCAGGCCGAAATCGACCACCGGGCAAAGCGCGATCAGGAAACGGCCGTCGGAGGTGCCGCCATGCGTAGAGAGCCGCGGCTTCTCGCCCGTCTCCGCCTCGATCGCCGCGCTCACGATCTGGTAGATCGGCCCGGGCGGGGTCAGGAACGCCTCGCCCGAAATGCGGGCGTCCACGGTCGATCCCGGCGCAGCCTCCTCCGCGGTGCGGCGGACCAGCGCCACCAGATCCTCGCCGCGCTGGAGATTGTTGAAGCGGATGTTGAGCTGGGCCCGGGCCGTGCCGGGGATGACGTTGGTCGCGCGGCTGGAGGTGTCGACCGCGGTGATCTCCAGGTTGGACGGCTGGAAGGTCTCGTTGCCGTCGTCGAGGTGCAGCGCCTCCAGCGCCGCGATCACCTTGGCCAGCTTCGGCACCGGATTGTCGGCGCGGTGCGGGTAGGCGACATGGCCCTGCGTCCCCGGCACCTCGATCCACATGTTGACCGAGCCGCGCCGTCCGATCTTGACGATGTCCCCCAGCCGCGCCTCGCTGGTCGGCTCGCCGATCAGGATCATGTCGGGCTTGATGCCGCGCTCGGCCATCCACTCCATCAGCTTGGGCGTGCCGAAGGTCGCCGGCCCTTCCTCGTCGCCGGTGATGATCAGGCTGATCGTGCCCTCATGCTCGCGCAGCTCGGCGCAGGCGGCGACAAAGGCGGCGATCCCGCCCTTCATGTCGACCACGCCCCGGCCGTAGAGCAAATCGCCCTGCCGCTCCGGCACGAACGGATCGGTGGTCCAGCCCTCGCCCGGCGGCACCACGTCGAGATGGCCGGCGAAGCCGAAATGCGGTCTGCCGCGTCCACGTGTCGCGAACAGATTCTCGACCGGCCCATCCGGCGGCGCCCCGGCGACGAAGCGGCTCACAGTAAAGCCGATGTCCTTCAGCACCTCCTCCAGCACCTCGAACACGGCGCCGGTGGCCGGGGTGACGCTGGGGCAGGCGATCAGCCGCTCCGCGAGGGCGACGGGGTCGATTGCTCCGCTCATGCCTGCCGCCTAGCATCGCGGCGGGGAGAAGCGAAATGCCGAAGCTCGATCTGGACTCGATCACGCCGGAGAACTCGACCGGCTATCCGCCGCCCTTCGACGCGCCGGTGCAGGGACGCTGGAAGCGGCGGCTGGGGGCGCTCGCCGGCCTGACCAGGCTGGGCGCTTGCCAGGTGACGCTCGAGCCCGGCGCCTGGTCCTCGCAGCGGCATTGGCACGAGGGCGAGGACGAATTCCTCGTCATGCTTAGCGGCGAGGCCGTCCTCATTGAAGACGAAGGCGAGACCGTCCTGCGCCCCGGCGACTGCGTGGCCTGGGCGGCGGGCGTCCGGAACGGCCATCACCTCGTCAACCGCAGCGATGCGGATTGCGCGTTCATCTGCTTCAGCGCGGGCGATGCCGGCGCCGGCGGCTCCTATTCGGACATCGACATGCGCTGGACGGCCCAAGGCTATGTCCGCAAGGACGGCACGCCTTACGCCTGAGTGGGCTCGTATTGCTCGATCACCCAGGGCTCTTCCTGCGCCGCCTCGATCCATTCCTTCATCCAGGCATGATCGAGGATGGTCTGCATATAGGTCGCGGCGAAGCGCGGCACCGGAACGGAATAGGTGACGAAGCGGGTGACGACCGGCGCGTACATGATGTCGGCCGCGCCGAAGGTGCCGAACAGATAGGGCCCGCCGCTGCCGTGCCGCGCGCGCGCCTGCGCCCACAGCTCCAGGATCCGGAGTACCTCCGCCCGCACCGGCTCGGCCAGCTCCTGCGTCGGGAATTGCTTGCGCACGTTCATCGACAGCTCGCGGCGCAGGTTCGCGAAGCCCGAATGCATCTCCGCCGCCATCGATCGCGCCATGCCGCGCGCCGCATCGTCCTTCGGCCAGTAGCGGTCGCGGTCGGTCTTGTCGGCCAGCCATTCGACGATCGCGAGGCTGTCCCAGATCACCGTCTTGTCGTCCCACAGGATCGGCACCTTGCCGGCGGAGGGCGCGAATTCGTCGCCCTGGGTGCGCTTGTCCCATTCCTCGTCGAACATCGGCACGGTGATTTCCTCGAACGGCAGGCCGGACTGCTTGACCGCGAGCCAGCCGCGCAGCGACCAGGAGGAATAGGCCTTGTTGCCGATGATGAGCTTCAGCATGGCCGGCGTCCTAGCGCGGCAAAGTCACAGGAGCCACCCCGGCTAGGCGACGACCGGTTCCAGCATCCGGATCGTCCCGGCGGTCGCGTCGATCTCGGCGCGGATGCCGACCGGCATGCTGAACTGGTCGGGGACATGGCCGAACAGCGCGCCCTGGAAGGCCGGCACGCCGAGCGGCGTCAAATGCTGGGCCAGCACTTCCGATAGGGTGAAGCCGTTGATGGACGAGAAATTCTGGGCGACGCAGTCGGTGCATTGCCCGAAGACCACGCCGGCGACGCGGCCCAGGATGCCGGCCAGCGAAAGCTGCATCAGCATGCGATCGATTCGATATTGCGCCTCCCCGGTGTCTTCCAGGAACAGGATCGCGCCCTCGAACGAGGGCAGATAGGGCGTGCCGACGAGTGACGCGAGGACGGTGAGGTTGCCGCCGATCAGGGGCCCGGAGGCACGTCCCGGCCGGAAGGTGCGAACCCGGCCATTCTGTTGCGCCAGCCGATCCTCCGTCCCCGGCGGAATGCTCCAGGTCGGCGTCTCAGCTTCGAAGGCGAGGCGGCGGAAGCTGTCCCAGGAAAATCGGCTCCAGGCGCTGGCGGCGTTGGGGCCGTGGATTGTCGGGCAGTCGGTCCGCGCGGCGAGCGCGAGATGGAGCGCGGTGATGTCGCTGAAGCCGACCAGCAGCTTGGGATTGGCGCGGATCACCCCCCAATCGAGATGCGGGAGCAGGCGCGCGGAGCCCCAGCCGCCGCGCACCGCGAAGATCGCCTTCACCGCGCGGTCGGCATACATGGCGGTGAGGTGCGACGCCCGCTCCCGGTCCGTGCCGGCGAGATAGCCGTAGCGGCTGAGCATATTCGGCGCCGGGCGCGGCACCAGCCCCATCGCCCTGATCGTCTCCAGGATCGGCTCCAGCTCGAACGTATCGGGCGTGAAAAAGGCGGGCTCGACCAGGCCGACGACGTCGCCCGGCCGAAGCCTCGGCGGCTTGCGCCGCTGCGGCAGCACCGCCGACCATCCGGCCGCCGGCAGCAGCAGCGCCCCCATCGCCTGCATCATCGTCCGTCGACTCAGCATCCGGACGCCATATCAGCAGAGTTCGCGATCCGCGACGGCGTCAGTTCACGCGCTGGGCCACCCCGCTCCGCAGCGCCTCGGCAAGCAGCGCATCGAACTGCGCGTCGGCTTCCCGGGCGAGACGGTTCTGCTCCCGGCCCAGCGAATCCTGTTGCCGGCCCAGCGCATTCTGCTGCTCGCCGAGGATGTTTTGCTGGCGGCCCAGCTCGTCCTGTTGTCGGCCGAGCGCCACTGCGCGGCGCGGCGACGCGCCGCTCTGCTGGCGGCCGATCCGGCCCTGTTCGTCTCCCAGCGCCGCCTGGCGCCGACCCAGCGCCGCCTGCTGGGAACCCAGCTCAGCCTGGCGCTCGCCCAGCGCGTGCTGCGGCGCGAAGATCGCCGCGGCCCGATCGAGCGTCCCGCTATCGCGGATCGCATAGGAGACGCCGCCCCGGCGGACATAGAGCAGCGCTTCGCGGCCCGCGCGTAGCGCCCGGGCGCGACGAAGATCGTCGGTGGACCCGCTCATCGTGACGCTGTCGCTGCCGCGGCTGAATAGGATGTAGCTCGTGCCGTCGGCCGCCTCGGCGGCGCTGGCCAAAGCAGCGACAGAGAAGGTCAGGCCGAGCGGCGCGACGAGAGCGGTCAAAGCGGCCAGCGGAAGCAGGCCGCGCCTAAAGGCGGCGGATGGCTGGGTCATGGAGCGTCCTTTCCGAAGGGTGCGGCAATCGATTCGATCCCCGCTGCAACTTTCAGGCCAGCCCTTCCCTCAGGCGGGGCGCTGCCGGTCCGGCATTTCGCTGTTCGCCTGCGGACAGCCGAAGTCCGGTTTCGAACAGCGCGGTGGCAACATTCCCGCGAGCGATGCCGACGTGGCCGAGCCCCATATCGGACGCGAAACCAAAACGCCCGATCTGCATTTAGTCGCGCGTTATGATCCCCCGCCGGTTTATCAGCCAGATGGAGCGGAGCCTGAATCGCCCGCTCGCGCCCGACGAGATCGAGGTCGTAAACCGCGCTCGCGCCGCGTGCAGAACCGGCAAGCGCGACAGCGTGAAGGCGATGCGCGCAGCCCTCGAAGCTCACTGGGAAAATCAAACTAATTCGCCGCTGTCCGAGGAGTTCCAGCGGGATGGCGGACCGTCCGCAATGGGGTGGAAAGCGTGGACGATGACTTCGGGATGGGATGGCTCGCCGCTTCGCGGCCAAATAAAGGTGGGCAAGAAGGCTAAAGGCTGAGCCGGCTATCTTGTTAACCTCCGGCCTGCTACATACCACCCATCACCTGCGTGTTCCGCAAGCGCCTTGTGACTGAGAGACACGATCGTGCTCCCGCTTGCAGACTAGGTGATCTCACATGGAAAAGAATTATTGGCTCCGCCGCCAGCGCGCGGCGATGGCGATGGCGCGCGCCGCTCCGTGCAGCGAAACACGTCTGATCCATTACTCCGAAGCAGGACGCCATAGCGTCCGGGCCGCTTTCGCGCCATTCATGCTCCCGAAGAAGGGCCCGGCGACCGAGGGCGAGGGTGAGGCGTTGCGCACCCCGCCCGCGGCGCCCCGGGCCTTCCTTCCTTTTCCCAAGCCGCCGCCCTTGCCGCGCGGTCACGACCCGCGTGACGGCGCATGAGTATGACCTTCCGAAAGGCCGTGGGTCGCGCGGCCATTCCGCGCGACGTGGCGGTGCGTCAGGCGCGCCTCCTCCAGGCAACGCAGGTCGCGCGCTTCTCTGCGGAGGCGACAAGAGATTTCCTCAACAACCATCATCCCGAACTCGCCGGCCGGCCGCTGGATGTCGCGCTGCGCAGCGACAACGGCCTGCTGTTGGTGGAGAAACTCATCAGCCTCGAGGCCCACAGGCGCGGCGACCCGGCCTGACCTTATCGAAAGGAGGACACCCGTGACGGCGATCGATCACCCAACTTCTGAGGACCTTTCCCGCCAAAGCGAGATGATGGAGCGCCACGGCATCGCACTGGTCCGCGCCGATCAATATCATGTGGACGGCTATCGCTACACCAATCTGGCCGATGCTATTGCCCAAGCAGGGCGGCGGACGTCGACTTCCGGCCGCGCCGGTTGATCCTGCACAAGCTGTTCGGCCGCCACGTCGCCGATCACAACTCCAATCGTTGGGATGGCGGGCATTTCGTCAGCCATTGCGCAATTTGCGGTCAGGCGCTGATCAAGCTTCCAGGGCTGCCGTGGCGGGTCCGGCCCGCATCGTCCTGACGCCCCGATCTCCAACCGAAGGAACTCGCCATCGAAACCCGGCTCATCATCGTCAGCATCTTGTTCGCAATTCTCGCATTTGTCGCCGTCGCCGGGGTCGCCGTGATCGCGCGTGCCTGCCGCGAGACTTCACGTTTGCGCAGATAGCCGCGCCGACACCAGGAAAGGAAATCCGCATGCCCACGCCGCAGGAATATCTTGACCGCGCTAAAGCTACGCTGGTTGAGCTGGCAGGCGCGAAGACCGAGGCCGAACGGACCAGGCTGAAGCGGGCGCACGGCGCCTATCTCAGGCTGTCGACCCACGAGGGAGAAGCGGCGGCACGGGCCGCGATGAGTCCGGCACCTCGAATCGCGCCCGAGCGGCGAGCGGCGGCCGATGGCCAGAAACTGACAGGACGGACGATCAAATAACCTGCCGCGCCTGGCGACAGCAGCGGGACACTATTCCTCGCTGGGGCCTTCGGCCTCCGGATCGCCACCCTGCATCTCGATCATCGATTCGACCCGCTCCATGTGCTCCCTGAATTCTCCGGCCTCGCGCAGGTCGCCACGCCTTTGGGCCTCTTCCAAGTAAGCGCGGCAATCCCGCTTCATTCGGTAGAGGTTACTGAGAGTTTCCGCAGGTGTTGGATGGATCATATCGCCTTTCGTGCCGCCCTGAACACGCGACGCGCAAAGCGAGGCATTACCATAAGGCGGTCTCAAACGCGACGCGGCGCGACCTTTCTTTGCCGGTGTCCGCAACGGGTCGTGAGCGGACGTTCAGACGAGCGCCGCTTCCAGCACCGCCGTTCGCAACGCATCCATACCCAGCCCGCCCTCGCTCGACGTGGCGATGATCTCGGGATGGGCGGCCGGCCGTTTCACAGCCTCCGCGGCGGTCCGCGCTGTCACAGCTCCCAGCTCGGTCGCCTTCACCTTGTCGGCCTTGGTCAGCACCAGCCGGTAGCTTACCGCGGCGTCGTCCAGCATCTGCATGATCTCGCGGTCGACCTCCTTGATGCCGTGCCGGGCGTCGATCAGGACGAGGGCGCGCTTCAGCGCCTGCCGGCCGCGCAGATAGTCGTTGACCAGGAAGCGCCAGCGTTTCGCGACGTCCTTCGGGGCCTTGGCGAAGCTGTAGCCCGGCATGTCGACCAGCCGGAGGCGCAGCGGCTCGCCGACATCGAAGAAATTCAGCTCCTGCGTCCGCCCCGGCGTGTTCGAAGTCCGCGCCAGCCCCTTACGGTTGGTCAGCCGGTTGAGCAGCGACGACTTGCCGACATTGGAGCGGCCGGCGAAGGCGATCTCAGGCACGGTCGCGTCGGGCAGGAATTTGAGCTCCGGCGCCGATTTCAGGAACGAGACCGGCCCGGCGAACAATCGCCGCGCCGTCTCGTCCAGGCTTTCCTCATTTTCTGCCACGGCTCTTCTTCGTTCCGCCCGCCGGCGGCGGGGGAGGGGGCGGCGGTCCGCCGGTGACCGGCCGCGGCGCCATCGGCTGCTTCAGTGCCGGATGCTTGTGATACATCCAGCGCTGCTGCGCGATCGAGATGATGTTGTTGGTGACCCAGTAGAGTTGCAGGCCGGCGGCGAAGCTCGCCATCATGAACATCAGGAACCAGGGCATCATCGAGAAGATCTGCCGCTGCACCGGGTCCGGCATTTGCGGGTTGAGCCGGAACTGCAGCCACATCGTGATCCCGAGCAGGATCGGCAGGATGCCGATCGCCAGCAGGTGGGGCGGGGTGAAGCTCAGATAGCCGAACAGGTTGACGGGGGTCAGCGGATCGGGCGCGGACAGGTCCCGGATCCAGAGCGCGAACGGCTGGTGCCGCATCTCCACCGAGAGAAGCAGCACCTTGTAGAGGGCGTAGAAGATCGGGATCTGGATCAGGATCGGCAGGCAGCCCGCCGCCGGATTGACCTTCTCCTCACGGTAGAGCTTGAGCAGCTCCTCCTGCATCTTCGCCTTGTCGTCCTTGTAGCGCTCCTGCAGCGCCTGCTGCTTCGGCTGGACCGCGCGCATCGCCGCCATCGACGCGAACTGCCGCTGGGCGATCGGGAAGAGCAGCGCCCGGACGATCAGCGTCAGGCAGATGATCGCGACGCCGAAATTGCCGATATGGCCGAACAGCCAGTTCAAGAGCGAGAAGATCGGGATCATGAACCAGCGGAACCAGCCCCAGTCGATCGCCCGCTCCAGCGGCGTGCCGAGCGACTCGCTATAGGGGTTGAGGAGGGTCTCCTCCTTCGCGCCGGCGAACAATCGGGAGGTGGTGACAAACGCCTGGCCGGCCGGGATGATGCGCGGGGCGCCGGCATAGTCGGCCTGGAAGGCGTCGCTGCCGGGGTTGTGGCGGAAGCTGGCGCTGACCGCATTGGCCTGGCCCGGAATCACCGCGGCCAGCCAATATTTGTCGGTGAAGCCGATCCAGCCGCCGGTCGTTGCGAAATTCTGTGTTCCCGCCGCGGTCACGTCGGACCAGTTGCTGGTGTAATGCGCCTGCCCGTCGAACACGCCGACCGGGCCGACATGCATCGTCCAGCTATCGGGGTCCGGCGACTGTCCCACCCGGTTGACCATGGCGAAAGGCCGCACCGCGACCGGCGCGCCGCCGCGATTGATCACCCGCTGCTCGGCGGTGAACAGATAGCCCTCGTCCACCGACAGCACGATCTGGAAGAGCTGGCCTTGGCCGTTGTCCCAGCTCAGGGTCACCGGCGTGGCAGGCGTCAACGCGTTGCCGCTGGCGCGCCACATCGTGCTGTCGTCCGGCGCGGCGACGCCGCCCTGGCCGGCCCAGCCGAACTGGCCGAAATAGGCTTGGGGAGCGCCGGCCGGCGAAAACAGCCGGATCGGCGGCGAGTTTGGTTCGATCGTCTCGCGATGGGCGAGATTGGGGTCTGTTCCGGCAAGGACGAGATCGTCCATCCGTGCGCCGCGCAGGTTGATCGAGCCAGCAAGACGGGGCGTCTCGATCCGCACCCGAGGCGTCTCGGCCAGGACCGCCGCGCGGCTCCGGTTCGCATTCGGGGTATCCGCGGTCGGGTCGGCCTTGGGCTGCGGCAACGGCACGGTGCGGCCTTGCTCGATCTTCGTCGCGGGCTCGCTCGCGGTCGGGAAATAGGTTGAGGAGACGAAGCTCCAGCCCAGCAGGACGAGCGCCGACAGAACGATCGCCAGGATCATGTTGCGATTTTCGGTCACTTGAAATCTGTTCCCCTACGGTACCGGATCATGGCCGCAGCCCCCCCAGGGGTGGCAGCGCAGCAGGCGCTTCAGCGCCAGCCAGCTCCCGCGCAGCGCGCCATAGCGGGAGAGTGCGGTGATTGCATAGGCCGAACAGGAAGGCTTGTAGCGGCAACTGGGCGGCAGCAGGCGGGACGGCCCGATCTGCCAGCCTCGAGCGGCGAGGATCAGCGCCCGGGCGATCATTTCGCGGCTCTTGCCAGCGCTCGGCGCAAATCATCGGCCAGCTGCGCGAAGTCGCGCTCGATCCCGCTCTGCCGGCCGATCAGGACATGGTCGGCGCCGGCGATCCCGGCTTCGGGCAGCACCAGCCGGGCAAGTTCCCGAAAGCGCCGCTTCATCCGGTTGCGGACCACGGAATTGCCGACCTTCTTGGAGACGGTGAGGCCGAGCCGCATCGCCGGATCGCTGTCGGTCCGCTTGCTGACGAGCAGGACGAAGCCGGGGGTTGGCGCGCGGAAGCCGCCGTTCGCGGCGAGAAATTCCGCGCGGCGGGTCAGCTTGCCGATCTCTTGGCTGGTTAGGCGGACAGCTTCTTGCGGCCGCGGCTGCGGCGCGCCGCGATCACCTTGCGGCCGCCGACCGTCGCCATGCGGGCGCGGAAACCGTGCCGGCGCTTGCGAACCAGGTTGCTCGGCTGGAACGTGCGCTTCATCGTTCATTCCCTAGTCGAATCATCTGAAAGAAAACGGCCGCGCGAGGCGGCCTGTTGGTCGGTGCCGTTAGGGGAAGGGGCGGTGGAAGTCAATTCGGCGGCTTGCGTTTCCTCAGTCTCGCGCCGCGTCCGCTCTTCGCGGCGGCGGGCGCTCGGGCGGCGCAGGCTCCAGTCGGTCCAGCGGCCCTTGTTGGGATGCCGGCGCTTGAAGCGGACGTAGAGCCGCTTGGCCCAGCCCGTATATTTGAGGATCAGGCTGAGGCCCGCGCCGAAGGTGATGAGTCCGCCCGGGCCGGGGATCGGCCCCACAACGGGGGTCACCGCGATCAGCAGAAAGCCGGCCGCGACCAAGCAGGTCCGCACGATCGGATTGTCGGTCCAGCCTCGCCGTCGGGCCCTGCGCATCGCCGATATGTGGGGACGAGTCGATTTCGGTGCAATTCGCCGCTCGACATCGCCGCCCGTGATCGGAATAAACGCCCGGGGCGAAGGGGGTTTGCACGCATGGTCGCGCATGTCGCCACTGTGGCGTTTCTGGGCCTGGAGGCGCGCGCCGTCGAGGTGCAGGTCCAGATCGCCAGCGGCCTGCCCAAGTTCCTCGTCGTCGGCCTGCCGGACAAGGCGGTGGCGGAGAGCCGCGAGCGGGTTCACGCCGCGCTTGCCGCGATCGGGCTGGCGCTGCCGCCGAGGCGGATCACGGTGAACCTCTCACCCGCCGATTTGCCCAAGGAAGGCTCGCATTACGATCTGCCGATCGCGCTCGGCCTGCTCGCCGCGATGGGCGCGATCGATGCGGAGACTCTGGCCGGCTATGTCGCGGTCGGGGAGCTCAGCCTCGACGGGCGGATCGCGCCGTCGCCTGGAGTGCTGCTGGCGGCGATGCACGCCTCGTCTGGCGATCTGGGCCTGATCTGCCCGGGCTCGCAAGGCTCGGAAGCCGCCTGGGCGGGCGGGATCGAAGTGATCGCCGCGCCGGACCTCATCGCCCTGCTCAACCATCTGCGCGGCGGTTCGGTGCTGGCCCCGCCGCAGCCGAGCGTCGCGGAGCCGCCCGGCTTCGGCCCCGATCTCGCGCAGGTGAAGGGGCAGGAGACGGCGAAGCGAGCGCTGGAGATCGCCGCGGCCGGCGGTCATAATATGCTGATGAGCGGGCCGCCCGGCGCCGGCAAATCGCTGCTCGCCGCTTGCCTGGCCGGAATCCTGCCCGAACTGACCTCGTCCGAGGCGCTGGAAGTGTCGATGATCGCCTCGGTCGCCGGCGAGCTGAAGGAGGGCCGGCTGATCCGCGCCCGGCCGTTCCGCGCGCCGCATCACAGCGCCTCGATGCCGGCCCTGGTCGGCGGCGGGCTGCGCGTCCGGCCCGGCGAGGTCAGCCTCGCCCATCTCGGCGTGCTCTTTCTGGACGAGCTGCCGGAGTTCCAGCGCGTCGCACTCGATTCGCTGCGCCAGCCGCTGGAAACCGGCAGCGTGCAGGTCGCCCGCGCCAACGCCCACGTCACCTTCCCGGCCCGGGTCCAGCTGGTCGCGGCGATGAACCCGTGCCGCTGCGGCCATCTCGGCGATCCGGCCTTGGCCTGCTCGCGCGCGCCGAAATGCGCCGCAGACTATCAGGCGAAGGTCTCGGGGCCGCTGCTCGACCGGATCGACATTCATGTCGACGTCGCTGCAGTCGCCGCAGCCGACCTGGTCCTGCCGCCGCCAGCCGAGGGCTCGGCAGAGGTGGCAGCGCGGGTCGCGGCGGCGCGCGATATCCAGACCCGTCGCTACGAGAAGCACAAGGTCCGCACCAATGCGGAGGCTGACGGCGACCTGCTGGATGCCGTCGCTACGCCCGACGAGCCGGGCCGCAAATTGCTCGCTCAAGCGGCGGAGGCGATGCGCCTTTCGGCCCGCGGCTATCATCGCGTGATGCGCGTCGCGCGCACCGTCGCCGATCTCGCCGGGGCGGGCCATGTCGGCCGGATCCATGTCGCGGAAGCGCTGAGCTATCGGCGGCAGGCGCCGCGCAACTAACTTGGTCATGCTGAACTTGTTTCAGCATCCATTCCGGAGCCGCGGAGACACTTGCGGCATGGACCCTGAAACAAGTTCAGGGTGACGGCGGGTGGGGGCCGTCATTTC
>JADMIO011227292.1_pt1 | contig 19584 bp, 16 predicted proteins | sample 8958161 | NCBI WGS metagenome assembly JADMIO01 (sample SAMN16585339, study PRJNA669376) | soil metagenome | isolation source: Crop rotation soil | place: USA: Cullars Rotation, Alabama | collected 2011
CTTGTAGTTTTCCTTCTTCATCGCCGCCTTAGCACTCGCTTCCGTGCCAACCTTCTTCATCGCCGCCTCAGCGAGCGCCTTAGCACTCGCTTCCGTGCCAACCTTCTTCATCGCCGCCTCAGCGAGCGCTGAGGCGCTCGCTTCCGTGCCATCCTTCTTCATCGCCGCCTCCAGACTTTTCGTGCCGAAAGGTTCCGACATCTTCAACTGCCAGTTTTAAACTGCCAGTGTAGAAAAATTTACTGAAATGCGGCCGATGGTTCCAACGATCATTAGAAAAAATGGATCGCCCTCTTTAATTGCAGTGGCTCTCTCTCATGTATACAATGAATTACATGTAAGCGACCTTTCCGACTCAGCCTCCAAAACAATCGACTTAACTGTGACAATTTCTCGGGCATCATTGCTTTTAGCTGTGACCAGGACGTAATGCCTTTCATCGAATTTCGAATGTGAGAATCTCCTTCTAATGCTATGCTCGAATCGTTGCTACACATGATCTTATGTGCGGACCGTGTCCACGGCCCTATCCCTTTTTCGTTTAACCAATCGTTACCTGCAGCGAATCGTGTCGCGACACGGCGCATTAGATCTCGTCGTTTGGCATCAGGCTCAATCGTATCCAATCGGTCGAACTGGCTCAAAAACGTCTCGGGAGAAAAGGTTTTCCCCACAAACGTTGTCCACAACTTCTTTCGAATGGCGCGAGTCACGGAGAACCGTCGGCCTTGCTCAACAATCAACCCGAGTAACGTAGCGAAAGGGGGCTGGTCTCGCACCGGATCAAATACATAATTCACTTCGCAGAACTCTATCGCTTCTGTCAATACTTTTTTAACGATCTCGGTTTCATTTGTTGAATCCATGTTGTTGTCTATCTAGTTTAATTTTAAATACAGTTTGGTTTTTACATGATTACATGTTACCGCGTTAGATCAAGTGATCTCTGATTGTCTGTCCAATAGAAATGACACTAGACCACTCTAATAATTGCGAGCGACAGCATAGCTCGTAGCACAGACAACATCACATCTGGCTCAAGATCACGAATGATTGGAAAACAAAATCCAAAATCGAAAGGTTCGACGATCTTACCTTGAGAATTCCACCCACGAGCAAATGCTGCCACATCACATAAAACACTTTCTTCCTTCGGGCCGGTCGTTGCTGTTGTCGTCAATACAGGTTCTGCGTTGTAGTAAAGGATCCTTTCGATGTTGTCGCTTGTGTACATCAGTGTTTCAACTTTTGTAATCCGTGTTCGTTGAAACCACAATTCGTAATTGGGTTCGTTTTTGATAAAACGGAAGAATTCATCTCCTGCTTGAAGATTTTGCAAACATCCGACCAACACGTTGTCAATTAACCGGCGCCGACAAATGGCTGTACCAGTGGTTGGATTATTCACCAAGTCTTCACAGTCGGTTTTTAAGATTGCTAGCCGACTTTCGTAAAATGTTTCTACATGCTCTGTTTCAATTGTGTAGGCCTTCAAATTGGCTGTCTTCTCCACAAGCAATTTTTGGCCATCCAAATAATTATGTAAATCCTTTTTCGTCGACGCATAATTTGTTGATTGTCTGATCGTTTTCAGGCTCGCCTCCACAAGCTCTTTTTCTTTGCGCACTTCAATCAATCTTTGTTGCCGTTTGGCCATATCCTCATCTCTCTCCAGTTTCAACGCTTCGTGCGTTCTCAACATCTCATTTCTTTTGGCGAATGCGGTTAACAAAGCGCCCCATAGAGTCTCTTTCTCTCCAGTTGTTTCGTTTGTTCCGTACTTCGATGTCATGGTTTGTTGTAACGTAACTTGATTTGCTGTACAGTAACTAGTAGATCTAAAACATGCCGTTGTCTTTTTTTTTCTTTTACAAAAGTACATGAACATGGCTACGAGATTTTGGAGATCCGTGTTGGAAAAAAATGCTTCCATCAGCAATTGCGTTGGCTCAACTCCCAATTCCGGAAGGATCGGAAAGCACGACCCGAAGTTGATCGGAGTGATCATCACGCCAGATGCATTCCAGCCGTTGCTGAACGTGGTCCAATTGCACAACACGTGTTTCTCAATCGAGGCGTTTGCCGATGTCGTGGTCGTCGTGGTCTTCTCGGAGGTCTTGTAAAAGAGAAGCATGTCGGACATCGTTGTGGAGTATGGCGTATGGACTCGCGTAATGCGCGTGCGTTCGAAACACACCTCGTACGCACTGTCGCTTGGGCCGTTTGGCAAAAGACGGAAGAACTCGTCACCTTCTTTGAGGTTGCGCAAACGCACGATCAATACATTGTCAATCAAACGGCGCCGCAAAATGTTAGCGCCGACGGTCGGATGCATCATCAAGTCCTCGTACTCCTTTTGCAAAACTGAAATACGGCGTTCGTAATACGTTTTCGTTCGATCGGTCTCGAGAGCATAGGCGTCAACGGCGCCGGTCTTTTCCGAAACGACTTTGCGACCCGCGAGATACGTTTCCAAATCGGCTTGGACGGAGGTACAGTCCGTTGATTGAATGGCCTTCTCCACAGCAGCTTCTGCGGGCGCTTTGTCGTTTCGCAGATGTTCCAGCTTTTGTTTGCGTTCGGCCAGATCCGTATCTTTTGCACGAATCAAATCTACACGTGCGTTTAAGAGTTCTTTCGCTTTGGACCACATGTTCAACAACGCATCCCATGGAGCTTTTTCAGTTTTTTCGCCGCCTGCTGAGTACTTCTGATCCGCACCAGCATCACCCACATCGGTCATTCTGCTTGCAGACGCCATGTGTAGCTAGAATGAGTAATGTTTTCAGAAACCAAGCAAGTCGAATCTTTTACCAAAAACTTGATCATTGCACCTGCAGTAAACCTTTAATAAACTTTGACAGGCGAACTGTCAAAGCGATATCATCCACATCATGACGGATCCAGACCGCTCGGTTCAGAAGCTCGTCGACGCATGGACTGAGTGGAAGGCGTGTTATGCAATGTATCTACAAAAATATCACCACTTGAGAGCTGTGGAAACGGAGTGTCATAAGCGTGCGAAAGGCATCTTTGATCGTCGTTTAGCGGCGGTCATACCGATCGAAAATGCTTCGGCAACGGAATATCTCGCGAATGTGAAAGAATTGGAAGCTTTGCTGCGCGATGGCGAGTTGGCTATGGCGGATTGGACACACTTTGGTAAAATCATTCTACCGTTTTTTGAGCAGTTATATACGCAACAAAATGAAGCGTATGGTCGTCTGTGTTCGGCGCGATTACCTGTACTTCAACTTATGAACCATGCGTTGGCGGCTCTAAAAGTTGGAGATCACGTGTTTGAACCTACATCTTTTTCGCAGCATTTTATCACGTTAACTGAACATGTCGTCACCAAAACGCGTATCGTTCTGGACTTTGATTCTGATCTAGAATTTGGCATTAGCGTTGTACCAACTAAGGCAGAATCCAATTCAAAGGGTGCAAAGAACATCTATTGGAGTGGCGGTTACTGTATAAATGGCGGCTGCTGGGGAACGGATGGAAAATTCAATTCGACTTCGCTTCCGAAATTGCGCTTGCTGCCGCGGTTTGCACATTTTTCAGATGATGAAAATAAGGCTTACCTCAGCGCCCTGTTCACAAACTTGGATGTCACGATTTGTTCTTGAACAGAGTTTCTTCTCGGAAGAACGAAACCGTTTCTTGTAATAAACCTTGCATTATCTACACATATCGCTACCCATATATCCAAAGACCTCACATAAACTTTACGACTCATAGATTCAAGTGTATAGATCTAGTTGAGACATGTCGACATCAAAAGAAACATCCGCTAAGAAGCGGCCAGCTCCAGACAGTACGGCAGAGATGTATACTATGATTCACCCATCAAACAAAGTCAAATACGAAACAATTTCAAGGTTTCTACGGGGGTCATTGGACCCAAAAAGTGATACCACAGAACCGTCACGCAGCGAAGCAACCAAGTCACCTCCGGCAGCGGTGCTGAAATTGATCGACACTTGGAACGAATGGAAGGTGTGTCTTAATGACAATAAACGCAAGAGGGCACACATTGAGGCGATCAGCGCAGCATTGCGCGAGCGGATGACGACCTGCACAAACCTTCGCCAACAAGCTGAATCGATTCGCCCATCCTCACTCGAAGCGTTTTTAACGTTGGAAAAGCAAATTGATGTGTTCTATCGAGATGACGAGCGCCTTCGTGCGGATTGGGCGCAATTTGATCCGATCAAGTGGCGCATGATGGATAAATTGCGTGATTCAGAACGGGTCGCTTTGGAACGTGTATATGCTGCGCGGGTGCCCGTCCTTGCGCTGATGAACGATGCTCTGAACAATTTAAAAATTGGGGATCGTGTGTTTGTTCCGACGAAGACTGAGCCGTATCATCTGGCCGTCAAGGAGTATGTGGTTACAACATCACCGCGTCGATACGAAGATGACGATGGGGACGTGTGCAGCATCTGCATCGTCGTGCCATATTCTACTGATGATTTTGGGCTCTTTAGGCCCCCGGTCACCCTCGGTGACCTTGGATTCTCGCGCCAAATGGTGTCGCAGAACTACGATTCGCAGCAGAGCAAGAGCAACGAAAAGACGCTGCAATGGAGTTGCTCCTATATCCACAGGCACGGTTGGCACGACGACGGTTATGTCCGTGACAGTGCAGTTCGACAGATCGACTTTTTACCACGTTTGGCGAATTTGACCGACAATTGTTCCAAGCTCTACCTGACCGCTCTATTTAAAGATATTGATATTACGATCGTTTAATTAAAAGAAAACGTTTTACTGTCCAGGTGGTTCCGCTTATAAAAATGTGCCAAGAAGCAAAGCTCGCTGGTGATTGTGACTGTCCCACGACGATGACATCCTATACCTACGACGCATTTTGGCAGGCAGATGGTTCAATTCTTGCAAGTTCAATTCCGTCAATTGTATTTTTTTTATCACGTTTGCACAACATGACGGACGCTGACGCGCAGTTCTATCTGACCGCTTTGTTCAGGGATATAGACATTTTAAAAATGATTTTTACGATTTAGAGAATTCGCTGACCATTCTGCTATAATTAAGGAAGCGACGACATAGATAATTCCGTTTACAATGACTTCAATCGGTTGCGGATTTTATCGACGACAAATAAGACAAACTAAAGACGTTTAAGCCGCCTCATTTCGAGATCAATCTCCTTTCGGCGATTGGACTCGTCTCCGTCAACATGCAGCTTTCGAAATTCAATCCCTAGTTGTAATTGATCTTTCTTCACAATTGAATAAGGCAAAATAAGCTTTGCGAATTTATCAACCTCGGCCCCAAACAGAGTAACTGATGATTTGCTTGAATCAACACAACTTGTTATTCCAAATTGATTCAAGAATGCAACAATCGTTTGCAATAAACGATGACAGCTTCGTTTTGTGATGGATGCCTTCAACTGCAAATCGGAAATAAAAATACAACCCTCTGCATCGAAAAACCCAGCAAGGTACGGAACCGTCATCCGATCTGCTTGAATCGGGGTGTCTTTATACTTCTTTTTTAGCACACGGAGTTGCGTGTGGGCATTCCGAAAATCATAGGATATATTACCAGCTGCTTGTGCCCTGAGGCAATCGAGTACAATCTGTGCTTGTTGGTGCTTCAAAACACAGAACTTGCTCAGATCGATGACAATCTTGAGTGATTTTTGACCACAAATAGATAACAGCCAGGATGCTCGAACGTTATTCCGCCGTTCTTTCCGACCGACTTGGCCTCCGTAATAAGCTTGTAATCGACTTATGACTGACGGTATTCCGTCATTTCGTGATTGTGAGAGTGCAATGTGTGCTGTAATCCCCGAACATCTTAAGTTCGCAGTTATACAGCCGTCACCATCGCAGAAACCAGCCGTATAGCGACGAAAATCATCGGGCACATCCAAAATTCGGCTCGTCGTTTGACCCAAAATATCAGATTGCTGTCGACGATACAATTCTGCAGCTTTTTCTGCCTTTTCTGACGAGCCATACACGGCGTCCGTAAAGTTCTTACGAGTCGATATCGTTTTCGTGCACATCTCGACGTTCCAAAACGATTCTCGTAGGACCTTTGCTTTTGTGGTTTTCGGAGCGCGCTCCAATTTAAGTTGAGCTAAATATGCGTCAGCCAACACTTTCGCTTTCGCATCGTCGCCTATGAGTGTACAGTTAAATCTCTTTGTCTGATTAAACGCGTGGACGTAATAACGCACAATTCTCGATACTGAGCCACCGTAAATGTATTCCATTTCCACATCTTGTTGCTTCGTACTTGTTGTGTTGTCGATTAGAGTCGTTTTCTCAGTACGTGGAATGCACTCGCGTTTCCATTCAACATCGCTGGCTTGCAGCTTACGTTTCATGTTAGCTTAATACAAGGTATTACGTATGGAAAAGTCAAAAGCAGTTTAATGATTTTCCCGTTATTATTTACGGTGATTTGTTATCCGTTTTATCTTACCTAATACGTCGAACACACCACGTATCGGTGGCAAATATTTCACTTTTGACCATCCAGGAGGCGCGGCTTCTCTGGAAAGAATGAGCTGAATTGCATCTATGAATCCTATGCCGATACTTTCGCAATACACCGCATGTGGATGGGGATGTGCATATTCTGCAATCATCAATGCAATGTCGTTCGAGCCAATAAAACGACATAAGCTCGCGGTCTTTTTTAACGTCTCATTCGAATACGTTGTCATCCGCTCCGTGGCTGCGTAAACTTCACGAAAACGTTATCCGTCCCAATTTCAACTTGAACACCAAGTTTGGCGGATGGCGACGGTCTTAGACAAAGTCAAAGACCCTCGTGCCGAAGGGCACTCTATTGCGCCAATAACGCTCATCCGGACGTGGACCGAATGGAAAACAATTATCGATTCGCTGAATAAAAAGTCACAGCATTACGAGGCGTTAACAAAAGCGTGTTCCGAACGAGTCAAGGCACTCGAACAAACAGCGAATGATTTGTCTGCGCAAGCTGACCAATCCACAACGCTAGCTGAATATCTAAGTCTTAAAAAACAAGTGGACACAGTGATTCGTTCCGGAGTTGAAGCGCGTGCGGTGCATACAGACGTTTGCCGGATCACGGACAAACTCCTTCGGAAAACACGTTCTGCTGAAGAATATGCTTATGTCCAAGTGCTGGCTGCACGCTTACCTGTGGTAGAGCTGATGAATCGAGAACTGTTGAAATTACGCGCAGGAAGTCGCATTCTAAACGTCATGTCTTATGGCGATTTCAAAATTCAATTCCAAGAACACGTCGTAACGAAAGGCACGTTTACGTTTGACAAGGGGCAATGTTTCGGCGTTACAATTCTTCCTAAAGGCGACACCCATGGCATCCTTGGTGTGAATTTGTATTGGTCGTCCAATTATTCTTCACACGACGGCTGGCAGAGTGACGGTCGGTATTTACAAAGGTCCATTTCGTGTTTGAGCTTTTTGCCGCGTCTCCCAGATCTGACAGACGACGAAACCAAACTTTGGGTTACCGCTATGTTTAGGAATATGGATGTGAGCATAGTATAGTACGGTTCGTATAAGTACATTAAACAACGTTAATACGTACAAGCAAAAGAAGCGTCAACGCAGGATCCAAATGCACGACAAATCTCCATATTGAGCGGACTTGGTGCAATCGGAACACATTCTGTTTCTGGTGCCGTCACTCTGTAAATGATGACCGAATGCATTTTAGCCTGTTCCGTTTTGGCTAAAAGCATTAAGTAGGAGGGCATCGATGATAACGGAAGTGTCGTCACACATGCTGCAGCTTCATGCGATTTACTTTGATCATGCTTCGATTTGGCTTCACCATCAGTGCCAATCCATGGTAACTTCGCTGCACCTAATTGTTGGCCAACAGTCCAGATTTCAAGTGTCGACTTGTAGATCGACAACGCTTCGACAGTATCGGGTGAGAGAGTGATGACAATCTCTTTCGGTTTTGGAGATGCAACAGACGACGTTTCTTTCAGATCCTTCAAATCGTCGTCCGGGTGATGGTCCGATTGACTATAAGACATACGCAGCCGTTGGTACGCTGCATTGTTCCAAGGATCTTTCGCCCAAGGAGCCTGTGGCTCTGGTCCAGAAGTCCCACCAATGTAACGACGATCCGCTACATTCGCCCAAGTTAAATCACACGCCGCAGCTTCAAATTCTGCAGTTGAGAAGCGCACGGCAACATGTATCGTTCGTTGCGTTGGCAATAGGCTGCAAGATGCTCGCTCTAAGGGTAATGAAATCACGCCCAAATGCGTTACGTCCGGATCGCCGTCTTTAAGAAAGAGCTTGCCAGTGCGATCTTGCGTTTTGTAAAAGTGCATCCACACCCTTTTGGCATTGTCGGAAATGGGTTGAAGATAGACATCTACAATGTGTCCAATCGGGTAAGACTTGCCCTTCTCAGTCAGCCATTCCCAGACACACCAGAAAATGTCACGTGTGTCGGTCCCCTTTGGGGTACGTTGAATCCTTGCGTCTGGGTGGCGAAAGAAATCTGCAGCTTGAGCCATTGTACAATGTTCAATCGGGATTCCGGTTCGTATCCCGTAGTGCGCCGGCATGATCCGTTCGCAAATCATCGTTGGATCTAACCCGTAACGCACAGCGCCCATCATAACAGATGTTGCCGCTCGACCAGGAAGGTGCAGCATCGGAGCGCGTCCTGTCTCGACAACCGATGCTGCTGCATTTGATGTGGCGCCGAGGCTGCCGATAGACCTCTTACCTAACTCTGTCACAATGTTCTTCACACCTTGCGATAACATTTTGCATTCAGCCAATCCACCGGCGAGCACGATGTGCTGCACCCACTGTTTTGTTTCGATCAATTGGTTGCATAAACTTAACACATGGTCCAAGGTGCGTTGTACGACAGGTCGCGCAAACGATTCCAGTAGGTCTCTTGACAGTTGCAGCCAGGCGGTATCTCCAGTAACCACAGGCTCGTCTTTCGTTGAACTTGTTGCAATGTTTGATTCTTTGCATACACTCTTCGTGAGCTCCGTAGGCACGTCCTCCTTTGGAGGAGGGGGAGCGCGACTACCAAATAAACTGTTCCACCAGGATGTGACGACGCCTGTCGCCGCAGGCGTCGTGGTTGTCGTCGTGGTTGCCGCCGCAGGCGCTGTCGTCGATTTAGATGACACGCGAGCAGATGTGGAATTGTAGACTGCACACATTTCAGCAACGGATTTCCCAGAAAAACGTTGTACAAAGGACCCGAACGATGATGGTAGTTCGAGAATAACCGTGCTGAGCGCTGTGGGATTCGTTCCGAGTTCACAATTCTTGAGTGCTTCGAAATTTTCAAGAATGCGCCACCAATGCGCCGAATGCTCGCGTTTGTAGGCTTGAACCAAGTCGGAACCGAACAAACGATTGAAAAACGCTATGAAATTGGCATCAATATATGTACTGCCCCATGCACCGCCGGATGAAATCAACACTTCGCTGAGTTTGTATGTTGCCACGTCCCCAAACTTCTCTGCGGAACTGCGTACCGGCGGCGGCTCAGCTTTCACTTGTTGGACCGTACAATCGACCGTACCACCTCCAGCATCCACGATAAGCACGCGCTCGTCTTTCTGAAATCGCAATATCGAAAGAGCTGTCGCTTCGGATTCAAGACACAGCATGAACTGAGCGTCTTCATCGTCGAAAAAATTGGCTTGTTTCGCAGCTGCACGCATGACATCTTTGGCTTCCGGCGACCAGATGGCTGGCACGCTGATCACCCATCGAATGTTTTGCCGCGTCGGTGTCCGCCGCAGACGGATGAATCGCTCACATGCGTAGGCAGCTAATGCTCCGAGAGTCCATGCGATCAAATCTTGTAAACGTGCCTGATAGCACCCATCGATGGAGGTGACTTTTAGGTCTCCCAAGGATGTGCCACAGGCACATCCGGGGATTCGAGAATCCAAGGAGCCTTTGCTTTCAGGGATCAAAGAATCACAGGTCCCCAAATGTGCGCCTTCGGTGCGGACAGCGATATTTTGCGTAGCAATCGACGCCGACGAAAACGCATCGAAGCCACAAGCCTTACTGAGATCGTTTGTCTTTTCTGGTGCCGGCGCTTTTGGTGGTTCAGATTTCCAGTTCGGCGCGCCGCCATGATAGAGCAGCATTTTGAAGCCCATGTACAGTTGCAGGCCGAGATTCGCATGAGGTGGATGGAAATAATCACGAAACGCGGTAATGCCAAAGCTTCGAAAACTTCCATCACGATTCAGACACACAGCGGTCGGCAACTTCCCTCGACCGACTGGTTCACCATCAAATTCGTCTTCCACGGTAATGGTCTGGGGGTCATAAGACCCAACGCAATACGCATACCCACTGCGGCTGGTTCCAAAGTCACAAGCAACGGTCAGCTCCATGTCTTTTAACAGAGTCACCACTAGTGAGTTTACTGTAAAGATTAAGATAACACTCACGAAGAGACGCTGGCAGTTGCATGAGCACAACAGCGGAGATTGCCATTGTTTGTGGGCAGGTTTTTAAAGGACCAAACGATGTAAACAAGTTGGTCGCAGAATATGCCGTTGCACACCCTCACGATGCGTACTGTACGATGTTAGGCAAAGGCTATATCGATGATCTTAAACTAGTGAAACGTGGTGAGGAGCCGCCAGAAGGCTACACAAAAGTAACAGCCGTACCTGACGTGCGCGACGTATTTAATATCTACATTAGTCGTACGATGCGCCTTTGGTGGGCGGTGAACCTTTTTGCATTCTCATGGTCTGATTTTTTAAATGGCCGTCCATATTCTGTGCGCCGCGGGGATGGCATTGGTGTCGCCTGTGATTTAGACACAAAGGGATCGCTTTCTCTTTATAAAGACGAGAAAATGGTTATAAGTATGATTCCGGCAGGTCCTCTTATCGACATTGGACTCCGACAAGTGCCAACGTCTTACATACCAGTAGGAAATGGAAACGCAACGACGTTTAGCACATTGACACCATTGGCCGAAGGTCCTGTACTCAAAACGGTTTTACAATATCGTTTCGCTGCGAGTTCGGATCTGGCGGCGGCGGCGTCCAATGACCACGAACTTCGACCGTTTAACTTTAAAACGGACGTTTTTGACAGAATTCCGATTACACGATTAGAAATGTTCAACGGCACACATCCAGCCATCACAGCATGGCAAACCGTTGAACACTATGCAACTGAACGTGGCGCGTTCCATCTAATTGTGACGCGGGGCAATGGTTCGCCTATTGTGACAGTGCAGGTTGCGTTTGGTGTTTGGTCAGGTGATCCACATCTAGATTGGATCGATTTTCAACCTCCTCCGCCATTGGGTCGGAATCATTGGTGCTGGTTAACACCAATGAATCAGAAAATCATCTTGCACACGAACCCATCGGACGTCAGGTCCATTACCGCACGCCAAATTCAAGGACATTGGTATACAGGATCCAGCGTTGTCCAGATGACTGGAATTCTGTTTCATAGCCCATGTTGGTTCGAGGGTGGAGCCTTTTCCAGATCGCTTCCCGAAGAACTTGGCCAAAAAGGCCCTCTGTCAGAAAAAGAGAAAAAAACCGAAAAAGCGGACTTGTGGTACATGGTCGGATTAACTGCGTTTGAAAACCATGTTGGGCAGTTTTCGTTTGTGTGGAATTCAGATACAAAACACGTGACGGGTCACATTTCAAACGGATCGAAAAACTCTGAAACATACACACATGCCACCGATACGAAGACTGCAGACAACCTTCGATTGTATACAACGGCTGGGTGTATTTCGCTGAATCTGGCTGAGCCCGTTACTTGTACACCGGTTACTGTGTGGGTTCAAGATGAGAATCTCTGCTCAAAATGCGGGTTCGGCGTCGTTTTCGATGAGTCTCTTGCCCCTTCTAAAGTACTACCAAAGCTACCGAACTGGATCGATGTCGCACAAGCATTATACACATGGACAAATAACGAATGGAAACAAGGGCAATCGCGCTCTATTCGGCAAGGTAGAATGTCTGCAACGGAACTGCATTGTATTAATGTATATGGAGCGATGGCCGATATAAACCGCTATCCAGTTACGGAACGATTTCAGGTTGGTGTGGCGTACAATCGTTCTGAAGTGTGGCAAGACGGGACACGCGTACTTTAATTTTGTAGACCCTAAAGTTTACTGTAAAGATTAAGCGAAGCTGGCAGTTGGAGCATGAGCACAACAGCGGCTGAGATTGAGATCGTTTGTGGGGATGGTTTTACCTGGCCGGACGTTGTGATCCAGTTGATCGCACAATATGCGGTTGCACACCCTCACGATGCGTATTGCACGATGTACGGAAAAGGCTATATCGATGACCTTAAACTGGTGAAACATGGGGATGAGGCACCAAAAGGCTATACAAGAGCAAGAGATTTACCCATCGTGCGCAACGAATTCTATATCTATATTAGCCGTTCGATGGACAGATCTCGTGCGGTCAACATGTTAAACTACCCGTGGTCTGATTTTTTAAACGGTCGTCCGTGTGAACCGTATCGAGGTGATGGCATTGGTGTGGCATCGGATTTAAATTCAAGGCCCTGGCTTTGTATTTATCAAGACGGGCATTTGTGCATCAGTATGGTTCCTGCCGGTCCGCTTCTCGACATTGCTCCATGTAAGTCATATTTGCCAGCCACGGCGGGGGTCAAATCAAACAAATTCGATTTTATAACGTCGTTTTACACATTTCAAGCGCTCAACGACGACAATGGATTCAAAACATTTTTAAATTTTCGTTTCGATTCAACTCCCAATTCCCAGGATTGTTTTCTCGCAAAGCAGAACAACGAAGACGTTTTTATTTTTATTTTCATGCCGATCACACGATTAGAGGCATTCCGTGGAGCACAACCCTCGCCCATCGGAGGTCAATCTTGTTATACATACCAAATTGGAAACGATACATTTCATTTGGTGGTGACGAGGGGAAACGGTTCGCCAATTGTCATGGTGCAAACATCATTTGATGTGTTTTCAGGCGACCCACAGCTGGATTACATCGATCTGTGTCCACCTCCATCCTCAGGTCGGAATCATTGGTGTTGGCAGGAAACACCATACAAGAAATTGATTTTGCATGCGAACCCATCGGACACTCGTTCCATTCTCGCGCGGCAAGTTCAAGGAACGTGGTATGTCGGATCAGAGGCTGTCCAGATGACCGGAATTCTATTTCATGGATTCTGTGGCGCCCCGGGCGGGGCCTTTTCCAGATCTCTTCCGAAATATGAACCGCAAATCCAACCGGGCGCAACACGCTCGTCGCATAAAGAGTCCTGGTGCATGATAGGATTAACCGCGCTCGGGAGAGAAGTTGGCCAATTTGCGTTTGGATTGGATCCGGACACAAAACACATTACGGGTCACATTTGCAATGGAAATACATATTCCGCAACTTACACACATGCCAGTGACACGAAGACAACGGACAACCTTCGATTGTATACAACGGCTGGATGTATCGTGTTAACTTTAGCCGAGCCAGTCACATGTACACCTGTTACCGTGTGGTCACAAGACGAGTTTGTGTGCTTAAGAGATGGTTTCGGCGTCGTTTTCGACGAATCTCTTGCTGCTACCAAGATGCTACCAAGGGTACCGAACTGGATTGATTTGCCACAAGCTCTATATATTTGGACAAATAACGAATGGAGACGTGGGCACCTATCCTCCATTCGCCAAGGCCGGATGTCTGCAACGGAATTACATTGCATGACTGTGTATGGCGGGACGGCCGAGGTAAACCGCTTTCCGGTTGCAGAACGATTTCTACTTGGCGTTGCATACAACCATTCCGAAGTTTGGCGAGACGGCCAACGCGTGCTGCCAAGACCTCCAAGGGAGCACCATTCGGCGGCGGACACACCGTCAGTTGCGAATGCACGCGTTGGGAATGTATAAGTTTATTAAAACGACTTGTGCACGAACGTAACGCCATTGACTTCAACAGATTTCTCGTGTTTCATTTCTTCGTCAGTTTCATTTCGTATGTGTAACGCACGGATTTCTGTTGACTCAATTTCGATACGGTTTCGACCCAGTCGCGTCGCAAATGCTGATAGATACGCGTCCACAGCAACACGCAATAACCAAGGATCCCGATCAATTCTGCATTCGGTCATTTCAACACGCAAGACCGCGGGATCTGTTGTATTCTTATAGGTATGTATCAGCGTCGCGTCTGCAATGTCCATCCAGATCTTGTTCTTTGAAAAATCATGCTCCACTGCTTGGACTGCATTACAATATCGATTTGCATACAACAATTTCATTGCACACCCCTGTATCTCTTTGCAGACTTGCCGTTCTTCATTTCCGACAATCGCGGTTTCGGTTTTAAACTTACCTTCCATCATTAGTTTTAGCTCTTGAAAAAGTGAAATAAATCTGTTTTACTTTATTACCGCAGATACTCATCCGTATCTAAACCCATCATTTCTAACAAATACGCTTGCTCAAAGGCAGCCGAAAAAGACTCTCGGTTGTCTGTCACCAATGGTAAAAAGAATATTCCATTCGCGGTAGTTGCGCTTGATGCTGAAACGAGCCCCACGTAACACAATTGATGCGAATACCCACATCGCATTCAGATCCTTCAAACGTTTCATCGTTTTTTCATCTTTGGTTATTGCGGTACAATCGGCCACGGTTGGATCATGATACAATTGGATAAGTTTAGCGTTTATTTCGGCGTCTTGATTTGCGATGAACCAATCGTTTAAATCTGTGCGTTTTGGTAATGGCTCATGTCGAATGTGGATCGTTAAGGTCGTGGAAGCTTTTGCTGCTTGATGTTTTTGCGCTTGAGTTGTTCTTGTTAGATGCTCGTATAACGCAAGAACGGAAGCTTCGTCGCTGAGATTGACTTGGTTGTCTGCTTTGGCAGATTGGATGGCACCGTCCTTCTTCTCACCCGCGGCTGGTGTTTCTTTCGCACGATACCAACAAATTTGATCGCGTTTGTCTGGGTCTCCGTTACACTTGCAGTGCCAGCACACACGAGACACCTCCTCCGCACTTCCGACCACATTGACGCATGCAATCGATAATGCAAGTCGAGCCGCATCCTCCATCGCCATTCAGATCAAAGAAGGAACATCCACAAGTCACATCAGCCTTCCCAGCATAGTTGGATAGATGGATCGTGCACGTTGATTGTAAGCAGGGCTCTGACCGGACTTGAAGATCTTGGTATCGATTGTGGCGAATGTGTGGAATACAGATCACATAAACGAAAGTGGAATCCCAGTCGAGTCCAATGCAAAGCCATTGTTTGGTTTCGTTTAAAAGTGCGAGTCCGTGATCGAGTGGACCAAATCCATCCCGTTTATCGCTTAATTTGTTACCAGAACCGAAAAATAAAGCAAAACGAACTTCTCCGCGAAGCCTGTAATCCATGAGTACGCATCGGGGTGGTGTATTGAAGATGATCGATATATATGACTCGGGTTCTGCGTCATCCAAGAGCTTAGTATATGTCCGCCGGTACATGACGAGATATGGTGATTTAACTAATGTTTTGAAGCTCTCGTTCGGTGGCACTGAAGAATCCACCCAAGGATGCTGTGGCACATCCGGGGCACCATTCGGCGCGAGAATCCAAGGAGCCTGTGGCTCCGGGGGCCGTGTTGCGAAAGAGCATTTACTTTCAGCTACGATTCCAGTGGTCGTGTTACTCAGTAGATGTGACGCAACGATCTCATTCGCCATCAACAGACATATGAATGAGCAGAAAGTCAGCACCGAAAGCACCATGTTCGGCCCCAAGGAACTTCCGGGGACTTTGCCCAGAAAAGTTTACAGTAAGGTTTATAGCCCTAAACGTCTTTTCGCTCAAATGGATGAAAAACGTTTAAAAGACCGGAAAACACCAATGGAAGATGCAATACTCATCTACGATGGGTATAAATCTAACCAGTACAGTCTTACTTTGGTGATTGCTTTACTCACACAGCTTTATGAAGAGGATCCACATCATGCGGTTAAAGTCGCAAAGGCGCTAGTTGATGATGTAAAAATGACAGATTGGCTCGGTTTCGCATACTTGATGACATATGCAGATGCGTTTATGATGGCGTTGTTTGAAGACGGTGATATAGGACTGTATAGATCTCCTCGACTGGCACGTGCATGTCGAACACGTAACCTCGACCATATACAACGTGTTCTTGCTTATAAACCCAAGGATGTGCCACAGGCACATCCGGGGCACCATTCGGCGCGAGATTTCGAGGAGCCTCGAGAGAAATCCGTTTCAGATCCACTGCGATTGTCAAACTTGGATATGTGCCCTCAATCCATGGATTATGATATCTGCAAAGCATTAATCGAGTATCGTATCGACTCGGTCGTTGATCTACGCGATCTTTCGAAACGTTTCATTGTGCAACTGGCAAGGCATTACGCGCCGCACGATCTAAGACAAATATGGTGTTTGACTCTCCCAACTTATGAACGCGTTCTAAATGGCATCGAACGGCGCAGGATACGAGTCGCATCTGAGATATTGCATATGCGTATTTTACAATCAGTTTTGTGCGACATTATCGCATCGTATGGCGATAGACAGTAAGAGAGTGTAATTATCATATACATTTTGTCTACGTATTCACACACGCGTTGCCGCGTTTAACAGGTCGTGCTGTTTGATACGTCTGTATTGAAAAATCATAACCGCAACGTAAATGCAGAACGGCAAGTAAACGTTGGGCACCAAGATGAAGCTTAAGATGGTTGCAACGATGCAAAAGGGCGGCATTTGTAGAAGCAAAATGACGAACGCCACGAAGAATTGCCAGTATCCCATACAGAACGCCGGAATGATGAAAAGCCAAAGCCACAGAGATTGAGGAGTTATTTGTGACGGTTGGTGGTGTCGGGCCGTGCTGCCAAATGCTTGCTTGCGAACGAGGGACATTCTTCCGCGTTCACTCACAGCGAGAATTGTAAGAACAAGGGACGTGATGAATAAGAAAAAAGCTGCATTTTCGTGTTGTCCAATACATGCAAACAATGCGGCCAGCGCTCCACCCAACAGCATCAGTGCACAAACGAGAAACGCCAACGTACAACGCTCTCTCGCGGTCAGAGGTTTGATTGGCGTCGACGGTTCGTCGACTGTATCATCTTCATCGGTTGTCTTGTTCGATGTCGATCGTTGCGTCCATAAGCGGTAGTTGCGGACACAACAACATCCACAACAGCCGATGACCATCATGATGACGCAACATGTAAAAATGCTGATATACCATAACCATTTCTCGCCTTTCGGTGTGAGGTGACCATCGAGTTTCAATTCGATATACTGCTTTAACGTCTCCATTGTGCACAAGGCGAACTGATTTGCCAAAAAATTAAAGTTTCGGGCCGCTGCCAACTGGCAGTCAAGTTGTTCAAGTTACACGGTACGTTATCGGCAAGTTTACATGGGTCACAATGGTGTTACAACAAGATCCAATATGGACCGAGACGATCAGTGGAATATGTTTGTACTTATTAACGAGCATCGCGTCAGCTGTGGCATTGATATATTGTGTTTCGCGTTTCCATCCGATTCCCGGAACTCAGGGTGAACAAATTCTTGGATGTTTGATGTTTGTGATCGCGGGGGTAGCTTGGATTCTTTAGATCCCCGGTCGCCTTTGGAGACCTTGGTATATCTCTCTTTTGATTACTGCTCCAAGGTATCGAGCGCGTATCCGTTTAAATCGATGCAAACGCTTCAATCCAATACAAATCTATTGACTGCTGGCGCCTTCCGGCGTGACACCAAGCTACCAGCAACTTTACAATGGGTCACAATGGCGTTCTGCCGCCTGCTCCAGTGTGGAAGTATAATTATGTTGGAATATGTTTATGCGTTTCAACATCCATTGTTTTTTACTTGGCCATCGTAACATACCCATTGCGGTTTCTCAATGTGGTCAAGACCGATGTCTCGTTCGCCGCCGAAGTGCTGAGCTACACCGAACGCGAAGCACTTGGGTGTTTGTTGATTTTCATAACGGGTGGCATCTGGTATATCTCCTTTCAATGGCTCTCTTAGAGCCATCGCAGGCACTGGAAGTGCATTTGATAACTGCACCGAGGTATCAGGTCCATTAGTACGCAACCATCTCGCATCTCGACATCCAGAAGAATATGACCATTACGACCAAGACCACTTTAATCAAGCGCACACACAGTACTTTTGTGATCAGTAGTGACACAATGAATAACAAAAAAATAAGGAGCAAGATCGTTTCCATTCAGTTTATTGTTTAGTATGTTGTCGACAGTAAAAATCCTGCGCTAACGAACTAACTTATCGGGATGAGATAGGGCAGTTTCGGCTGAATGGCGATGGATTGGTTACGCAAATTTGAATTCGGGATAAATGTGGTCAACGGAATGGTTTCATAGATGTAACTGCGTCGTAACAATCTTTCCTCAAGTTCTTCACTCAAGGTTAACTTTGGAATGGAAGCTAAATTGGCGGGAAGTTGTGGAACGGCAATATGTTGTGGATAGTCGTACAAATAGAATTGGCGTGCATCATCGCGTGCTTTTTGATTTTCTTCTTCAGTTAAGGACCCCTTGCGTTTACGAACACGCTCCAATTCAACGTACTTTTGGACCAACGCTCGAATTTCTGGTATATGTGACCAGAGTTGGAACTCGTATGGCCAAATGAAAAAGTTCAATTGACAATAACTTGTCATAAATGCGCCTTTGGCTTGTGTTTGCATTTGAACCTTTTGCCGGCGTCGAAACCCGTCAAAATAACGCTTTTGGTGATGATGCAACATGTTATGGTAGGATGCCAGCATATTGAACGGTATGTACTGTCGTTCCAATGTCATTCGGCCTTCCTCCACATCCGTTTTGCAACTCTCGCGTAACGTGCGTTCGTGGGACGCATTTCGAAAGGTTTCTGGAAGCTTCGATTCCAAAAAGTAGCACAGATTGTGAAACGGATAGTTCTCTCGGTCATGTACACCACGAATCTTTTTTTTACACACCACCGCATCAAGCTTCCGCAAAGAAATAACTGCCGACCACGCGTCCATATCCGTTTCTTCTCTGTTGTGCCTTGGCAGCGCCAGAACCCTTGGTGACCTTGGCAGCGCCAGAGGCGCCCCCACCGAATGGTGCACCCTTGGTGACCTTGGCAGCAGGGCCCCGGTCACCCTTGGTGACCTTGGCAGCAGGGCCCCGGTCACCCTTGGTGACCTTGCGCTGGGTTGCTCTGTGCGCTCAAATAACACACGCCGCCGCTTCTTCGATTTGCCACAAATGACATCGTATATTGTGTCACAATCCGTACTCAAACCATCGTTGTTCGCGATGTCATCTTTTGGGCGTTGTACAATGGCTTGTACACGTTGTAAATATGGATTGTTCACATAATAGGCATGTATGCGAGGAAACAGAAGACGCTCTTTTTCTACATTTTCTCGATGGTAGTAGATTTCAGTCAGAATTGCATATGGCAAACTTTTGCGGTCACCGCGTGTTGGAAGGAAAGTTGTCACTGGTTCACTGAGTTCCAATTTCGCCAGCTTT
>JADMIO010792821.1_pt1 | contig 19579 bp, 20 predicted proteins | sample 8958161 | NCBI WGS metagenome assembly JADMIO01 (sample SAMN16585339, study PRJNA669376) | soil metagenome | isolation source: Crop rotation soil | place: USA: Cullars Rotation, Alabama | collected 2011
CTTTCCCGACGCCCGCCGATGCGTCGGGGCAATCGCCGGACGTGCCGGCGTCTCCCGATGCGCCCGCCGCCGCGCCGGACGCGCCGGCGGCCTCGCCCGACGCCGCGGCGGCCTGCGTTGCCGCCGCGCCGACCATCCTCGTCTCGACGCACACGAGCCCGCCGACGCCGGCAGGGAGCCAGGCCACGTTCGACGTGACGATCGTCGACAACGACTCCGCGGCGTGCGCCGCGTCGGAATTCGAGCTCCGCACGCGCCTCGACTCGCCGTCGTTCTCGATCGTCCCGACGAGCTCGGTCCCGCTCGCCACCGGCCCGCTCCAGCCCGGCGCCGAGAAGCGCCTCACGATCGCCGCGACGCCCACTCGCGACGTCGAGGGCGAGCTCATCACCATACCCTTCGATCTCTCGGTGCCCGCGACGGGCCAGATCATCTTTCAGGACTTCGTGCAGCTCGAGGTCGCCGAGCCGACGGAATGTCACGTGAGCATTCCGCGCGAGCTCATGATCACCGACCCCTCCGTCGTCGACGATCCGGTGCGGACCGGCTTCGCCGATCCGAGCGATCCGCGGACCGGCGTCTGGACGTTCAAGCACCTCGTCGAGGAGATGGCGCCCACGCCGGCGGACGCCCCCGCGATGGTCGAGGCGATGCTCGCGAGCTTCGGCGCCGAGCAGACGATCAACGGGTTCGTCGTCGCGCCGCGGCCCGGGTGGGCACAGCAGATCCTCGCGTTCTGGCCGCGGCTGCCGGGCGGCGAGCTCGACCTCCGCGCGGCGCCGGTTCGCCTGAACGCCATCGTCAATCGATTCGACCTGCGAAACCTGGCGCAGGGCGACGCCGGCGAGGGGCGGTTCGTGTTCGAATTCCTCGACGGCGATTTTCCCGTCGAGGCGACGATCATCTTCGAATACAAGCTGCCCGCGGCCAATGAGAACGACGCCTTGCAATGGGCGCAGGATTTCCACACCGTCGGCGGAATCCCGTTCTCCGAGGATTACAACGACGCGCTCCAGCTCCTCATCACCGACGTCTTCACGCGGCGCGGCGCGCGCCCGTCGGGGGTCAACGGAAGCGCGATCAGCGCGGTCAGGACCAACGAGATCGCCTTCGGCGACGACGGGAACTGGGAGCTCCGCGAGCTCGCGCTGTCGGCGGCGACGGGAATGCTCGAGCCGCGGCCGGTCGACCTCACGCCGGATCTGGGCTCGAACGGCAGCGAGCGATTGGCGCGCTTCGTCAATGCCAATGCCGCCGATATCCTCCTCGACCGGCACGTCGTCCCCGACGTCTTCGAGGGGTCGCCGTTCCGCGGCGGCGCATCGCTGAACGACGGCTCGATCTGGACGGCGCCCGGAATCGTCGACAGCGAGGCGCGATTCCATTTCGCCGAGAACACCTGCAATGGCTGTCACGGGCCCGAGACCGGTACGAACTTCCTCCATATCGGGCTCCGGCCCGCCGGCTTCGAATCGCACCTCTCCGGCTTCTTGAGCGGAAAGACCGTCACCAATCCGATCACCGGCGAGCGGCGGATGTTCAACGACCTCGCGCGCCGCCGCGACGACCTCCTGCCGTTCGTGTGCCCGCCCGCGGGCGGCACCATCGCCCCGGCGAGCCTCCGGCGCGGCATCGGCCGCGTGCACTGAGCGCGCGCTCGGCTGGAGCCGATTTGCTCCAGCGGAGCGGGAATGCGCCGCGCGCCACGATCGAACCCATCGAAATGACGACGGTTCTCGATGGCGCCCGGCTTGCTTCAGCCAGGTCCTGCCTGTCGTCTGCCGCTTTTGCGCCCGCAAGCGCCGGCCGACTCGCAGGAGGCTCCGATGCGAAGGATTCACCGTGGTTCCATCGTTCTTTTGGGTTTGCTCCTCGGCAGTTGTTCCGGCGACGGCACGCGCCAAACCATCACCGCCGAGGCGCAGGCCGCCGCGACCTTCACGGCGGCGAGCTGCGCGTTCTCGCCGGCGGGCCAGATCACGCTGACCGGCCAGCTCACGTTCGGCGGCCTCGACGCCCGGCTCATCTTCCGCAACAACCAGAAAGGCACGCACGAGCGCACCGATGACTTGACCGCGACGACCGTCCTCATTCCCGCCGATCAGACCGTCGTCATTCCGACGCCGTCCTTGCAGGGGACGCCGGGCTCGGCGTTCATCTTCGTTCAATTCGTCGATGCCGACGGCGACCCCATCGGCGGCGAGATCGCGCTCGGCGCCTGCGACGCGGCCGGCTTCCCGGCGTCCGCCAACGTGACGCTCTCGACGCAGGTCACCCTCACCGTCGACATGGCCGGGTGCACGAACCATCCGGGGCCCACGATCACCGTCGAGGGCGCGGTCGAATTCGCCGGCCTCGGCGCGCGGATCGTCGTCCGCACCGCCGACGGCGCGACCGCCGGCGAGGTCGTCACCGCGGCGCAGGTGGTCGCCATCCCGGCCGGCGAGACCCACGCGATCCCCAAGCAGCCGTCGCGCGGCGGCGTCGGCGGCAACCCGTGGATCTATGCGCAGATCGTCGACGGCGCCGGCGCTCCGCTGACCGACGAGCTCTTCGTCGGGCGCTGCAATCAGAACTGATCGACCGTCCCTCGCGCCGCGCGCAGCGCCCCGCCGGGGCGGTGGCGATGGCGGTGGCTGTGACGGTGATCGTGACCGTGGCAGTGGCGGTATCCGCATTCGCATCTGCATCGAATCCGCATCGACTCCGCAGGTCGGCTCCGGGTGAGTGGCCCGAGGATGAGCCGCTCGCGGGCCGAATCGAGTGAGCGCCCGACTTTCTCTTCCGACGGCTGGCGCCTTCCGTACCACGACCCGCGGTCTCGCGACGGGCCACCGCCGGTTGAGCCGGCGCACACGTGGCTCCTCAACACCGGGTGGCGCTTTCGTGGGCTCATCGGGTTCGACGAGATCGGCCTTCCGCACGCGAACCGTCGCGGCCGGGGCCGGGAGCGCTGCTGAACGTTCGGTGATAGAGTCCCCGCCACCAGGAGGGCACTATGAAGAAAACCTACAGCCTAGCGCTCGTGCTCATCGTTGCCTCCGCCGTCGCCGATGCTCCGAAGCCGCCCGGGATCGAGGATGGACAGGTGACCCAGCTCGCCGATGCGAAATGGGCTGCGCCGACCCTGCCCGGTTTCCCGGCGGGCGTCATGGCGTCGCCGCTCGCCGTCGACCCGGCGACCGGCGGCTCCGTCGGCTATGCCAAGATTCCCGCCGGCACCACCTTCCCCATGCACTGGCACTCCGCGCCCGAGCTGAGCCTCGTCATCTCCGGCAAGGGCACCCTCACCATCGACGGCAAGGCGAGCCCCATCTCCGCCGGAACCTACGCCGTCATCCCCGCCAAGGCCCAGCACAAGCTCGAGTGCGCCGCCGGCGCCGACTGCATCCTCTTCACGCGGCGCACCGCGAAGACCGACTACAACTGGGTCAAGTAAACCGTACTCGTTCGCCCCGCGCCCGGTCCCGCCGCCAAATGGGTCATCCATGCCGGCAGTTGATGCCGGTCAGCTGCGGAGCGCCGCGGCGGGATCGACGCGGGCGGCGCGCCGGGCGGCGACGACTGCGGCGGCTGCCGCCGCGACCGCGAGGAGGAGCGGCGCGGCGGCAAAAGTGAGCGCATCGATCGGCTCGACGCCGAAGAGGAAGCCGTGGAGCGCCCGGGCGATCGCGGCGATCGCGACGAGGCCGAGCGCGCAGCCGACCGCAACGCTCAGCATGGTCTCGCGCGCGACCGTGACGACGAGCCCGAGCGGCGTCGCCCCGAGGACCAGGCGGACGCTGAGCTCGCGCGCCCGCTGCGCGACGAGGTAGCTCGTGACGCCGTGGATGCCGGCGAGCGCGAGGAGCGCGGCGACGGCGGCCATGACCGAGAGGAGCGTCAGCGTGAACGCGCGGAGCTTGAGCGAATCGCCAATGCGCTCCTGCATCGATTCGAGGTGCGCGATCGGCTGATCGCGGTCCATGCCCCAGATCGCCCGGCGAAGCGGCGCGGCGAGCCGCGGCGCGGGGACGCGCCCGCGGACGACCAGCATGAGGTTCGGCCAGCCGACGACGCCGAGCGGACGGAACGCCTCGGGCCGCGGCTCGATCTCGAGGCCGACGTGGTGGATGTTGCCGACGACGCCGACGACGGTGCTGGGCGTGGTCTCGCCCCAGACGAGGACCTGCCGGCCGAGCGCGCCGCCGTTCGGGAAGGCCTTGCGCGCCGCCGCCTCGTTGAGGATCACCGGCGGGGGCCCGTCGCCGCGGAGGTCGCCCTCGGTGAAGGTGCGCCCCTCGCGCACGGGGATGCGCAGCGTCTCGAAGTAGCCGTCGCTGGCGAGGCGGAGGTCGCAGCGGAAGGCCTCGCTCTCCCGGCCGGGAAGCGCCAGATCGCCGACGGTGTTGTTGGGCGAGAACGGCAGCCGCGACACGTAGCCGGCGGCCTCGATCTCGGGATCGGCGCGGAGCCGGCGCAGCGATTCCTGGGCGAACCGGAGCTGCGCCGCCTTGTCGGGGTGGCGAGCGCGGGCGAGCGGCAGATCGGCGGCGAGCACGCCCGTCGCGTCGAAGCCGGGGTCGACCGACGCGAGCTTGGTGAAGCTGCGGACGAGGAGCCCGGCGCCGACGAGGAGCATGAGCGAGAGGGCGACCTCGAAGGCGAGGAACGCGGCGCGGAGGCGAGCCTGGCGCCGCCCGCCCGTCGACGAGCGGCCGCTCTCCTTCAAGAACTCCGACGGGCGGAGCGGCTGGAGCGCGGTGACGAGCCCGAGCGAGGCGCCGCACGCGAAGACGAGCGCGAGGGCGGCGAGGACGACGCGCGGGCCGAGCTCGGGCAGCGGCAGGGTCGCCCCCTGCGGGCTCATCCGCACGAGCGCCGGCGCGGCGAGCGAGGCCATCCAGAGCGCGAGCGCGCCCGCCGCCGCCGAGAGCACGAACGCCTCGGCGAAGAACATGCGCCAGAGCCTGCGGGTGGTGGCGCCCAGCGCCACGCGCACCGCCGATTCGTGCGCCCGCGCCAGCGCGCGGACGAGGAAGAGGTGCGCCGCGTTCGACCAGGCGACGCCGAGGAGGAGCGCGGCGACGCCGAGGAGCGCGAGGAGGAGCGGCCGCGCGGTGCCGAAGAGGCTGTCGCGGAGGGGCACGACGCGCGCGCCGGTGTCCTTGTCCTCGGTGGGGTGGTCGGCGGCGAGGCGCGCCTGCACCGTGCGGAGCGACGCCTCCGCCTCGGCGAGCGTGACGTCGGGTTTCATGCGCCCGAGGACGGTGAGGAAGTGGGCCGACCGGTCGTGCTCGGGATCGATCGGATAGGTCGGGTGGTCGGGGACCTGCGTGCGCGCCGAGATCCAGACCTCGGCGAGCGGCGGGTAGCGAAAGCGCGCCGGCATGACGCCGGCGACCTGCACCGGCACGCCGTCGAGCGTCAGGGTCCGGCCGACGACGTCCGGATCGCCGTTGAAGCGCGCGCGCCAGAAGCTCTCGGAGAGGATCGCGGCCTGTCCGCCCGCGGGCGTCGCGGCGCGGCCGAGGAGCGGCGCGGCCCCGAGGAGCGGGAAGAAATCGGCGCTGACGATCGCGCCCTCGACGCGCTCGGGCTCGTCGCCGCCGGTGAGGGTGAACGCGCGCGCCGAGACCGCGGCCATCGCGTCGAAGGCGGAGGCCTGCGCGCGCCAGTCGAGAAAATCGGCGCCGTCGACGGTGATCTGGGTCGCGCCGTTCAGTTGCCAGGCGGTCACCAGCGCCTCCGGCCGCTCGAAGGGCAAGGGCCGAAGGAGGACGGCGTCGGCGACCTCGAAGACCGCGAGCGCGGCGCCGAGGCCGAGCGCGAGGATCCCGATGGCGAGCGCCGAGAAGCCGGGGCTTCGGAGGAGCCGTCTCATGCCGTGAAGTCTACGCGGTAGTTGCGATCGGGTAGAATCGGCATATGCCGAGGGCTTTGTGGGTGGCTTGGCTTCTGGCCGCCGGCGCGGCGTCGGGGGATTCGATGCGCGGCATCTCGGAGCTGTCGGAAGCGAAGGAGCCCGCCTGGCCCGACGTGCAGTCGTGGGTCAAGACCGCCAAGGTCCCGACGGAGATCCTGCCGGTCGCGCGCCGCGACGGCGAGAGGACGCTGGTCGCGCTGCAGGTGACCTCGCGGTCGCCGATGGGCGCGATCGCGCTCGAGTCGGGCGGGATCCTCGTCGACCACGGCTGGATCCGCTTCCTCGGCGGCGGCTGTCGTCGGATGAAGGGCACGCTCGCGACCTGGAACGCGCTCGACGGCAAGACCGTAACGGCGCCGCCGCCGTATCTCGTCGTCGCGTACGACGCGATCGGCGGCTTCTTCGCCGTGAACGGCGGCGGCTTGAAGGGTCCGCCCGGCCACGTCTTCTACTTCGCGCCCGATTCGCTCGATTGGCAGGACATCGGCACGGGCTACACCGGGTTCCTGCAGGCGGCGCTTCAGGGCAAGCTCGGCTTGCTGTATGAAGGCCTGCGCTGGGCCGGGTGGGAGAAGGAGGTCGCCGCCGCGAGCGCGGACTATGGCTATTCGTTTTACCCACCCCTCTTCACGCGCGAGGGCAAGAAGGGCGCTTCGCGCAAGCTCATCCCCATGACGGAGCTCTGGTCGTTCGAGAAGGACATGAAGCGCCAGCTCGACGCGAAGGGCACGCCGTGATGCGCCTCGTTCTTGTGTCGCTCCTCTTGGCCGGCTGCGCCCGCGAGGTCGCGTCGAAAGCGCCGCGGAGCTACGACCGGTCGTGCGCCGAGGATTGGGATTGCGTGCCGGCGCCCTCCTGCTGCGTGGCGCCGTGCACCGAGCTCGTCATCAACGCGAAGGAGCAGGCGCGGGCGCGCGAGGATCTCCGCTGCGACCCGGCCGAGCATTGCCCCGTCGCCGGCGGCTGCCCGACGTTTCAGTACCTCTGCGTCCGCAACGCCTGCAAGATCGCGTTCTCGAACGACCCGGACTTCCGCCAGCGCCAGGTGCGGCCATGATGGGTGAGGCGTGAAGGGTCTCGAGATCCGCTCCCTCGTCCACCCCGACGGCACGCTCGAGGTGACGCTGGTTCCGGCCGAGGTGCCGCCGCCCGGCGCCGACGAGGTCGTCGTTCGCGTCGAGGCGGCGCCGATCAATCCGTCGGACATGGGCGTCCTCTTCGGGCCGGCGGATCTCGCGGGCGCGCGGGTCTCGGGCACCCCGGAACGGCCCATCCTCACCGCCAAGATCCCGGAGCGCGCCCTCGGCTCCCTCGCCGCGCGGATCGGCAAGCCGCTTCCCGCGGGCAACGAGGGGGCGGGCGTGGTGGTCGAGGCGGGCGCCTCGGCCGCCGCGCAGGCGCTCCTCGGCAAGACCGTCGCCCTCTTCGGCGTCGGTGGGATGTACAGCCAGCTCCGCCGGGTCCCGGTCGCCGCCTGCATGGCGCTCCCCGACGGGACGCCGGCCGCCGCCGGCGCGTCGGCGTTCGTCAATCCATTGACCGCGCTCGGCATGATCGAGACGATGCGGCTCGAGGGCCACCGCGCGCTCGTCCACACCGCGGCGGCATCGAGCCTCGGCCAGATGTTGATTCGCCTTTGCGCCAAGGACGGGATCGGCCTCGTCAACATCGTGCGCAAGCCGGATCAGGTCGCGCTCCTCCGGTCGCTCGGCGCCGCCCACGTGTGCGATTCGAGCGCGGCGAGCTTCGCCGGCGATCTGCGCGAGGCGATCGCGGCGACGGGCGCGACGCTCGCGTTCGATGCCATCGGCGGCGGCCGGATGGCGGCGCAGATCCTCGAGGCGATGGAGGCGGTCCTCCTCCGCGACCTCAAGGGCTACGCGCGCTACGGCTCGCCGGTGCACAAGCAGGTCTATCTCTACGGCAGCCTGGATCCGGCCCCGACCGAGATCGCCCGCACCGTCGGCATGAGCTGGGGCGTCGGCGGCTGGCTGGTGTGGCCGTGCCTGCAGCGGGTCGGCGCCCAGCGGACCGAGGAGCTGAAGCGCCGCGTCGCCGCCGAGCTCACCACCACGTTCGCGACGAGCTACGCGCGGACCGTCTCGCTCGCCGGCGCGCTGAGCCTCGACGTCGTCGGCGAGTATGGAAAGCGCGCGACGGGGGCGAAGGTGCTCGTCGCGCCCAACGCGACCGGCTGACGCCGCTACTCGCCGGCCAGGCCGTTGTCGACGGCGATGAGCCAGCGCCCGTCGGGCTGGAGGCGCAAGATGTCGGCGAAGCGGCCGGCGAGCTCGAGGGGCGAGCCGTCGCGGCGGCGGCCCGACAGGCGATACATGCCGAGGACGAGCGTCACGTCGCCCGAGCGCGCGAACGAGCGCGGCTCGATGGCGATGCGCCCGCCCAGCGCGATGAGGCGCTCGAGCGCGGCGCGGAGCTCGGCGGGCCCGTCGGTGATTTTTCCGGGTTTCACGACGAAGACCGCCTGCGGATCGTAGAGGCGGAACATCGCCTCGAGGTCGCCGGCGTTGTACGCCGCGACGAGCGCGGGGTGGAATTCTTCAGGTGTCGCGAGCATGGACGTGGAAATAGCGTGACACGATCGCGCTATCATCGCCCGCGTGGCCGACTTCAGCGACGCCGCCCGACGCGACCGCTTCCGCGCCGCGCTGGACGCCTTCCAGACGCAATCTCTCGACGAGCGCTCGCTTCGCCCGGCGACCCTGCCGCGCGCGCGCTCGCGCTCTTCCACGAATGCGCCCGCGACGTGCCGGCGTACCGCGCGTTTCTCGCCGAGCACGCCGTCGATCCCGCCGCCGTCCGAACCGCGGCGGAGTTCGCGCGCTTGCCGCTCGTCACCAAGGACGGCTATCTGAATCGGCATCCCCTCGCCGCGCGCTGCCGCGGCGGGACGCTCGCCGGCTGCGACACCGTCGCGGTCTCGTCGGGCTCGACGGGCGAGCCGGGCCTCTGGCCGCGCTCGGCCGCCGACGAGCTCGCGGTCGCGACGCGCTTCGAGCAGGTCTTCGTCGACTCGTTTCGCGCCGGCGAGCGCCGCACGCTCGCGGTCGTCTGCTTTCCGCTCGGCGCCTGGGTCGGCGGCATGTTCACCGCCGCCTGCTGTCGCCACCTCGCCGCCCGCGGCCTGCCGATCTTCACGGTCACACCCGGCAACGTGAAGCCCGACATCCTCCGCGTCGTCGAGCGGCTCGCGCCGTCGTTCGAGCAGACGGTGCTCCTCGGCTACCCGCCGTTCTTGAAGGACGTCATCGACACCGGAGCGGCGGCGGGGCTCGACTGGTCGCGCTTCGCCGTGAAGCTCGTCGGCGCCGGCGAGGTCTTCAGCGAAGAGTGGCGCACGCTCCTCGGCGAGCGCGCCGGGATGACGAGCCCGCTCCTCGACTCGGCGGCGCTCTACGGCACCGCCGACGCGGGCGTCCTCGCCTGCGAGACGCCGCTCACCGTCGCGATCCGGCGCTTCCTCGCCGGGCGCCCCGACGACGCGCGCGCCCTCTTCGGCGAGGCGCGCCTGCCGACGCTCTGCCAGTACGACCCGCACGCGCGCTTCTTCGAGGAGCACGGCGGGACGCTGGTCTTCACCGCCGACGGCGGCGTGCCGCTCATTCGCTACCACATCTCCGATCACGGCGGCGTCGTGCCGTTCGCGACGATGCTCGCGCACCTCCGCGCCCTCGGCTGCGATCCGGTGGCGACCGCCCGCGCCGCCGGCGCGCGGACGATCCGCGAGCTGCCGTTCGTCTACGTCTTCGGCCGCTCGCACTTCGCGATCTCGTATTTCGGCGCCAACGTCTTTCCCGAGATGGTGCAGGTCGCGCTCGAGGAGGCGGCGCTCGCCGCGCACGTGACCGGCAAGTTCGTCATGCACCTCGTCGCCGACGCCGACCAGAACCTCGCGTTCTGCGTCGAGGTCGAGCTCGCGCCGGGTGCGGCGGCGCCGCCCGCCGACCTCGCCGACCGGTGCGCCGAGTCGATCCACGCCGCGCTCCTCCGCCTCGATCCCGAGTTCGCGGCCTACGTGCCGGCGGATCGACAGCGGCCGCGGGTCACGCTGCGGCCCGCCGGCGACGCCGAGTGGTTCCCCGTCGGCGTCAAGCACCGCTACTCGCGGCGCTGAAGCCTCGCGCGGAGCTCCCCGACGGTCATGTCGAGGAGCCCCTCGTAGTCGGCCTTCGCGAGGTAGAGCGACCGCGCGCTCCGCCCGCGCCGGAACGCGCGCCAGGTCCGCCTCGGCGCGAGCACGCAGCCGACGAGCGCCGCGCCGCCGTTCAAGAAATACAGCGTCGCGGTGTTGCAGCCCGCGCCGAGCTCCCAGGCGCCGATTTCCCCCTCGCCCACCCAGTCGGTCCGATAGCCGGTCGCGACGTGGTGGAGATCGTGGAGCGGCACCACCTTCCGCCGCGACGGCGTGTTGGGAAAGGGAATCTTGGCCCCGAGGACGTTCAAATGGAACCAGGGTTTCCGGTAACCGTCGGTCGAGAAACCGTTCGCGGCCAGATAGCGGTCGCGGCCTTCGCGCACCGACATCGCTTCGTCGAGGCGTTCCATCAGGGATTGGATGCCGGCCGAGCGCTCTTCGCGTCGAGCGCGGCCGCGAGGCGCGCCGCCGCTTCGAGGACCTTCCGCTCCTTGGTCGACGCGGTGACCTCGTCGACGAAGGGGCGATCCTCGGCGGTGCCGACCTTCTCCAGCGTGCCGAGGACGCGCACCTGCCACTTCACCCATGAATCGGCCGCGGATCCCTTGGGCGGCTTCTTCGCCGCGCGCGCGAGGTATTTGCGGTAATGGTCGACAATGACCGGCCGCGCCCGCGCATCGCCGGACGCCGCCATCGCCGCGAGGTAATCGGGCGCATGGTCGTCGACGGGATCGAGGTCGCTCTCGCGGAAGACGCCGAAGAGGTCCACCGCGCCGAGGCTGGTGCGGCCGGCGTCGAGCGCGATGTGCGCGCATTGCGTCTTCACGTCGGGATCGGCGCCGCGCCGCGCGAGGATCGCCGTGCACGCCTGGAAGAAGCGCTCCTTGTAGGCGTCGTTCGCGTGTCCGATCCAGCCGCAGTCGTACCCGTCCTGGATCAAGTCCATCGGCGCCGGGCCCTTGGCGTACTTCTCGAGCGCGCCGAGGAAATCCTTCATCTCCTCGGCGTCGCAGGTGAGGCCGGCGCGGGCGAGCCCGGCGGTGGCAACGACGGCCAGGACCAAGATCGAGCTCCGCATCGGACCATGGTATCCGTCCGGCGGCCGCGACTCCAGCTTCGGCGTACCCTCAACGGTCCCATGAAGATCGCGCTTGGAAACCTGCCCTATCCCGCGAGCCCCGACGACGCCGTCGCGCGCGTCACCGCCGCGGTCGCCGGCGCGGCGCGCGCGGGCGCCCGGATCGTCTGCTTCCCCGAGTGCTACGTGCCCGGCTATCGCGGCCTCGGTCACGTGCCGCCTCCCCCCGACGCGGACTTCCTCGAGCGCGCCTGGTCGGCGGTCGGCGCCGCGGCGAGCGCGGCGCGGATCGCGGTCGTCCTCGGCACGGAGCGCGTCGTCGACGACGGCGTGCGCCCCACCGCGCTCGTCATCGACGAGACCGGCCGGCGCCTCGGTTTCCAGGACAAGGCGCAGCTCGATCCCAGCGAGGACACGACCTACGCGCCCGGCGGCGTCGAGCGGATCCTGTTCGAGGTCGCCGGGCTCACGTTCGGCGTCGTCATCTGCCACGAAGGCTGGCGCTATCCCGAGACCGTCCGCGCTCTCGCTCGCCGCGGCGCCAAGCTGGTCTTCCACCCGCACTACGACAAATACGAAGAGGGCGCGTTCCGTCCGACGACGTTCGGCGACCCGCGGAACACCTTCCACGAGAAGGCGATCCTCTGCCGCGCCGCCGAGAACACGGTCTACGTCGCGAGCGTGAACTACGCCTCGCCCGGCTCGGCCACGACCTCGGCCGTCGCCCGCCCCGACGGGACGCTCCTCGCGCATCAGCCGTACGGCGAGGCGGGGCTCCTCGTCGTCGACATCGATCCCGCGGCCGCGACCGGCCTCCTCGCGTCGCGCTGCCGGTACTAAAGGCTGCGGTACATCACGAACGCGTCGACGTATCCCAGCGTCGGGTGTTGAAACGCGCCGGGGAGGCGGCCGACGATCTCGAACCCGAACGATTTCCAGAGGCGCACCGCGCGCTCGTTCGCGCTGACGACGAGGTTGAACTGCATCGCGAGGAAGCCGCGCTCCTTCGCACGCCCCAGCGAGAACGCGCACATCGCGCGCGCGACGCCGCGACCCGACGCCCAGGGCGCCGTCACGTAACCGCAGTTCGCGACGTGCGCGCCGGCGCCGCGCTGGTTCGCGCGCAGGATGAACGTGCCGAGGATCTCCCCTTCGTCGTCGGCGACGAAGACCTCGTTGTCGGCGGCGTACCAGTAGGACAGCGCCTCGCCCTCGCTCCAATCGCGCGGCAGCGCATAGGTCTCGCCGGCGCGGATCATCGGCTCGAGGATCTTCCAGACGTCGGCCCTGTCTTCGCTGCGCGCGGGTCGAATGATCATGGATCCGGCGCATTCTACGCGAGACGATGGCGTCATGCGCACCCTCCTTGCGTCAGCGCTGATCCTCCTCTCCGCGTCGGCCGCCGCCCGTCCGCGCGCGCGCGACCTCGGCGTGCCCTTCGACGGAACGCCGGGCGCCCTGAACGGCATCACCGACGTCGCCGGCGTCGAGGTCGGCCACACGACGCTCGTCGCCGGCAGCGGCGCCGCCGCGGTGCGCACCGGCGTGACGGCGATCCTCCCGCGCGGCGGGAAATCGCAGGATCCGGTCTTCGGCGGCTGGTTCACGCAGAACGGCAACGGCGAGATGACCGGGACGACCTGGCTCGCCGAGGGCGGATTCCTCGAGGGGCCGGTCATGCTCACCAACACGCACAGCGTCGGCGTCGTGCGCGACGCGGTCATCAAGTGGCGCATCGATCACGGCTTTCGCGGCGAGTATCCCTGGTCCTTGCCGGTGGTCGCCGAGACCTGGGACGGATACTTGAACGACATCAATGGATTTCACGTGACGGCGGAGCACGCGTTCCAGGCGCTCGACCGCGCGGCGAGCGGCCCGGTCGCCGAGGGCAGCGTCGGCGGCGGCACCGGCATGGTGTGCCATGAGCTGAAGGGCGGCATCGGCACCGCCTCGCGCAAGGTGGGGGCGTACGTCGTCGGCGTCCTCGTGCAATGCAACTACGGACTGCGGCGCCAGCTCCGCGTCGCCGGCGTGCCGGTCGGGGCGGCGCTCGAAGGCGGCACCTTCAAGCGAGAGAACGGCTCGATCATCGTCGTCGTCGCCACCGACGCGCCGCTGCTTCCGCACCAATTGACCCGCATCGCGCGCCGCGCCAGCATGGGCATCGCGCGGAACGGCGGCGTCGCCGGGAACGGCTCGGGCGACATCTTCATCGCGTTCTCGACCGCCAACCCGGGCGCCGCCGACGAAGAGCACGAGGTGACGTTGCGCATGCTGCCCAACGACAAGCTCGACCCTTACTTCGAGGCCACCGTGCAGGCGACCGAGGAGGCGATCGTGAACGCGCTGGTCGCCGGCGACACCATGGAGGGCTTCGCCGGGCACAAGGTGATGGCGCTGCCGCATGACCGGCTGCGCCAGCTCCTCAAGCAATTCGGCCGTCTCGCGAAGTAAGATGGCGCCCATGCAATCGACGGTCGTCGCTGCGGGCTGCGCGCTCGGCATCGTGGCCTGCTCCGCCGCCGCGCCCGAGGTTCGATCGCCGCCGGGCGGCTTCACCGCCGACGGACGGCAGCCCGTCGATCGGCTGCTCGGGACGTTCGCGGCGCTCGCCGGCCGCGGCTGGATCGAGGAGACCGTCTTCGCCTACCCGGACGGCCTCGCGATCCGTTCGTGGCGCACGCGCCGCAGCGGCCCCGCGCTCTGGCTCATCTCGGGCATCCACGGCGAGGAGCCCGCCGGTCCGAACGCGATCGCCGCGAGCCTCGACCGGATCGAGGCGCTGGCCGCCGCCGGCGTGCCGATCGTCCTCCTCCCGCTCTCCAATCCGAAGGCATACAAGGAGAACTGGCGTTACCCGAACACCGCCGAGCGCGATTGGAAGACCGGCGGCGGCTACAGCGTCGGCGATTCCGAGCATCTGCTCCCCGACCTCGAATCCGGCACGCATCCGCGCCAGCCGGCGGCGCCGGGTCCGGAGAGCCGCGCATTGACCGACTTCGCGCTTCGTTGGGCCCGCGATTACCCGCCGCGGCTCGTCCTCGATCTCCACGAGGACGAGCTCTCGACGACCGGCGGCTACATCTATGCGCAGGGCGCGCGCGCCGATGAGAGCCCGATCGCCAAGCGGATCGTCGAGCTCCTCATCTCGGCGGGCATCCCGCTCAGGCTCGACGGAACGACGCGCTTCGGCGAGCCGGTGGTCGCCGGCGTGGTCAGCCACGAGCCCGACGGACGGCCGATCCGCGACGGCTCGATCGACGAGCTCCTCTCGTCGGCGACCATCTTCGTCGACGGCGCGCGGCGGCCGGGGCCGGCGGCGCCGACCGTGATCGTCGTCGAGACGCCCACCTTCGGCGGGTCGCGGCTGGCGGCGCGGATCGCCGGCCAGAAGGCGGTCGTCGACGCGCTGCCGGAGCTCTGGCGCCTCGGCGATTAGGAGACCTGCCGCGTCGCGAAGAAGACGTAGAGCGGCGTCCCGGCGAGGAGGACGAGGAAGCCCCAGAGGGCGACCTCGGGCCCGACCCCGTAGATCGTGTAGAGGACGAAGACGAACGCGACCGGCGCGACGACGTGCGCGCGGCGGCGGGCGCGGGCGTCGTAGCGCTCGCGGTCGCGACGCGCGAGGAGGAGCTCGGCGGCGCTGGCGAAGAGGTGCGGGAGGAGCGTCGTCAAGACCGAGAGGAGGACGATGAAGTTGAAGACGCCGAGGAGGGTGTCCTGGAAATAGAGCAGCAGGAGGACGCTGGCGATGGCGGTCGCGACGATGAGCCCGCGGTGCGGCGTGCCGAAGCGCGGGTGGATCGCCGCGAGCCCCTTGAAGAAGAGGCGATCCTCGGCGGCCGCGACCGGGATCCGGCCGCACATCAGCGTCCAGCCGTTCAGGGTCCCGAGGCCGGCGACGACGGCGCAGGCGCTCACGATCGCCGCCGGGACCGCGCCGAGCGCCTCGCCGACGGCGAGCGCGATCGGCCGCGGCGACGAGGCGATGACGTCGTTCGGCAGCGCGCCGACGACGGCGAGGCTGGTCACCAGGAACACCAGCGTCCCGACCGCGTAGCCGACGAGGGTCCCGGCGCGGATGGTGCGGTCGGGCGCGGTGACCTCGTCGGCGGGGACGGTCGCCGACTCGACGCCGGAGTAGGCCCAGACGACGAGCGCCGCGCCGGCGGCGAGCGAGCCGAGCCCGTGCGGCGCGAACGGCTGCAGGTTCGCCGCATGGAACGAGCCGAGCGAGAAAATGGACAGCAAGAGGAGCGGCGCGATGTTGCAGACGACGAAGAGGATCTGCGCCCGGCCGCTCTGGCGCACGCCGACGATGTTCAGCGCGCACAGGCCCCAGAGGAGCGCCTGCGCGAGGAGGAACTGCGCCCAGACGCTGTGCGCGAGGGCGGGCACGATGCCGACCGCGTAGGCCACGACGCCGGTGACGATCCCGGCGTTGCCGATGACCGCGCTGAACCAGTAGGTCCACACCGTCTGGAAGCCGGCGAACTCGCCGAACGCCTCGCGCACGTAGACGTAGGGGCCGCCGGTCTTCGGGTAGCGCGTGCCGAGGCTGGCGTAGACCAGCGCGACGAAGAGGTAGCCGGCGGCGGTGAGGAGCCAGGCGACCAGGCCGAGCGGCCCGACGGTCTTCGCGAGCGAGGCGGGCAGCGTGTACATCGAGGTGCCCACCATGTTGCCGACGACCAGCGCGACGACCGCCGGCAGGGTGAGCGCCCGGATGCCCTTCATCCGATCATGTCCGGCGCGAGCGTATCACGGCGCCGCGCTCAGCGAGCCGCGGCCCAGCTCTTGATGGCGCGCGCGACCGTGGTCAGGATCTCGCGCGAGAGCGCGTCGTCCTTGTCGTCCGTCGCGATGCGCGCGAGGCTCAGGGCGCCGACGAGCGCGCTGTAGGTCACGATCGCCGTCGCCCGCGCGCCCGCCCGCGGGCCGCGGAAGAGGTCCGCGAGGAGCTCGAGGCCGCGCAGGAGCTTCCGCGTGCCGACACGACGGACCTTCTCGCCGCCGCGCGCCAGGTCGCCGGAGAGCGCGGCGAAGACGCAGCCGGCGCCGGGAGCGTCGCGGTGCTCCTCGGAGAGGTAGCCGTCGACGAGCCGAACGAAGATCTTGGCGTCGGGGATCGCCTTGGCCTTGGCGTCGGCGACCGCCGGCTCCCAGGCGCTCTCGATCGACGCCAGCGCCTCGGCGACGAGCTCGTCGCGCGATTCGAAGTGCTTGTAGAAGCCGCCGACCGTGAGGCCGGCCTCCTTCATGAGATCGGCGACGCCGACCCCGAGGAGCCCCTCCTCGCGCAGCCGCCGCGCCGCCGTCCGAACGATCTTCTCGTGGGTTTCCACCTTGTCAGCCTGCGATCGCCCCATTCCGTGCTCTTTTCGCTTGACGAAAAGGATTATGATCATAATCCATACGAAGAGCAACCCGAACTCGAGATGCGCGGAGGCGAGCGATGCGACTGGCGGGAAAGACGATCGTCATTACTGGTGGAAACAGCGGAATCGGCCTGGCGACGGCGCGCCTGTTCGTCGCCGAAGGGGCGAAGGTCGGCATCACCGGCCGGAACGAGACCACGCTCCGCGAAGCGGCCGAGGAGCTCGGCGCCGGCGTCGCCGCGCTCCGCGCCGACGTGACCGACCCGGCGGCGAACGAGCGCGCCTTCGCCCAGCTCGCCGAGCGGCTCGGCAAGCTCGACGGCGTGTTCGTGAACGCCGGCATCGGCGGCTCGACGCCCGTCGGGCAGACCACGCCCGAGGCCTTCGAGCAGGTCGTACGCTCGAACTTCATCGGCGCCTTCTTCACCGTCCAGGCGGCGCTGCCGCACCTCCGCGACGGCGCGTCGATCATCCTGAACGGCTCGGTGCACGCCGTCCTCGGCGCGCCCGGCTACTCGGCCTACGGCGGCGCCAAGGCGGCCGTGCGCGCGATGGTGCGCAGCCTCGCGTCGGAGCTCGCTCCGCGCGGCATCCGCGTGAACCAGGTGACGCCGGGTGCGACCAAGACGCCGATCTGGAAGCGCGTCGCCCCCGACGCGGCCGCGCAGGCGGCGCTCGAGAAGCGGATGTCCGCCATCACGCCGCTCGCGCGGATGGGCGATCCCGACGAGGTCGCGCGCGCCGCGCTCTACCTCGCGTCGGACGATTCGCGCTTCGTGACCGGCACCGAGATCGTCATCGACGGCGGCACCACCAGCTCGCCGATGGGCGCGCCGATCTTCCGTAGCTAGACGCGGAAGAACTCCGCGAGGAGCGGCCCGACCTCGTCGGGCGCTTCCTCGGGGATGAAATGGCCGCGATCCGGAAGGACCGTGATCTCGGCGTCGGGCACATCGCGGGCGACACGGGCCATCGTGTCGGCGACGTCGGGGAGCAGGCGATCGCGCGCGCCGTAGACGATGCGGACCGGCGGCGCGAGCGTCGGGAGGCGCTCGGCGATGCGCTTGAAGCCGCGCCGCTCCGGGCCCACTCCGGCGTCGGCGAGCGCGCGCCGGGCGTCGGCGCCGGCGAAGGGCGCGAGATACGCGGCGAGCGCGTCCGCCGACAGGCGGTCCGGATCGGCGAAGCCGTCTCGCAAGACCGCGGTGAGGCCCGCCGGTTCGGTCAGCCGCTCGCGCGTCGCCGGCTCGAGAAGGTCGCGGATGAAGGTGAGCACCGCCTCGGAGAATTCCGGGTAGAGGAGCGTGTTCAAGAGCGCCAGCTTCTCGACGCGCGCCTGGCGCTCGAGCGCCCAGTGGACGCCGAGGGGGCCGCCGAGGTCGTGGACCACGAGGCCGACGCGGGCATCGCCGAGCCCGAGCGCGGCGAGGAACCCGTCGAGGACGCCGTCGAAGAACTGGAAGTTGTAGCGGATGCCGAGCGGCTTGTCCGACGCGCCGAAGCCGGGCAGATCGGGCGCGAGGACCCGACGGCCGGCGCGCGCCAGGGCCGGCATGACCTTGCGCCAGAGGAACGACGACGTCGGCCAGCCGTGGAGGAGGAGGAGCGGCGGGCCCTCGCCCAGCGTGCGGTAGGCGATCCGGGTCTCACCGACGGAAACGGTGCGCAAGTCGAGGTCGGGCATGGTCTCTTGCCTCCAACAAACCGACTGTCGGTCTAGAATCAAGCTAGCAGACCGACCGGCGGTCTACAATATCGAAATGGCCGAGCTCGACGGACGCATCGAGAAGGGCAAGGCGACCCGCCGGCGCCTCGTCGCGGCGGCGCGCTCCCGCTTCGGCAGACGCGGTTACGAGGCGACCTCGATCGAGGACGTCCTCGCCGCGGCGCGCGTGAAGCGCGGCTCGCTCTACCACCACTTCGCGTCGAAGGAGGCGCTCTTCGACGCCGTCCTCGACGAGGTGAACGCCGACGTCGCCCGGCGGGTCGCCGAGGCGGCGCGCGCCGCCGGCCCCGACCCGGTCGCCACCTTGCGCGCCGGCTGCGACGCCTGGCTCGACATGGCGCGCGACAAGGTCATCCAGCGCATCGCGCTCCTCGACGCGCCTGCCGTCGTCGGCTGGAACCGCGTCCGCGAGCTCGACGAGCGGCACAGCCTCGGGGGCCTCCTCGCGAATCTCCGGCGCATCGCCCGCCTCGGACGTCTGCCCGCGCGCGAGGTCGACGTCCTCGCCCGCATGCTGCTCGCCGCGCTCGGCGAGGCCGCCTTGCTCGTCGCGCACGCGCGCGACCCGCGCGCCGCGCTCGCCGCCGGCAAGGCCGCCGTCGACACCCTCCTCGAGCGGCTGCTGGGGGCCTGAGACATGGCGCACCTCGAGCTCGTCACCATCATCGTCCCGGAGTACGACCCGGCCATCGCGTTCTTCGTCGACGTGCTCGGGTTCGAGCTCATCGAGGACGTGCCGTCCAAGACCAACGACGGGCGGCCCAAGCGGTGGGTGGTCGTGCGGCCGCGGAAAGCGCAGACCGGCATCCTCCTCGCGCGGGCCGACGGGCCGACCCAGGAGCAGGCGATCGGCCGGCAGATGGCCGGGCGCGTGGGGTTCTTCCTTCGCGTCGACGACTTCGAAGGGCAGCTCGCGCGCATGCGCGCCGCGGGCGTGACGTTCGTCGTCGAGCCTCGCGACGAGCCCTACGGCCGGCTCGCGGTCTTCCTCGATCTCTGCGGAAATCGCTGGGATCTCCTCGGGCCGCGGGCCGTTGATTAGATATCGATCACGACGTCGCCCTCGGGGCGCGAGCAGCAGATGAGGACGTTGCCGGCCGCGGGCGGATCGAGGGGGGCAGGCTCGTAGGCGACGCTTCCCGAGATCAATCCGCTCTCGCAGTTGTGGCAGACGCCGGTGCGGCACGACCAGCGAACCGCGACGTCGCAGGCCTCGGCGAGCTCGAGGAGATTTTGCTCCGCCGACGGCCGCCAGCGCACGGCGAGGCCGCTCCGCGCGAAGGAGACGAGCGGGCCGGTCCCCGGCGCCCCCGCCGGCGGGTGCGGCGGCCGGGGAAAG
>JADMIO010380238.1_pt1 | contig 19574 bp, 22 predicted proteins | sample 8958161 | NCBI WGS metagenome assembly JADMIO01 (sample SAMN16585339, study PRJNA669376) | soil metagenome | isolation source: Crop rotation soil | place: USA: Cullars Rotation, Alabama | collected 2011
GGCTCATATCCATTCCTTTTTTTGACCGGAACATGAATACATAATAGGTAAGCGGTCCTTCACCAACATTTTCAAATTGCTGCTTTTCATGCGGCGGAATTAAAAGGACACTGCCTGGCCCAAGCACAGCGGTGGTATCGCCGATGTTGCATTTAGCCACGCCTTCTTTAATAATTATCATTTCTTCCAGGCTATCCTGGACATGCACAGGCTTTGCTTCAGCACCCTTGTACTGCGTGGTGGCATGAATTTCAAAATATTCAAACTCACTGGTAGTACCTTGCAGTATGCGTCGGCTTTCCCTCATTTTATCTTTTTTAACTGCTATTTCATTCCAGTGATACACACCAGAACCAACAGGGCTTAACTGTGACAAGAGGCTGACAGTAATAACTTGCAACAATAACGTAAGTACGATTTTCATGCTAAAACTATTCGGTACCTAAGTTAGCAATTTTACTACCGCTCATCCACAATACCGCAGTAATTTTTTGTTTTATTCTATGTCTTGTTTCCAGCGCTGTGCAATTTTCATGTCTCTTGTATTTTTTTGCACGGCAATAGCAGCAAACAGGCTAAGTACAAATGACATTGCATAAAAACCTTTTTCACTTTTTGCAAGATCAGCATTCCATAATCCGATCGTCAGCAAAACTATTGATAACAGCGTAGTGAACCATGCCAATCCATAATAAATATTAGTAACGGGTATTCCTTCCATCTGATCACGGACGGCTTTCTGCACAGAAATGGCGGAAAATAATCCGAACATTAATACCGTAAAATAATATCCTTTCTCATTCAGTTCCATTTCCGCATTGGAAAGACCAATAAGGAACGCCGTAACACCGATAAATAACGCCGCCCATGAGGCGCCAATAAAAGCAGCAGAAGGCTGAAGGGTTTGTTTTTGTTCCATGTTTATAGTTTATGAAACAAATCTATTTGCAGTACACCGCTCTATTTTTGACATTGGTCAAAAAGCAACACCTGATTTGTTAAAAGCGGGCCCGGATGCGGGAAAGAGTTTCCTGGCTGATACCAAGATAGGACGCTATATAACCAAGCGGAACCCGTTCAATAATATGAGGATTATCCTGCAGCAAATTTTCGTAGCGCTCTGCTGCAGTTTTAAACTGTGCATTTACAAAACGTTCCTCCAGCCGGATATAGTACTTTTCATAAACAATGCGAACCATCCTTTCTATTTCATGAAACTGATCGAATAAGCCAAATAAAGTATCTTTTGAAATAGCCCACACGATACTGCCTTCCAGCAACTGGATATTTTCTACAGCGGGCTGCTGTGTAATAAAACTGTGAAAGGAAGTCACGAAGTCATTTTCAAATCCAAACCAGTGTGTAATTTCTTTTCCATCAAGCGAATAAAATCCGCGAAGAGCCCCTTGTTGTAAAAAGTATAAATGCCGGCAAATTTTTCCCTCGGTGAGCAGGTATTCATTTTTTGAAAGTGTTATTTGATCAAACTTTTGTTGCAAAGCAAACTGTGCTTCATCGCTGAGAGGAGCGTAAGTTTTGATATGGCTCAGTAGTTGTTGCACCCTTAAAAATTTAAACAGCGATAAAAATAAGCATGAAAAATTAGTTACAGCTTTTTTTCACCACTATCACCGGGATGGCTGATTCTTAAAAAAATAAAATTATTACCTTTCAGTCCATCTAAAGCAAGGTCATGCCGATTTACATGGACATTCACATTGTTCCCGGTGTAAAATCCCGGGATGTTGCTGAAGCACACCGCAAAGATATTCTTGTGGAAGAAGCGTATGCCTGTAAATGCATGACCTACTGGATTGATGAGGAAAGAGAAAATATATTTTGCCTGATAGATGCCCCTTCCAGGGAAGCAGTAGAAGAAATGCATAACAGGGCTCATGGACTAATTCCTCATAAAATAATTGAAGTCAGCAGCTCTTTAGTCGAATCTTTTTTAGGAAGGATTTACGATCCCTCTGAAGCAACCTTGAACCACGAGGGATTAAAAGTATTTCATGACCCTTCTTTTCGTATTCTGCTGGTAACAAAAATTTCAGATCCTGTTTTATTACATTATAAATTAGGCGCTGATAAGGCAACAGAATTAATTAAACATCATAATGATATTGTGCGAAAAAATCTTGCACGTTTTGAAGGGAGAGAAGTGGAACATGCTGGCCCGGGTTTTATAGGCTCGTTTGCTTCAGCGTCAAAAGCGGTGTCCTGTGCAGTAGCCATTCAAAATGAGTTAGAGGAAAGCGACGCCGCCACGTCCGGTTTCAGGATAGCATTAAATGGGGGAGAGCCTGTCAGCAAGAGCGATAAATTATTTGGCGATACTATACAAACAGCATTGTATATGTGCGCCATAGAAAATAAACACCAGATAGCGGTCGCACCGTCTGTTAAAGAATTAATTTCAAAAGATTACTTTCAAAATAACCAGTATAATATTTTAACGGTAAGTCCGCAAGACCAGCATTTACTGGAGCTGTTATTTAATAAGCTTGAAGAGAACTGGCAGGATCCTGATTTTGCCGTTACAGATTATTGCCAGGCAATGGCTATGAGTAAATCACAGCTCTATCGAAAAACAGTAGAGCTTTTTAATGTGTCACCTAATCAGCTGCTGAAAGATTTCCGGCTTGAAAAAGCGAAAGAGCTGATGCGAAAACAGCGCTATTCTATTTCACAAATAACATTTGATACCGGATTTACCAGTCCTTCCTATTTCACAAAATGTTTCAAAAAGAAATATGGTCTGCTTCCAATGACCTATATAGATCTGCTCCATTAATAAAGTTCTGGTTCAATTTTACCATCTCCTGAACGATTTGTTATAGTCATTAAAATTTTTAGAACAAGAAAGAATCATTTATATCATTTATTGGATGATTTGTTATAACACTCCGCCTTTGAGTGCTATTATCTTTGATGTATCATTAACCTTAAAACTTTTAAAACATGAAAATCATTAACAAAGGCATTTTAGTAATTGCCATTATGCTGTTCGCCGGATCGGTTGCAAAAGCTCAGCAAACAACAAACACGAATTCTGAAACAAACAAATCAACTACAATGAAAACGTATTTAATTGAAAGGGTAATACCAGCAGCTGGTAAATTGACAGCAGATGAATTAAAAGGTATTTCTAAAACATCCTGCGGCGTATTGAAAGAAATGGGGCCACATATTCAGTGGATTCATAGCTATGTAACCGGAGACAAAATTTATTGCATCTACAAAGCCGAAAACATAGAGCTTATTAAAGAGCATGCGAAAAAAGGCGGGTTTCCTGCAACAAGCATTGTTGAAGTAACAGGAATGATAAGCCCTGCAACAGCAGAAAATTAATACTGTATAAGTAATGATTAAATAAAACCCGCAGCTGTTGCGGGTTTTTATTTTACAAATCAGTGTGTATTAAATTTTGTTTCCACCGGCACACCCTTTATCAATGTCTGATACACTACACAATACCGCTCTGTAAGTTTTGCGAGGCTTGCCATTTGCTCAGCATCAGCACCGGAATCCAAATCAAATGACAGGCGAATGGATGTAAATCCTACAGGTACTTCTTTGGACACACCCAGCGTTCCTTTAAAATCCAAATCACCTTCAGCTCTTATTGTTCCATTGACAATTTCAATTCCAATAGCAGTTGCAACAGCCTGTAATGTTACTCCGGCACAGGCTACCAACGCCTCCAGCAACATGTCTCCGGAACAGGCCAGCATACCATTTCCGCCAGTGGCAGGATGAAGTCCGGCTTCTACCAATGCCCGGCCAGTATTAACTTTACAGGAAATTCCTTCCCCAACTTTTCCTACTGCTTTCAAGGTGATGATAGCTGATGCAGGATCTGATTTATATTTTTCCTTCAGCGGGGCCTGTAAATTTTTTAATGAAGCAGCATCCATATAATAATTTTTAAAGAATTGTAATACTATAATTATTCAGCAATATAAATATAAACCTTCAGAAGAACTGTTGTTGTCTGTTCATAAAAAAGCCGGACAATTTCATCATCCGGCAAATTCATTCAGGTATAAAGATTACCATAAAGGTTTTTTACCCGAAGGTTTTATACCACCTTTTCTGTTTGACAACTGAATATGGTGATTATTATAATTACGTGCCGCTGCCCGCTGTACTGATTTCTTATCCATTGCGGGAGCAGGAATTGTCATTTCATTTATAGAAGGACTTTTTTCCTCAACAGGAGGCAGGTTACTTTCAATATTTTCGGCTGGCGTTATACTGGACGGAATTTTCATTTCTCTCTTGGAGGAAGAACGTTTTTTAGCTGCGGCTGCCGACGATTTTTTGACAGGTGATTTCGCTTTTCTGGCAATTGGTTTCTTTTTAGGAGCGGCAGCGTTTTTTACAGGCACTCTTTTTTTCGCAGCTTTCTTCTTAGTAACTGTTTTTTTTGCTGCTGCTTTCCTGGCTGTTTTTTTAGGTGCTGTCCCGGCACTTTTCTTTTTTGCCGGCGAGGCTTTAAATTTCTTTACCATAAAAAATATATTTAATTGGATGAGTCGTTAGAAAATTTTTTACTGAAAAAAACTGACAGATAATGAATTCCAATAACCATACCAACAGTACCAGAACATCCAAAGGATGGCCTCTTAGTAAATAAACGCTGGTTTTATTTTCCTTTTTTATTTTTCTTGATTATGGATTTTACAGCCTTCCTTATTTTAGCAATTGTTTTATGAAGATCCTTTTCATGATTTTGTAAAATGATTTTAGTTTTTTTTGCAGTGTTGTCAAAATAACGGTTGGCCTCAGACAGATGTGCATTAACCTGGCCAGCTTCATCATCGAGCCTTTTTAATAATTGCCATATAGTTTCTTTCTTTTTCATTTGAATTCATCGGCCGCTTTATAAAATTTTGAACTGCTGTTTTATTGCAAAGCAAAATGTTTGCCTGATTTTTAAATTCCCGCTATCCAATCTCAAACTTGTATTATTGATTTCGTATCTTTCTTTTAGATACGACAGACTCTGTAAAATAATTCCCTCTTTTAATATAGTAGTTATGAAATTTTTATCTCTCAAGCCATTTATTCCTTCGGGAAATGATTTTAAAAAAGCAAAAGCCTTTTTTCAGGAACTTGGTTTTAATGTAACATGGGATATGGGTGATTATGCGGGGTTTGAAAATGATACTTGCGGTTTTATTTTACAGAATTATGATCAAAAAGAATTTGCTGAAAATTTTATGCTGAGCGTTGGTATAGCGGATGCTGCTGCATTCAGGGCAGAAATAATTGAAAAGCAATTGTCTGAAAAATATGGTGTCCGTATCAGTGCTGTTATTCAACAGCCGTATGGACTGGAAGTAAACGTTATAGATGCAGCAGGAGTATGCTGGCATTTTGTACAATCCTGATCATTTGTTTATGTTAAGACAATAATTTTTCCGGGCTTTTGTTCCCTGGTCATCGTTCCTTGCGTCGCACTCTTCTGCCGCATGAATTCTATTCGGCAATTTGCAGCATCCCGATTTTTATAGGGAATTCCATTCATTGGGCAGCTAATGCAATTCGTATAAATTCCCGTAAGCATTGTTATTCGTCCTCTGACGCAATTACCCCCTTATAAAGTCTGTTTCACACAGTATGAATCATAAAATGCGCCAATAGTTTTGTATTGATAATTTTTTAAAGCAATTAAAATAATTACTACAAAAATATTTTTATGAAAAAGACAAAAACATTTTACTGGATAGTTACGATCATTTTTGCGGGATTCATGATTTTTTCTGCTGTACCCGATATTATGATGGTGCCTGATGCAAAAAAAATATTCGAAAGTCTGGGCTATCCAAAATACTTAATTCCATTCCTGGGTATTGCCAAACTAATTGGAGCAATCGCTGTACTTATCCCCGGATTTAACCGTATTAAAGAATGGGCTTACGCAGGATTATTCTTTGACCTCATTGGTGCCACCTATTCAGGTTTGGCACTCGGTGGCTTTCAGCCAGAAATTTTATTTATGATATTGCCGATCGGATTTCTATTCCTGTCGTATTTTTTATGGCACAAAACAAAAAATAAAACATACAATTAAAAGCAGTACCCGTTTATTGTACCAATAAGAAATCAAAAACATTTAACAGATGGCATAATTATGACAAACAACTTTACTTAACTCAAAAGTAAATGTTTAAATTTTTTACAGATTACTGGGTTACAGTACTTAGCATTATTGGCACGGTTTTGTACTATTGGTTAGTATAAAACTTAAAATTATGGATAACACATTAGGCATAATACTACTAATATTAGGTGCATTTTTACTGGTGCTGGGAACGATAGTTTTTAGAGATAAAAAGCCAGATAGAATTGAACAGTAGAATTTAATTCCCAAAAATGCTCTTTAATATTCCCAAGGCGGCAGCAGATTTACCTGTTACAAGGTGAAATGCAGCCGCCTTTTTTATTGGCACATTTTTATAGGTTATATATAGAAGTGTACCGGAAGTTTTGGACAGCAGACACTTTAATTTTTTGTTCATCTAAATAAAAAACGCAGTTACTATGAAATATTTATTGTTCTCATTCCTTGTTGTTATTACTATTTGCTGCAGCCCGAAAATTTCTCCAGATGCGGGCTGGGCACGTCAGCGATGGGTAGTCGTTGAAATGAAAGGTGTACCCGTTCAGCAGAGCGGTGGCAGGAGAGATGCTTATATCAATTTCGAAGTAAATGAAAAACGGTTTTCAGGTAATGGAGGCTGTAACCAGATAAATGGTAATTATACATTGGATAACAGCAGTATTGATTTTGGTGAAGTGATGAGTACCAAAATGAGCTGTGAGGATATTGAATTCGAAAACACGTTCATTTCCACATTAGGAAGCATTGATCATTATGAAGTAAGGGGAGATGATTTGCTTCTTAAAAAGAAACGGGAAACTTTACTCGTTTTACGGGCAAAATAAATTACTGAAAAAACTCAAGCTTGAAATAACCAAGATGAATTTCATCTTCCGGAAATGGAAGATTTGAAAGTTCTGTTTTAAGTTGAAATAATTTCATGCTGTCATTTCCCAAAATATCTTCAATTTCAAAAACGTCATCGACATCTATTCCATATTTATCATCAACATGAGAATTGGCACTTGCAAAACCCGTATGTTTATAAAAAGCAGTTTTCTTCGATTCACTTACAGCCTCACCTTTACCGACAGCAGCGATGATCATTTTATAATGAAATTCTTCAAATTCGTTTTTCTTGTAACCACCCAGATTAATAAAGAATAATTTAACTGCACTGGGCGGTTCACTCTCTGCGGCGATAGCAGTAACTGTATAACCATTTACCATGTTCACCTCATGCCATGCATCAACATGTAATTTTCCTTTTGCTTCCGGCCAAAATTTTTTGATTTGCGGAATTAAATCTTTTACTGACTCTCCGATTCCGAAGAAAACATCATGTTGCTCTGTAAATCTTCGTGGTGGTCTGCAGCCAATCAATAACATAAAAAGCTTAGCCATATAAAAATATTGAGTATTAAAAGTAAAATTTAATTGATGAAATCTAACCTGACTTATTTACAAAAGGATATCCGTAAAAATTCTTATCAAAAATTAAGACTTCCTTTGCAGGGCAGCACAAATCCCTTTAAACTTTCTTCTTTATAGAATGTTACAGCTAGAGAAAATAACTTTTACAAATGATATCCCTCAATAATAACAATCCTGTTTCATTTTCTATTTTGGATTTAGCCACCGTTCTGGAAGGCAAAGTTGCCGCAGATAGTTTTCATAATAGCCTCGATTTAGCCAGAAAAGCAGAACAATTTGGATATACCCGTTACTGGTTTGCAGAACATCATAACATGGCAGGTGTCGCCAGTTCAGCAACATCTTTATTAATCGGATATATTGCACAGGGCACATCAACCATCAGAGTAGGTTCAGGTGGAATTATGTTGCCCAATCATGCACCACTTATAATCGCTGAGCAGTTTGGTACACTTGCATCATTGTATCCTGGAAGAATTGATCTTGGATTGGGAAGAGCGCCGGGTACTGATCAATTAACCGCAATGGCTATTCGTGGCGAAAATTTCCGGGCTGAACATAATTTTCCGAAAGATATCCAGCTGCTACAACAATTCTTTTCTGCAGAAAATTACCGTAGTAAGATCCGTGCTATTCCTGGTGAAGGGCTGGACATACCAATTTGGATATTAGGTTCCAGCACGGATAGCGCCAGAGTTGCCGCCGCACTGGGATTGCCTTATGCATTTGCAAGTCATTTTGCGCCGACGTATTTTTTCGAAGCCATCAATTTGTACCGGCAAAACTTTCAGCCATCCGATCAGTTAAAAGAGCCTTATCTTATCGCTTGTGTAAATGTTGTAGCTGCTGATACGGACGAGGAGGCTGAAAAGTTATCTACTTCTGTTCAGCAATTATTTCTTGGAGTGGTTTCCGGCAGACGAAGATTACTGCAGCCACCAGTTGATACAATGAAATCTATTTGGAATGAAGCAGAGGCCTATGCAGTACAGCAGATGCTTACATACTCTTTTATTGGAAATGCGCAAACAATTGATAAGAAAATGAAATTATTTATTGAACAAACGCATGTGAATGAAGTGATGGCTACCTCACATATTTATGATCATGCGGCGAGAATAAATTCTTACAAGATATTTTCTGAAGTAATGAAGAAGCCGGCACTAAAATTATCTGCCACCTAACCACAGGAGTGCATTGATGATCATTTTGTTTTGAACAGGATTATCAAATTGAAAAGATAATTCTTTGTTCGTTTTTCCGTAATCAATATCATTATGCCCCATATTAACATACAGCATTTTATAACTTTTATTTGTCCAGACAACAGGGTAGTAGCCGCTATGCCATATTTCATGTTGCTTTGGTCCTGTGCCTAATGGAAAACTTGTTGAATCAATAGATAGCAATATGTTGATGGAAGGATTTGTGCGCAAATCTTTTTCCCAGCTATACCATTCATTGGGTGATGACTTAAATGTTTTTGGTAAGTGACGGGTAACAGGATGTCTTGTATCTTCTACACGCAACACTGCAGAAGCAGGCCGCCATGTATTACCCTTATACTGACCAGCACCGATAAATTCATTATGATACCAATCCCAATTTTGCGGATAGTCTGATGGCGTCAATGCAAATCCTGCAAAATGAAATCCCATCCAGGCGCCACCATTTTTCATATATTGTTCAAATGCAAGACGCTGCAAAGAATCCTCAGGACGTGTATCTAAAAAAAGAACAATCTTATAGTGGGAAAGAAAAACAGTATTCAAATTTGTCCAGTCGCTGGTAGAATCATAGGTGAAATTATTTTTCGCAGCAACGTTTGAAAACCACTTGTTCGCTTCATGTACAAAACTGATATGTGCTGCATCATTTTTCCCTGTAAAAAATGCGATTACCTTAAAACTTTTTTTGCTTTTTTGTGCATTGCAGGGCAAACAGAAAGTAAATGTTACAAAAAAAATAATAAGAATTTTGCAGAAGAATTTAGGAGTGACTCGCATGTTTATTTCATCCCATAGAAATTTTACCAAACTGGTTTTCATTGACAGTCGCCGGAATATTAGCAGGAAGTTGTTCTTCTTTCAATCCAACCACAATACCTTTTGAAATATTTAATTCAGGCCATTGCATACGGTCACATATTTCGCTCCATAGCTTATCGTAATATATATTTGTTTTGAATTCTTTAAGTTGATGAAAAATAGATTCTTTGCTTAATGTGATGGATTCTATTTCAGCATAAAAAGGAATATAATTATAAAGTATACGGGCAGCATCTTCATTGCGTGTTTCGAGGTAATGCTTATGCAAATTTTTATTTGCCTGCACCATATTATAAAAACTCAGCATTTTATGATTCAATGCAATTTTTCCCTGCAAAGAATCCATCAGCATATTATTACAATAAACAGAAAGAGGTGCGGGAATATTGGGAATCAGTAACAAATCAGAGGTATGAAAAATATTGTCGTGCAGTAAAAAACGGCCGGGAGAACAATCGATGATGCAAACATCGTAATCATCCTCTACTTCGTCCAATGTTATTTTGATAAGCTCATGATTAATAAAATTAAGCGCCGTTATCCTCGACGATTTATTCATAAACTGATCAGAGAATAAAGCATCGTTACTTATCACATCAATCTGGTAACTTTCTGTAGAGTGAATTACATCATAGATTGTAATGTACCTGTCGAATAAACGGCCATGAGTATTATTGTTCTGATTCTGCCGGTTGAAAAAATAGCTGCTGCCACCTTGCGGATCCAAATCCCACAACAAAACACTCAACCCGTTTTTGGCAAGCATGCAGGCGAGGTTAACAGAAGTAGTAGTTTTTCCAACGCCACCCTTAATGTTGTATACTGCAATCTTTTTCAGGCAATTAAAATAATACCAAAACCTCAGACCTCATAGCTTTTGGCGTGTTTTTTCTTTCGTATTTCTACTATTATAATTTATTCAATTTTTTTACCCTGAGTAATAAACAAAAAACCATTCGGTTATAAGAAAACTATTGCTGCGGCATTAGAAAAGCAATAATATGTTTTTTGAATTCCTCCGGCATCTGTACGTGGGGAATATGGCCAGCGCCTTTTATTTCAACAAGAGAAGAGCCTTTAATTTGGTTTTGCAACCACTTTCCAAGTGCGGGATAATTTCCATGCTTGTCAGCCTCTTCAGCAGATAATAATTTTTTTCCAACTACAGTCCGGTCAGACTGACCTATAATAATCAATGAAGGCGCCGTAATATTTTTAAATTCATAAACCAGCGGTTGCTCATATATCATTTGATAAGTCAATGCACTGGCCCATGTAGCCATTTTAAAATTTGGTAGTTGCAATGCCTCATATTGAGCCGCTACATATTGATCATATTGCGGCTTCCATTCAGGAAAATAACTTTTCTGATAATTTTTCAGCGAATCGAAATTCGATTTCAGTTCATTCGCATAGGTTACTTCAACAGGTGTGTAGGGAACAAAAGTTTTATAATCCTCAAGACCAATTGGGTTTTCGAAAATTAATTTTTTTACCATTTTCGGATATAATAACGTGAATCTCGCAGCCAGCATACCACCCATTGAATGCCCCAACAGATAAATTTCGTTTATTCCCAGACTGTCCAATAATCTTTTTGTATTCAGGGCAAGCAAATGAAAACTATAATGAATATCTGGTTTATCAGATTTTCCCCAACCAACCTGATCAGGAACAATGACTCTGAAACCATTTGACGTTAAAAAAGAAATAATATCTTTCCAGTAATAGCCATTGAAATTTTTGCCATGTAATAAAACAACAGTTTTGCCATTAGCATTTTCAGGGCTAATGTCCATATACGCCATTTTTATTTGTTGCTGTTCAATAGAGAGTCCAATCGAATGGACAGGATAGGGGTAATTTATTGTCTGGGCATTTGCAGAAATAAAAATAAGCGACAACATGCAGGTGCAAAAAAACTTCATGATTTTATTTTTTTAATAACTTTCTCAATTATCAAACCAACGAAAGCATTCATATCATTCAGAATATTACATGCTTCCTAAAACCTAATAAAAATTCAATGTGGAATAAATGATACAAAACGGGCAAAGTGAATTAAACTTTTTGCTAAATGTACGCCAGCACACCTGACTGTGCTTTCAATTATTCAACAAAACTGACGGTATAAAATTTGCTTTCATCTAAATAAATTTTGTTATGGCAACAAAAAAGAAGGCTGCAAAAAAAATAAATAAGCTGGGTGTGAAAAATTCACTGGTAAATAATATCAATGCGAGAAAGAAAAAAGGAACATCAAGGCCGAAGAAAAAATCTACGATATCTAAAAAAGCTTATAATAAGATGGAAAGTAACTGGGGCAAAAAATAATTGACATACTATTTGGTTCGGATAAAATTTACGGGAAAAATATACGACTATACAACTAGTCGCTTGTCCACAATTTTTTGAAAGCTGTACCATTCCAATAAAGCACCCAGGAGCTTTTTTCGAAAAATTCAACATTGATGCCTTCACTTTTCATTTTAACTTTCTTACCATCAATACTTCCAATGTCCTCTTTAGGATTGGTATTAATAGCGGCTCCGCGAACATCATCATTCCAAATAATTATTTTATCTGAATCCAGCAGTATTGCAATTCTTTGCTCATCTTTATTAGTGGTGTTAACTATCAGGGCAGCATAATCTTTTTTGTTATCAGCATTATAATCCCCCGTAGCGATATAGGGATAATCAGGAAATTCTTTCCTTTTATCTTTTATAAAATAATTAAACTCATCAACTGGCCAGTTGTCAATACTATCATTGATAATTTTCCATTTTCCGGGAAATTTTTCCTGAAGCATTGAATTGACTGTTGTAAATAATTCAGTTTCTTTTCCCTGATTGATAACCGGCGTATCATTTACCGGCCGGGTTGTTATTATTGTATCGTTTTCTATACCCAAAGAATCTGTTACAGTTTTTTCCTTTTTGTCTGTATGATGTCCGCAGGAAAAAAATGCAATAATTGCAATTAAAAATAGTGACCGCATAATAATTGTTTTAGGCGTAAAAAACCGGCTCAGTTTAAAGAGCCGGCGATGAAAATTCATATTAAAATTAGATTATTTTCCCAAAACAACGATTAGTGCATAGATAACACCAGGGATGAAAAATAATAAAGTAAGAATTAAACTAATCCAGAATTTGCTGTTGATTACACCTTCGTGAAGATAAACCGCAAGTGGTGGCAAAAGGATAGCCAATATCACCAATAATAGTGTATTAGTGCTTGGTTCTTTACCCGCTTTTTTTTCTGCTTTAAATTCTTTGATTTCTTTCTTAACATCTTTAATTTTTGCTCTTTTCTCTTTTTTTGATAAGCTATTGAATTCTTCCATTGCAGCTTTCACTTTTGCAGGATCTGGTTCCGTAATAGCAGCCGTACCAGGCACAACGATGGCGCCGGAAGAGTAATTAAAAGAAGATGCGAATAACAAAAAGGCGATTAGTGTAAAAAATCTGAGTCTCATAAAGTCGTTTTAAAATTATTGTTAAAATTGAGTTAGCATAAACAGCAAGATCAACTTACATGCCGTAAAAGCAAAAACGGCCTTGTTATTAGCAAAGCCGTTTAAAATAGTATTAACAGGTGTGAATATCTTACATTATATCCATTGCTTTTACGAAAGCAGTTGTTTGAAAGGGGAGAATAAGCGTCAACCATTCCCAATGTGTGTAAATAGCAAAAATCAAAGCTGCGGTAAATACAAAAAATAATAACCACCACATGCCCTTATATTTTCTTGTTTGTTCCATTGTATAGATTTTGGTTACAGAGCCATTATGGCTAATGCGTTGCAAAAATAAGGGTGGATGATTAAATCAAAAAATCAAGTTTTTACTTAAAATTTTTAACGAGTGCCTTCTATTACAGGCAAATTTCGCCGTTAATCATAAAATTATTATTGCGCAAAGGGAGTAATATAACTTTATCCGCAAGTATAGCCAACATGCTTTTTTCTAACTTTTTTTTAAGGGCCGCAGTATTTGCTGCACTTATATGCTGTTCGTATATAAGTAATGGTTCAGGCTATACTATTTCTAAATCCCGTTACTTAAAAGATATATCGTTTGAATTTTTGGACAAGCAGGCTGATGCAGACTCTTCGGGTTTTATCATCCCATTTAGCCGTGCCGGAAATTTAATTCTGGTAAGAGGAAGGGCTGATACAACAGTTGGGAATTTTATTTTGGATACCGGTTGCCCGGGTCTTGTTCTCAATCTTACTTATTTCCGGGATTATCCTACGGAATCAGCTGAAGAAACAAGAAGAGGAGCCGGAGCGGGAGATTTTTCAACCAGCCAGACACCGGTGGCTCATTTTTCGCTGGGCGACGGAAATTATTATCACGTTTCAGCAGACCTCGCCAACCTTGGAAATATTGAAACAAATAAAGGAGTAAAAATTTTGGGGCTTATAGGTATGCAATTATTACTTGGCTTTGAAATGATAATCGACCAGGAGAAAAATCTTATTTACCTGCACCGGATTGGAAGAAAAGAAGCAACGGTATATCATCATGAAATGCTGAATGATACGGCAGCCTATCATACAATTCCAATTTCAATTATAGATAATTGCATTATTGTAGAAACCACATTACAGGGAAAAAAAATAAAGCTTGCAATAGACAGTGGTGCAGAAACAAATTTGCTGGACAGCCGCTTGCCTGATAAAATATTTGAAACAGTTTCCATAACAGGCAGAACAACTATGGTTGGTGTAGGCAATAGCAGAGTGGAGGTGCTGCGGGGTAATTTGAAAAAAATAATGATAGGAATGCAGGCTGTAGAAGGGTTGCCGGTAATAATAACAAACCTGGAAAAAACATGCTTTGACCGGACGGGTTGTATTAACGGAGTATTGGGGTTTGATTTTTTAGCCCTCAAAAAAATAGGGTTTAACTTTGTAACGAATAAAATGTATATATGGAAATGAGGAGCCGGATAAAAAATTTTTTACATAAAAAAGGAAAGCTGATGGCTGTTCTGTGCTTTACTTTTTTTGTATCTCCCTGCAGGCACATGCACAGGATCCGGCTAAACTGTATACTGTAAAGAATGGCAAAATGTATATTCAGCTGAGTAAAAAATTACCTGCTGAAGAACTTAATGATTTCATTTGGAAATTCGATCTCGGACAGCTTGGTCTGAAAAGTTTTATCAATAAAGGCCTTGACGACTCAGTGAAAGTAGCTGGCTGGATAATTATAAGGAACAACGCAGAAGAAATTATAATCAGTAAAGAATTAATTTCTTCAGATTATGTAAAAGATCCTGCCGGCAGAATTACATTCACCGACCAAAATCCGCAAGGTCCGGGTATGGTAGTCTTTGGGTTCAATCGTTTTCGCAATAAATACCCGTTTTTTATACGGGACTCGGTCGTAACATTTTTTCTGAAAAATAATCTTGGGGCCAATAAAGTAATTCTTGCCGGAAGCTTTAATCAATGGAATGAAGAAAAGTTGTCCATGATCAAAACAGACAGTGGGTGGATAGCCAATGTCAAACTTTCGCCGGGAAAATATTGGTATAAATTTATTGCTGATGGAAACTGGATGACCGATCCTGATAACCGCATTACAGAAAATGACAATGAAGGAAATACAAATTCTGTTTTTTATTTTACCAATATAAATTTCCGCCTTGGCGATCATACAAATGCAAAAAAAGTATTTATAGCAGGCAGCTTTAATAATTGGAAAAATGAACAGCTTCCTATGAATAGAGTAACTGATGGATGGGAGCTGCCTGTATACTTATGTGAAGGAACACACACTTACAGATTTATTGTTGATGGAAGGTGGATGATCGATACTGATAATCCGCTAAAATTTCCAAATGAGTTTAATGATTATAATTCTGCAATAATAATTGGTAAGCCACATTTATTTAAGCTTGATGGATATACAGAAGCCCGAGAAGTTTTTTTATCCGGCACCTTTAATAACTGGAAGACCAATGAGCAGCGCATGTATAAAACTGCAACGGGGTGGGAACTTCAATATGTAGCGGGCCCGGGCAATCATGAATATAAATTTATTGTAGATGGAAAAGCAATTCAGGAAACAACCGATGCGCATTTCATTCTTAATCCTAATTATACATTTAAATTAAAAGGATTTGATGCTGCCAAAGAAGTTTTTCTGGCAGGAGATTTTAACCGCTGGAAGGAAAATTCATTTGAAATGAAGAAAGAAAATGGTGTCTGGCTCATCAGTGTATATCTTTCTCCCGGAAAACATCTCTATAAATTTATTGTGGACGGAAAGCCTGTGACCGATCCGATGAACAAGCTGAAAGAAAACGGTGACAATGAGAATTTTAATTCAGTTGTCTGGATGCAACAATAGTTCTGCTATGCCCGCTTTTTCTTAATCGTCGCTAAAAAAACAATTCCTGAAAGCAATGCGGCAGTAACAGCAATTATCCATTTTGCTGAAACGACAATATGATACAATCCGAACTCATCACCGATAACTGGCTTCTGCAGCCATTTCAACAAGCAATAATTTTCATAGATATCGCATCCCCAGGCGACGAGTTGCAGTGCGGCTAAAGCAAATAGTATTTTTTTCAGTGTGTGATTAAGTATTCTCTTCCGGGCCATCATACATAATGCAGTGATACCGGGATACACACCAGCCATAAAGGCAAAATCGAAGAAAAGGTGATAGCGGAGAATCGCTTTTACATGATCGTCAAGCCCGGTCAAAATGCTGAAAACTTTTTCTTTTGGATAAGAAATTTCAAGACCGGTTATAGTAAATAAGGAACCTCCTTGCCGAAAATCACCTTCCATCCATTTCATGCAAAAAGCTGCTGCTGCAAATAATCCCAAACAAAACAAAAACAATTTTTGCCATTTTTTATTAGTTATATCCATGATTTTGATTGTTTTTAAGTGATTATTTCAAATATAATTAATAAGCTAAGTTGTTTTTTTTATATTCGTACTGTTGTGTTTTAAAGACACAACCGATTGCTTTGAATAAATACTGAACCCTGACGCCATGAAGTTTCTCTTTTACCTTCGCTTTCATACCCAGTTTGGTCAGCAATTATCGATTTGTGGTAACACAGATGAATTGGGTAATAATGATCAGTCCAAAGCAGTTCTGATGGAATACCTGAACGATGAATTTTGGTCTGCTACCATCGAATTAAAAAAGAAAGATCTTCCAAAAAACATTTCTTACAAATACCTCCTGAAAAATAAAGACGGCGAAATGCAGGCAGAATGGGGAAATGACCGTTCCATTAACTTATTAAAAAAAGATTTCCACGAAATTCAGTTTACAGATACCTGGAACCATGCCGGGGAATTTGAAAATGCTTTTTTTTCCGCTGCTTTCAATGATGTGTTACTGAAAAAAAATACTTCGAAAAATAAAGCTGATGCTGACAAAAATTACACACATATTTTTAAAGTGAAAGCGCCATTGCTTAAAAAGAATGAAGCGGTTTGCCTGCTGGGTTCCAATGAAAATATGGGTGATTGGCTAACGAAGGAACCTGTTGTATTGGAAAAAGGGAATTATTGGTGGTCAGTAAAAATCGATTTATCAGATGCACATTTTCCGGTCACCTATAAATATGGCATTTACGATACGAAAGAAAAAGAATTTATCCGATACGAAGATGGCGATAACCGTATTATTAATAATCACGGCGGCAAGAAAAAATTAAACGTATTGCATGACGGTTTTATTCACCTGCCAAATAATACCTGGAAAGGTTCCGGCATTGCCATTCCTGTTTTCAGCTTACGCAGCAAAAATAGTTTTGGAGTAGGTGAGTTTGCAGATATAAAGCCTCTGGCTGACTGGGCAGCATCTGTGAGTCTGAAGCTTATTCAGATATTACCTGTCAATGATACAATTGCAACCCATACCTGGAAAGATTCGTATCCATACGCAGCGATTTCTGCATTTGCCTTGCATCCCATTTATATCAGCCTGGCGAAAGTAGCCGGTAAAGAGCATACCGCTATAATAACGCCATTAAAAGAAAAACAGCAACAGTTGAATGAACTGACGGTTGTGGATTATGAGGAGGTGACCAAGTATAAACTGGAAACTTTAAAAAAATTATACTTGCTGAAAGCGGCAGAGACATTTGAATCTGACGATTACAAAAAATTCTACAAGCAAAACAAACACTGGCTTGATCCTTATGCTGCATTTTGTTTTTTCAGGGACAAATACGGCAGCTCGCATTTTGAAGAATGGAAAACCAATAGTATTTATAATAAAGAAGAGGTTGAAAAATTATTTACAATAAAATCTGTTGCTGCTGATCTTGGTTATTATTGCTTCGTTCAATTTCACCTGCACCTCCAACTAAAAGATGCTGCAGAATATGCGCATAAAAAAGGAATTGTTTTAAAAGGGGACATACCAATTGGTATTTATCGTAATGGTTGTGATGCATGGGTTGCACCCGGGATGTATAATATGGATTGGCAGGCCGGCGCACCCCCCGATGATTTTACTGCTACCGGACAAAACTGGGGTTTTCCAACGTACAACTGGAAAAAAATGCAGCAGGATGGCTTTGCCTGGTGGAAACAGCGCTTTGAGCAAATGAGCGAATATTTCGATGCTTTTCGTATTGATCACATACTTGGTTTCTTTCGCATCTGGAGTATTCCTGCCGATGCAGTACAGGGAATAATGGGACGCTTCGTTCCTTGTCTTCCGGTTCACATGAGTGAGTTTGGCGAGCACGGAATCTGGTTTGATCATCAGCGCTATTGCCGTCCTTTTATTACAGAAGAAATTTTATATCAGGTATTTGGAGATCTTACAGATAATGTGAAGGAAAAGTATATTGTTCCAAATAGTTCTGGTGAATATGATTTGGAACTTCAGTATGCAACACAACGGCAGGTAGAAGACCATTTTGCAACACTTGAAAAGTCGGAGGAAAATGAGCGTCTAAAATCCGGATTGTTTGATCTTATTGCCAACGTATTATTTTTTGAAGAAGCAGGAACTTATGGACAGGAATTTCATTTCCGTATTGATATGGAAAAAACTCTTTCCTACAAACATCTGATTCCGTATGTGCAGGAAAAATTAAAAGCACTTTATATAAATTATTTCTACCGCAGGCAGGATGCATTCTGGCATAAAGAAGCGATGCATAAATTACCGGCCTTAAAAGCCGCAACGAATATGCTGGTATGCGGGGAAGATTTAGGAATGGTGCCGGATTGTGTGCCGGACGTTATGAAGCAACTTGGGATATTAAGTTTGGAAATTCAACGCATGCCAAAAGATCCAACCAAAGAATTTTTTATCCCGGATAACGCCCCTTATATGTCAGTGATCACACCTTCCACACACGACATGAGTACTGTCCGGGGCTGGTGGGAAGAAAACAGAAAACGTACACAAGAATTTTACAATACTGTTCTCGGCCAGTGGGGCGACGCTCCTTATTTCTGTGAACCGTGGATCAACAGGGCAGTTGTGATGCAACATTTATACTCGCCGGCGATGTGGAGCATTTTTCAATTGCAGGATATATTGGGCATGAGTGAAAAATTGCGCAGGGAAAATCCAAAGGATGAAAGAATAAACGATCCTGCCAATCCTGATAATTACTGGCAATACCGCATGCATATTTCACTGGAAGATTTAATGAAAGAAAAAGATTTCAATGAAGAGTTGAAAGGATATGTCGAACATAGCGGAAGAGGATGAAAGAATGAAACTGCATAGCCAATAATGATGTTCACCATCTTTATTTTTATTATTTAGCCAGCATCAGTAACCCGGATGATCGTCTGTTGCGACGCTCCGTTCATCTGTAGCAAATCAGCTCATCTTTTCTTTTACTATTCATTATTTTGCATTCAAATTTTTCGCCTTGAAAGTCAACTACTATCCATACAGTTTAAAATTCCGCCATCCCTTCACTATTTCCAAAGGAACAAAAACGCATCAGCCAACACTGATTGT